>Ga0325402_1001368_pt1 | contig 19742 bp, 11 predicted proteins | sample PopdelMetagenome_22_FD_207212 | JGI IMG/M metagenome (GOLD analysis project Ga0325402, IMG submission 207212) | Populus deltoides microbial communities from Bellville, Georgia, United States - Xylem-PdKOR-R3 | ecosystem: Host-associated > Plants > Phyllosphere > Stem > Wood/Secondary xylem...
TTTCATTAAATTCCACAATCCTAAATCTACCAAGAAACATTAGAATTCACGACTAATAATTTAAAAATTAAATATCACTATAATTCTCACATGCCAAACACCCTATTGAACCTTTATATCAACATATCTATTCTTGATTAAATTAAAGTCTCTAGTGGAAGAAACCCTCCTAAAATCAGATCAAGGAAAAATCTCTGCCTACCTTTCCCTAAAGCACAAACCTTCCTAATTTTTTAATTAAAGAAAGCACTAATCCAAAACAATCAACAACATAAACCTATCTCCATCACAAAGCTCATGACACTCAATCTAAATAAATAAATTAATTAATTAATAAAAAATAAATAGTCTTCAATCACATCATGTTTTGAGCTCCACCACCCTCTATAATATAACAACAAAACTCCCATTTCATAAATGGAAAACACATAAAATATAAGTAGATGCCTCTTTACCTTTCTCTTTACACCAAAAAGCAAAACCACCACACCCAAAAATTCACCAAACAAAGCCTTAAACCACAAAATCAATAAAAAATATATATTTTAACTCAAAAAATAATTTTTTTCTAATAAATCATTTTGCAAATCATTCTATAACTCTAAGATCATTCCAATAAATATTTTATCACCCAAAACTATCCAATTTTAGAAAGAAAAAAAACCCAAAATTTGTGAAAAAAAGACAACAATATTATATTTAAAAAAAAAGAGAGAGAAAGAAATGGATTATTCTTTTTTGACAAATACTCACCGTCCTCTATCTGTATGGTCTATTATATTTCTACTCTCTATCATCCATCAATGAAATAATAATAATAACTATTAAATAAATAGTATTAATATTAAAAAAAATATTTTTTAAATATTTCTAATCGATTCGTTATCTCTTTCTCTCTAGGGCTCCTCTCTTCCTTCCTTTATAACCCAAAAAGAAAAAGGGAAAAAAAGAAAGAAACTTTATAGCTTAATTAAGCAGCATGAATTATTGTTGTCGTCTAAGCTGCACCCAATTCTCACTGTACAGAAACGGATCCTTCTCTCAAGAAAAACCCTTAAAGGGTTTTTAGCATTCAGTGCCTTTGGTTTGTTAGATTTAGTTTTTTTTTTGGATTAAGAGTTTTGCAGTTTTTTATTTTTTTTATTTTTGTGGGGTTTAAAGATTTAAATAGAAAAAAACCCAAAAGAAAGAAAGTGTAGATGATGATGGATGGGAGTGGCGTCGAGCAAACTCCCAAGATTGGAGATAACTCTACGGGTTTGTTTTCTTGATTAATTTTTTGAATATTTTTTGGAGATCTGTTTTGTTGCTGTTTGTGTTTGTTTCTCGATAAAATGAAGGAAAACATCATGGGATGCTGTGTAAATGGTTTGTTTAAGTTGTTTGGTTTTGTGGGTCAACGTTAAAAAATTGTGGGCGAACTTTGAATTTTAGCATGATTTGTGTTTATAGGATCTGCTTTGTTTTGAGCTTAGTGGAACTTGATGAGTTTATTTGAAGTTAAACTGAACAGTTTATATTAGCTTTAAATAGTTAAGTTAGTCCTTGGATTTTGCAAATTCTGTTGTTGCTTTTGTTGTTAATGGCTGATAAGGGAATGCTTTTTTTTTTTTTATTTTAATTTTTGTGATTTATTAGTTAAAATTAGCTTCAAGGCTGAGCTTAATGTAAATTATTAATGCGTTCTTGCTCAAACACTTGCCATCCATTTTGTTGATGCATTTTTGGTTTTGTAATGTGAGTTTAGCTTCTCTAAACATGGAGCGTGCACCATTTTATTGGAATTGACCTGGTTTTGTTACTTGGATTCTTTTTGTGCGCAGAAGACACTGTATTTGATGCATCTCAATATGCATTCTTTGGTAAAGATCTTGTTGAGGAAGTTGAGTTAGGCGGATTGGAGGATGATGAGGAGTTGCCTGCAGTTGATTTAGAAGAGGAGGAGTTTTTCTTTGATAGACAAGAGGTTCCATTCTCTCTTCATTTTGATATTTTCTCTACTTTTTATTTGATTATTTGATTTACATTGAAATGGAACAATTTTGGTTCCTAGGAATGTTTACATATTGTATCAGAAGAATTAGGGAAGTGTTCCATTTTGTTGTGGGTTCTTAATATAAGAATGAGGATCTTCTGTGGTGTATGAGTGTCACTCTGTACTCTGGCAGCGTCAAATTACCAATGAAGTTTAGACAAAGGGGGTTGAAATTAGGATTATAAACTCATGTTGTGTGGAATTTTGAAATAGGTCCCTAAACTAATGAATTAACACCCAACACTTCCATTAACTTTTTGTTATGTCACCATTCAAAAAGTGAGGCCTGTCAGTTGTTGTTGTTGCACTTCATGCCAGCTATAGTTGTTGAAATTGTGGACTAAAGAACTCCCAACTACTGATCGGATGTTATATTAGAAGTTTTTGTAGTTGAGGGATGTAATTCCAATTGGATAATTATTGAGGGGCCACAATTACAATCTGTACTATTTTCTTGGTGGCTTTTTCATTCTGAGGAGGTGGGGTTCAAGATTGGGTCCTAAACTCTAGAATAATGTGTGAATCCCTAATCAATTTATAAAAGCTAGCAGTTGATCTCTGTTTCAAAAGTGGTAGCTACTTTGATGGTGCCTCTAATTGTTCCTTTCTTATTTGCAGGGTGAGGTTTTAAGATCCGTATCTGATGTTGATGATCTTGCAAGTACATTTTCAATGGTCAGTCTACTACTCGCTTATGCTATTGTGTATGCTATGAAAGTTGTTCAAAAATAAAATCTCATTTATCATTCTTTTTCATGTTTCCAAGTGTAAGGTTGTGTTTAGTTAGAGTCCTTTGACATAAGGGATAGATACAAAAGGGACATAAATGTGTTTGGTTGAAGGGACAAAGATAGAGACATGAAAACAAATCTGTCTCTGAAATATTTTTGGAGTGAATGTCCTTTAAATCCCCTTTATCCTAATTGTCTTCATTTCGTCTCTTTTGTGTTGAGATAGTAACTAAACACTATTTAAAATATGGTTGTCAAAAACATTTTTTTTAACACGACACATAATATACAATATAAACTCGGATCGTAAATTCGAATCGTAAAATCGTAAATAAAATATTTTAATTAATTATATATTAATAATTTCAGTCAAGTAGTAAATAATAACTTAGTGTGGGGTTTAGCGATTGTTTAATAATATGATAAATCTTGTTTTTTAAAGTGTTTTTAACTTTGAAATGTATTAAAATAATATATTTTTTATTTTTTAAAATGTATTTTTAATATTAATACATTAAAACAATTAAAAAAAATTAATTAAAACTTAAAAAATAATTAAGGATCAATTTCTATGACGGTACTCACAAAGTCAAGCCATAGTGTTTTTCTCCTGTCTTTCCTTCTTAATTGATGTTTTTTATTCACAAAGCAATGTAAAATATCAACAAAAGATAACAACCTTGCACGTGCCATGGAACCACCACCACCTCAGCCACTGTCAACAACCACTACCTTATCTTTCACTGCCAACATCACCACCTTTGAATTTATCAATCAAATGGAACAACTTTAAATGTTTAGCAGCAATTAGCAAACAAGCCCAACGTTTCTTCTCTGTAGTATTGCCCACCATTGCCACAAGAGATACTTCAGCTACTAACCGTTTGATCAAGAAATTTGTAGCATCATCACCGAAATCAATTGCCCTTGATGCACTCTCCCATCTTCTCTCCCCCGACTCCACTCACCACCCTCTGTTGTATCTTATCACTCTCCCTGTAAGTAATAACTCAAGACCCATTAGATCTGCTTGGTAGGGACTTGATGTTGAGGGTTTTGAACAACCTCGATGCACGCAGCGTGGCACAATGCGTCATCGTCTCTCGTAGCTAGAACTGTGTTACTTCCAGTGATCTTCTCTGGACCTCCAAGGTGTTTTTCTTCTGCTTGAGATGGACACAGAGATCAACAGAGAGTTGAAGAGTTTGTCAGCTAACAAATACACAGAGAGTTGAAGAGTTTGTCAAACTCGTAAACTCGATTCGAGTTTATTGAGTTGACCAAGTTTGCTGGTTTTCGAGTTTCTAACCTGATTGTACACGGTATATACAAGTTAACTCGTAAAATCGAGTCAGATGATTTTATGAGTTAACTCGCGAGTTTGACAACCTTGATTTAAAAGTATCTAATAGGCAAGAAGACAACCATCTTATTCATGTGTTAAGTGCTTCTGACAATTGAAGAAAACAAATAGGTTGGATATTTAGGCAGAATTTTCATTGGATTTGAGGTTGCAACTATGTAGTTAATATGTTTTTATTAGATCACCTTTTATTTTGGCAAGTTTCAACTTGCTTTATGCATGCGATTCCTTTTTACTCAATCCTCCTGCACAGCAATTAGGCAATTATCACATGTTTAAGGACCAACCTTTGGGTGAATGTTCTTCACATGAGGGATTAGTATTTATATTCGCACCAGACAACATTGGTCTGTACATAGCTTCTTGAATGCTGTTACCTGCTAATAGACCTGCCCTCATCTAGAGAGGAAAAAGGGAGAGCAAAGAAGGAAAAAACCCTTCTACTTATGAACAAGTTTGTTCATTGATGTCTTTTCTGAAACAAAGTTGAAACGTGCAGGTTTATGTGAAATTTGAAAGTCAGTGTATGCTTTGATACTTCGACAAGTGTGGAGAACCTTTTGTTTTCTAGAAGATGGTTTGAATTTAAATAAAGATAACGATAGTGATGTTGATTTTCAGTGTTGGGCCTTTACCCTGTTTGGTAAAGGAATGGAGTGTAACTGGGGCATATTGTAAATTTAATTCTTATCAATTTGAAAAGAGAGGTGAAAGGAAGATTAACCAATATTTTGTTTACTTTGGGTCTTATTGGCAGTAGTAGGTATATTGGCTGTTTCATATCGTTGTATCAATGTGAGAAATATTTCAAAATATTAGATTATGACGGGTTTGCTTAATTTTGCATGCTTGATTACTCATTTATTTCAGTTGAACAAGGTTGTGAGTGGACCAAGCACTGGGATAATTGGTGATAGGGGCTCTAGAGAAAGTAAGTATTCGATTGCATAATTTTATTTATTAATGTGAAATATAAGATTGCAACTTAATCAATCCATAAATTATAGTTCTTTTCCCAGCTATTTTTAGTATTCTGTTAGAACATTCTTTTTCATTCCTGTGTTTTGTCACTTTATCATGCTATGGTTTTTGCTGAAGTCCAGCGATTTACTTTTTTGTGTTTAAGATTGCACGTGGATGAGGCTGTTCTACTGCACTATTGTCCTGGCATATGTTATATGATGTGTGCAGTATGGAGCTCTTTTGTTATGGTCAAAATAATAACATCAAATGTATGACAGTTTGAACACTGGAGTAGAAAGTTATTGGCAATTTCTTGTTCAAGATGTATACTTTTCGCAAAATGAAAAGCAAACATGTACCCATGTCACTTGTTATTTCATAGAAATGTAACCGATATTGCTTTAGTTTACATGAATGTTTCAAGAAGATTTTTTATACGTTCCTTAAGCCTCTTATCAATTGCATTTCAATGGAATGGGATAAGCTATGTAATTGCAGTGCAAAGTTATCCCAATAAGGGTGTAGATTTACTGTCGTGAGAATAAAGGGAAGTGATCTGGCTGGTTAAAATTCTGGACTTGGCTGAACTGAATCTATATGCTTGACACTTGTTCTGCATCATGATATATCGAAATTCTTTATGATGATTTCCTTGTATCCCATTTATTTAATCAGTGTTCAAAAATTTAGTAAAATGTTAATCCTTAAATTGTTTTAAAAAAGAATTTTCCGAGTTTGGATTTGTGTAACAAATATAAATGAAACCTGTGTATAAAACCTTCCAGGTTCATCTGCTGCTGAATGGCCACAGGGAGAGGAATTTCCTAACTGGTTTGATCAGCAGCTACTTGATCCAGATGGCGTTCAGGATGGCAAAAGATGGTCTTCACAGCCATATTACTCTACTGCTCGCCTTGCAGAATCAAAGCCTCTGCACAGAACCTCTTCATACCCTGAGCAGCAGCAGCAGCAGCAGCAGCACCAACAACCACACCACCAACACTACTCTAGTGAACCTATTCTTGTGCCAAAATCTTCCTACACTTCATATCCTATCCAAGGTGGACAATCTCCACAGGCTTCACCAAACCACAGTCATCTAAATATTCCATATCTTTCTGGTGGCCACCAGATGGCGTTATCTTCACCGAATCTCCCTCCCTTCTCTAATTCTCAGCCTCTGCTAAGCAGCTTACATCATGGATCACCACATTATGGTGGGAATTTGCCTCAATTTAGCTCTGGTCTTTCTGCTAATAGCCGGCCACCAAGCCAATGGGTCAACCATACAGGCTTATATCCCGGAGAGCATCCCAATCGCATGAACAATATGTTGCAACAACCATTATCTCATCAAAATGGGCTAATGCCTCCACAGTTGATGCCACAACTGCAGTCACAACAGCATAGGCTGCACCCCTCAATTCAGCCATCATTGGGCCATCTATCAGGGATGCAGTCTCAAGTATTTAATCCCCATATCTCTCCATCCCCACCTATGATGAACAACTTCGACACAATGCTTGCTCTTGCTGATAGGGATCAAAGACCAAAAGCTGCTCAGAAAGTTAGAGCAATTATGCGATATCCTCAGCAAGGCTTTGATGCCAATGGTCAGAAGATTGATATTGGCTGGCCACAGTTCAGATCCAAGCATATGACCACTGATGAAATTGAAACTATTCTCAGAATGCAGCTGGCTGCAACACACAGTAATGACCCATACGTGGATGATTATTACCACCAGGCATGCCTTTCAAAAAAAACAGCTGGGGCAAAGCTCAAACATCATTTCTGTCCAACTCACTTGAGGGATCTTCCTCCCCGAGCACGTGCTAATAGTGAGCCACATGCTTTTCTCCAGGTAGATGCTCTTGGGAGAATTCCTTTCTCTTCAATTCGTAGGCCTCGCCCACTTCTTGAAGTTGAACCTCCAAATTCATCTGTTGGTGGCAATGCTGAGCAGAATTCTGTTGAGAAGCCCCTAGAACAGGAGCCAATGCTTGCAGCAAGAGTCACAATTGAAGATGGTCTCTGCCTTCTTCTTGATGTAGATGATATTGATCGTTTTTTAGAATTCAATCAATTCCATGATGGTGGAGCCCAGTTGATGAGACACAGGAGACAGGTCTTGTTGGAAGGGCTGGCAGCATCTATGCAATTGGTCGACCCGCTTGGCAAGAATGGGAATACAGTTGGACTTGCTCCCAAGGATGATTTCGTGTTCTTGCGATTAGTATCTCTTCCCAAGGGACGGAAGCTTCTTGCAAGGTACCTTCAGCTTCTTTTTACAGGCAGCGATCTCATGCGGATTGTTTGTATGGCCATTTTTCGTCATTTAAGGTTTTTGTTTGGAGGTCTCCCTTCTGATCTCGGAGCCGCAGAAACCACAAATAACCTTTCAAGAGTTGTATCTTTATGTGTACGTCGCATGGATCTTGGTTCACTTAGTGCTTGTCTCGCTGCAGTGGTTTGCTCCTCAGAGCACCCCCCACTTCGCCCCCTTGGAAGCTCAGCTGGAAATGGGGCTTCCCTCATTTTGATGTCTGTTTTGGAGAGAGCAACTGAACTATCAAATGATCCTCATGATGCTACCAGCTATAATGTGACAGATCAGGCACTTTGGAAGGCCTCATTTGATGAGTTTTTTGGCCTCCTTATCAAGCATTGCATAAATAAATATGATAGCATCATGCAGTCTCTATCAGATTCAGATCCAGCCGAAGCTATTAAGAGGGAACTACCTATGGAGCTCTTACGTGCAAGTGTTCCCCATACTAATGACTACCAGAAGAAGCTGTTGTATGATCTTTCTCAACGTTCCTTGGTTGGTCAGGATGGTGGTAATGGTGGCCACATCAATTCTCAAGCAGTGCTGAGTTAATATGAAGCTGCATGAAAATCTAATACCAGGTCACTGAGAAACATAGTTCTGGTAATGTGAATATGGCAGGAATTCTGTTGGAGCAGCAATATCACTGGGGATTTGCTTTTAATTTGTTGTCCACATTGTGACTAATTCAGAATACACGAACTAAATGAAGCAGCAGGCTTCGGGAGCAACCTGTCATAAGAGTCGGCTTAGTTTTTTAGTTTCATTTTTTTTTGTCATTTCAAATCAATTCCGTGCTACTGCCTCGACAAAACCTGTATAAGGCCTGTCCTCAGTTGTGATAGAATTCTGTTGGGTTTTTGTCACCTTCTCCCGTCCTCATAGTTCCTTTTGTCCCGAGGGCCTATTTTGATGCTCTGTTGTGAAATTCCTGATATTGAGATGTAGTGGGGTAGTTTGTACAGGGTTTGCAAAAAGGTTTCCCACTTTCCTCTACTATTTGTTATCAAGGAGGTGGGGTGGATGTGATTTTCATGTTCTAGTATGGGCACTGTAACATCCTAGTGTTAGTGGATGGCAATAAAGCCAGGCAGGTGCTGGTGGCTGTGTTGTCGAACAGGGCAGCTATGGAGTTTGAATTCTTCTAGTAATTACTAATTACCAAGTTGAGCCTGTAACATTGCCTGTCAGTTTTTCTCATAACAATCATTTATATTGCATTAATGCTATACTGCATGCGTTTCTCCTATTGCTATATGATTCTACCATCGTGCCATGTTTAATCTGTGGAGAGGTATCATCGTGGTTTTTTTAGAGTGCTTGCTGATGTATGTTTATGGACTCAGTACTGACAAATGCTTGCACTCAAACATTCCTCCTGTACTGGGTGGTTTTAAAAGGGATTGTTTTTCTTAAACTTAGGTATTGTTTGTTCGCTAGAAAATAGTGCTTTTGGTTAAAGTGGTTTTTACAGGAAGTGAATTTTTTGAAAGTAAATTATATTTTGATGCTTGAAAGTGTCATTTGAAAAATATTTTCTAGTATTTAACTATATTATAAAAAATAAATTAAAAAAATTTATTAATATTTTTTTTCTCAAATTTATTAAAAGAACGAAGATTAAATCTAACAAATAATGAAATTAAAAAAAATTAAATTTTATAAATTATTTTAAATAAAATAAATAACAATTAAAATAATAAAAATTAAATTAGATACATAAAAAAATTGTAAAATTAAAAAAAAAATATAATTTCATATATTAATTTAAATAAAATAAATATAATCAAAAAAATAAGAAATAAATTTGATAGATAAAAAATTTCAATCAATAAAAGGATAAGAAAAAAGCAAATAACAATCAAACTAAAAAGAACCAAATTTGATATAAAAATTAAATTTTACAGGAATGTTTTCTTAAAAAAGATTCAAAATAAAATATATAGCAATAAAAAAAATTGATGATTAAATTTGATATAATCAATAATTAACAAGATATTTTTAAATTTTTCGTAAGTTCTGGAAAGTGTTTTCCGTCCAAAATAAAAATAAAATATTTTCTTGTAAACAAAACTAAATTTTTTTTAACTAAAAAATGTTTTTTAATGACTAACATTTTTTATAGTAAATAAACATATGAGTGTTCGCAAAATGATTTATCAAAAAACTACTTTTCATATAACAAACGAAGCTTTAAAAGATATAAATGATAAATCTTTTGATCTCAAGATTTATGGCTCTATTTGCTATTATTTTTCATTTTTATGGTTTTGAGAAAGAATAAATCTTTTGATCTCAAAAATTGGATTGTTGAGTTTTTGATGTAAAGATAGTAGCAAGTATAGGAAGAAAAATGACAAATCAAAATATGGTTAAACCTTGATAAAGTAGAAAAAGATCATGATCTTAAAATAAAAGTGAAAAATAGCTAAAAGAATGAAAATAGCATAAAATCTAGAAAAATCAAAGATAAATAACAAAATTAAATCAAACAATATTTTTAGGATCTAATTTGAGGTCTAATTTCAAGCTTAAATATTCAAATTAAAAGTTATAACATGTTATTGTTATTATGTTGGTTTAGGCTTAACTTTGTCCTACTAGGTTTAGCAAAATTAAATCAAACAATTTTTTTGCATTACATGAACATAGGCCTCCATTAATGTTTGCACACCCTATAGATTTGTGATGAACAATACTCTCTTGAACTATGCAGGCATGTTTGCAGGTCATGGCCGGCTCTTCTCTTGGGACTCTGGTTTCGCTGAAGGTGAATTCTCCTGACTGATCAAGTGCTCTGTGTGGAAGAGAGAAGATTCTACACTCTTCACATTAGAAGCTTCTACAGGAATGAGTTTGAAGGAGAATATGTTGACCAGTGTGATCCGGCAACCACGTTTGCTTGGAGTTCCATGTTCTTGCCCTAGTCTGTGTAAGTTAATTCATGTAACGACTTGATACGTCTATACGAAACTGGTTCAACAGCTTGGTAGAAGCCTTACAGGTGAACGCATTATTGCTCCCCCACCTGAAAAGGAAAAGGGTTATGATTTGGACTTATGTGCACTTAGATTTAGGGCTATTACAGGAAATCTTGGTAATCATGTTCTTGAAGCTGAGGAGTGCACACTTACAGTAAGTCTTGATCTAGCGATGGTTTCGCAAAGTGATCAAATTGAAGACATTCCTTCCACATCCTGCCTGCAGAAAGCTAAAATGCGGCTGCAGGCATGCCACAAATTTCTGGTAGAGTGGACTTCCTGATTGCTTGGTGACTTTCAATGCTTTTTGGATCACATAGCTACCAAATTCGTCTTTAGAAACATGCAGTGGTTTGTTGGTTTTACTAAGAAAATCCTCAATTACCAACTCTTCTATTCTGTATCCAAGCATTTTTGGGCGATAGGACTGCCTCCTTTCTGCAATGAGATGGTTGCATAATATCCTCAAAGCGGATGACATATTTTTTTGTTTAGTGATATGACCTTCTGAACCACATAGTTCTCTTCCGGATCCTGTGACAGGAACACTGCATTTATCGACAGATATCCAGGAGTCGATATCTTTGCAGACCTTGGATGGTGTTAATGAACCTGATTAAGGCTATGGATCCTTCATGGTCTATTGCTAAATCAAGACTACATGCTATGGCTGCTTCATTTAATAACTTGTTATCTTCAGCACCCAGCTGGTTAAAGTACTTTGACACAACATATGAGCCTATCTGATTGGTCATGATAAGATAAAACGCAGCTCACAGAATGTTTGTCACTAAAGAAACCAAAGGTGATCTCCTGAGTACTCGAATGACCCTCTTTATCGAGTTTGAACCACGTGTGTGGACCGTTAATTCAACAAAATCGCATGAGTCCTTGGTCATCTCACATTTAATCAATTTCAACTGTTGATTGTTCAATGAAGCAACTAGCTCAGCAAAGACAAACCATCCATGTTGATCATGCATCAGTTCGAAAACAATGGGGAGTCATCTTGATGACGAGGCCAAAACTTACTTATATATCTTAGACGTAATATCTGGGTTCCTCAACCTCAATAAACCATGAAGTTGTTTATTGAGGTTGAGGAACCAAGAAAAATCCTTACATTGTTGAGCTCTTCTTGATTCCGCACCATACTGAAATCAATGCCTCCTAAGTTTGAACCTACTCTACTTGTTCCCTCGTCAAGCACAGAACCACTCAGAGAACTGAGATTCAGAACAAAAATTCCTGCCCCTGGTTGCAGTATTGAACCTTGAAAATCCCCTCCATTTCCCAAACTGTTTGATCCTAGATAATTTGGGGAAACAGTGGGAATGGAACTAAAGTTGAACTCGTGAACCCGGCCTGATATTGTTGGAACCCATTCATCCTGGTATCTTGAATGCTCGGCAAAGAACCACCAATATCAGCCAAAACATAGTTTCTTGTGCCACGTATCCCTTTTTTCATGCAAAGCATAAGGTTTTCGACAGGAGAGCCTGAAACAGTAGCAGACATTGAGTTTGAGCTTTCAGGACCGTTTCGGAAGAACCTGAAGATTTCTCCATTGAAAACAAAATGCAGAAAAGAGAGCAGGAATACAAGAATTACAATACAAAGAAACAAAAATCTGAGTAAACAACAATTCTCGTGGTTTCATAGAGGGAATTGTAGAGGAGAGAGCATTAGCCCTTGTTGGTTTAGGTTTCCTTGTTTGTAAAGAAGAGTAGGTCTTTGTGTGTGTATGTGTGTGTTAAATTAACTTTTTTTTATTTCTTGTGGGACAACGTTTCCTAATCTGGAAAGGAGATGGTGTTAACTTTCAGGGTTGGGTTTCTGTTAAACTAGCTAGCTACAACAGAAATCAAATCCTTGACGAACATTTACATGCATTAATGCCGTGCTTCATGTGTTTCTTTTATTGTTTCAATTATGATTATTCTTCCACTTGGATTATGAACTTGCAATCACTTTTACTTGGGAGTTCCTTGTTATTGTATGTTTTCAAATTAATTAGTTCCGACGACGGCTTGTTTGGTCTACGGGAGACTGGTTCGGCAGAGCTTTGCATGAGTTCAATTGACGATCTGATCTCTGTACAAAAAATTACTTGCTTTTGATTTTGACAGCAAGCGATTAAGATTATGTCATTGCCTCCTTTTCATGGTGATATGGGCCAGTAGATATTGGTGTTTTAGAGACTCAAATTGTTTCTGCTGTTATAGAGATTGATCATACTAATTCTATAAAAGCATAATCTTGAACAGAAATTCTTGCTACAAAGAATCCATTTCTTCTTCTGCAACATCTATGGCTTGTCAAAGTAGTGAAGTTCTCAGAAGGAAAATTCTATTATTGTGCAATGAAAAACTCTGTATAATCCTGAAGGAGAAATGATATCTATGCAAGGCTAAAACCTGAAGGAACATGATCTATCATGTTTGTTTCATGCAAAATTTCTAGGATATGTTCTTCTTATCAAGATTATCAAAAAAGAAAAAATGTTTCTCATCAGATCGATTTGTTACTTCCTGTAAGCAGTAATGCTTCGTTTTTCTCTTGTAAGTATTGGACTTTTGGAACTATATAGCTTGATCTTATGCAAGGTAAAGTCTCCTAAATCATCCTTAATGATCATTAACTTCCAATTTCATAGTTGAAGATCATCATCCAACAGCTAGGGAGTGCGCGCAGATAAGAACGAGCATACAGCAATGGCAGACTTTCCCACTAGATGCAATTACATTGAAACCTATTGTATCTCTTATGATATTCATGTATTGCAAGGCTTACTCTAGCCATTAAGAACAAAAAGACAACAACTACTTGTGATAATATTTTCATTTAAAGTGCTAAACAACATTGTATTACGAATCCAACGTAAGTATGACAAGGACTAACAAGATTACTTACAAAACTGGACAGAGGAGGGGGGTGGGGGGGAATTACAGCCTAAATTCTCTAAAGACAAAATTACTTTGTCAAACACTAAAAGACACCAACTCTTACATACGAAGTAGCATAGTTAAGACACAATGAGAACAAGACAGAATCAACACCAACCTACACTTTCTTAACTGACCTTCCTCCAGTGATCAAATTGAAGACATTCCTTCCGTATCCTGACCGCAGAATGCTAAGATGTGGTTGCAGGCGCAACAAAAGTTTCTGGTAGAGTGGACTGCCTGATTTCTTGGTGACGTTCAATGCTTTTTGGATCACATAGTTACCAAATTCGTCTTTAGCAACTTGCAATAGTGTGTTGGTGTTGCTCAGAAAATCCTCAATTACCCAACTCTTCCATTCTGTATCCAAGCATTTCTCGGCGATATGACTGCCTCCTTTCTGAAGTGAGATGGTTCCATAATACCCTCTGAGATGATGGCATATTTTTTGGGTGAATAAAGGATTATTGAGTGATATGACCTTCTGAACCACATAGTTCCCTTTCGGGTCCTGCGAGAGGAAGGCTACATATGTGGACAAGATATCTAGGAGCCGATATCTTTGCAGACCTTGGATGGTGTTGATGACCCTGATTAAGGCTAGGGATCCTTCATGGTCTATTGCTAAATCAAGACAACATTCAATGGCTGCTTCATATAATAACCTATTATCTTCAGCACTCAGTTGGTTAAAGCACTCTGATACAGCATATGAACCTATCCGATTGGTCATGATTGTAAAAAACGCAGCACGCAGATTGTTCATCACTAAGGTAACCAAAGGCGATCTCCGGAGTAGTCTAATGACCTTCCTTATCGAGTTCGAACCATGTGTGTCGAGAGTTAATGAAACAAAGGCGTCCAAGTTCTTGGTTATCTCATATGTAATCAATTTCAACTGTTGATAGTTCAATGCATCAATTAGTTCACCAAAGACATGCCATCCATGTTGATCAAGCATCAGCTCCAAAACAACAGCGATTCCTCTTGATGACAAGGCCAAAACTTTATTATATATCTCACGTGTAATCTCCGGGTTCCTCAACCTCAATAGACCTTGAATTGTTCTTGAACCATGTTGGTCTGAACAATAGTTGACAATGCTATCTCCTTGAAGCAAACCAAGAAAAATCCTTACTTTCTTGAGCTCTTCTTGATTCTGCACCATACTATTATCAACGCCTCCCAGGCCCGAACCAGCCCTGCCTGTCCCCACGTCAAGGGCAGAACCACTCAGAAAATTGTAATTCGGAACAAGAATTCTTGCCCGAGGTTGCAATCTTGAACCCTGAAAACTCCCTCCATTGCTCAAACTATTAGATCCCCAGACAGATTCTGAAAACAGCGGTGGTGGGAGCAGCATTGAATTCTCAAACCCGGTCTGATACTGTGAGAACCCATTAATCCTGGTTTCTCGAATTCTTGGTAAAGAACCACCGTTACCATGCAAAAGATAGTTTCTTGTAGACAAACCGTGATGGTTATTTGTATCAGCGCTCCCTTCTTTCAACGAAAGATTCTCAACAGAAAGCAACAGGTTTTCAACAGGACAACTTGCCGCAGCAGAAGAAGACATTGCGTCTGAACTTTCAGGAGCAATGTTATCAGAAAAACCAGAAGATTTCTCTATGGAAAACAAAACAAGAAAAATACAGAAAAGAGAGCAATATTCAAGAAAGGGAAGAGTGAATAAAGAACAAGTCTGTCCTGGTTTTTTTTTTTTTATATAGAGGGAATTGTAGAGAAGAGCGCACTAGTCCTTGTTGGTTTTGGATTACTTGTTTGTAAAGAAGAGTATTTCTTCCTTTCTTTGTGTTCTGAGGGAAAGGTCTTGCTTCTTGTGGAACAATTTTTAGAGTTATAAGAGAAATTAAATTCTACTGTATTACGGACAGAATAATAAATAAATAAATAAAAATAGAGAATAAATTATTTTTTTAATTTTTTTCATTAATAAAAGGAGAAAAGGATTAAAAAAAAGGTGGGTCAAAAAGGTTAATTATGAATACAAAATATGTAAGATGGGGTTTAAGAGGTTTTTAATGCTTAAGATATCCATGTGTTTTGATTGAATTCAAAATTGAGATCATAATATTGAAAGAAAATCCTTTATTTATTAGAGTAAATGCATAAAAAAATAATTGAGTGATTTTGAATTGATTTAAGGATTGAAAAGAAAAGGAGAAAAGAAAAAATAATAATCTATCAGCATTTCTAAGGGTGAACAAAAAAACCGAAAAACCGATTAAATCAAGAAAACTGGAAAATAAATAACTGAAAAAACCTAACCGTGAAAAAAAACTGATTAAAATTTTAAAAAAACCGACCGGTTCGGTTTCGGTTTTATAGGCTTGAAATAGAAAAAAACGAACCGAACCGAACCCAAACCGGAAAAAACAAGCCAAACAGGAAAAAAAACCGAGTCAAACCGGAAAAAACCGAGCCAAAACGGTTTGAACCGGTTTTTTTCCTAAAAAACCGAAACGAATCCAGCCAAAACCGGTTGGTTTGAATTGGTTTCGGTTCGGTTTTTTTTTTTAAATTCAGTTTAATTATTTTGTTTTGACAAAAACCGAACTGAACCGAAAATGATCATCCCTAAGCATAAGCATAATTCCACCCAAAAAAATGTTACATGACTCATATTCAATGTACATTCTTCTTAAGGAAATTTTGGATCTTTACATATAGAAAAGGATTTTAATGCACAATAAATGCAGAGATAATAACCTCCAACAATTGTATTTTAATTTTAATTAGTTCACGAAAGAGTAGATAAGTTTGGACTATTATTAGAGATTTTTCGATGTAAAATTACATTTGGTTATTGTTTAGTGATAAAAAAAAATAGAAATAGTGGAGGACAAAAAGGACTCGAAAACTGCTCAAAAAACATTTATTTTATGTTTTGGTTTTTATTTTTTTAACTAAATATATTTTTGTCTATTAGGGAAATTAACCAATTTTGAATTTTTTTCCTTCATTCATAAGAACACACTTGAATAAATTTTAATTATGGACTCAAGGTTAAGAAAAACTAAAACTTGTGGGTGTTTCCTGTTGCAATTTTTGGATCTCTTATTTAAATTGTGGTTTTGCATGATGTTATTGTTTTTTTTTTTCATGTGACTTTTTTTTTCTCTTTAATTTAATCCTTTTATATATGTTGATATGTTTTGCAATTGGACTTGGTATTGTAAAGGGAGAAGAAACAAATCACATTGTGGAATTCCAGAGAGTAGAGAAAAAAAACAAAGAGAGATAAAAAGAAAAGAAAAAAAAATCGTCGGTTTCATGTTATGAAGAATTATGTTACAAGCGCTACCAAAAAGGATAGGGATGTTGAGGCTATTATAGGGACACTAAACAAGACTGTCTTTGAAAGCAACAATAGCCTACATGCGCTGCTTAAATATGACAGTGCTTCTTACATGCCAATCTTTTTTTCTTTCACTTTGATTCTAAATTTGATAATAAATCTTCAACTAAACTTCAAATCTTATTTAACCTGTTCAATTTAATCCATAATTTGCTATTAATTCTTCAATTAGATCCTAACTTTCATTCGATTTAATCCATAATTTGATAATACCTCTTCAATGAGAGCTCAGACCTTATCCCATATTTTCCTTGTATTGTATATTAAATATTCGATTCAATATCGATTTCATCCAATCCAAGCTCAAATAATACCCAAGCAACAATATAATAGGGAAATAGAAAGGGAAAGGAAAGAGATAGTTGCTTGATTGATTTAGCGCATTATGATCATATCTATGATTCGAGTTACACATTTGATGTTTACTTTGGTTGACTATATATGAACCACTATATTTTTATTCCAATATTAAAACAATAGAAAAAATATTATTTTGTTTAGATTGCCCATATTTTCCCATGTTGTCCAAGATGGTTTTGGACCTCCCAAATCATTTAGCTCAAGTCATAGCAAATCCCACATAATTTAATTTGAATCTCAACCTAGACAAGCAATCACATCAAGTATTTTCAAGGTTAGGCCATTAGTACATGTTTATTGATATTGCCAATAAGTTTTCCAAGGCTTGCCCATTTTTTTAGATTTTTTTTATAATAAATGGAGTTTGACCATCATTGACTTATAATTTTATTAATCATAGTAGATTTCAATTGGGTCAACCTAATTTACACCATTTATTTATATATAAAAAAAAACACATCTTTGTTACACTTCAAATTCATACTCGCAATGGAGCACGAGTAACGAAACTAGTTTAAACTAAAGTAAAAACTGTTTTTTTTTTTAACTATTATTAGGCCTCCTATTTGAATCCTTTTAAAGCCTCGTGTAAGTGAAGGCTTTAAACAATACTTTCAAGCAATGTTTGGTTACTACGTCGTGATTGAATTAATAGAAGGAGAAAAGGATTAACAAAAAAAAGTGGGTCAAAAAGGTTAATTATGAATACAAAATATGTAAGACGGGGTTTTTAAGAGGTTTTTATTGCTTAAGATATCCTTGTGTTTTGATTGAATTCAAACTTGAGATCATAATATTGAAAGAAAATCCTTTATTTATTAGAGTAAATGCATAAAAAAAATAATTGCGGTGATTTTGAATTGATTTAAAGAAAAGGAGAAAAGAAAAAATAATAATCTATCAGCATCTCTAGAGGTGAGTAAAAAAACCGAAAAATCTAGAAAACCCGAAAAAAATAACAAAAAAAACCGAATCGTGAAAAAAAATTGATTAAACTGATTAAAATTAAAAAAACCAACCGGTTCAGTTTCAGTTTTATAAGTCTGAAACCGAAAAAACCGAACAGAACCCAAACCAAAAAAACCCGGAAAAAACCGAGCCAAACCAGAAAAAACCAAGCCAAAACCGAGTCAAACCGGTTAGAACTGGTTTTTATCCTAAAAAACCGAACCGAAACCAGTTGGTTTAAACCGGTTTTGGTTGTTTTTTTAAAAAAATTTGATTATGTTTTTTTGACAAAAACCGAACCGAATAAAAATGATCACCCCTAAACATAAACATAATTCCACCCAAAAAATGTTTCATGACTCATATTCAATGTACATTCTTCTTAAGGAAATTTTGGATCTTTACATATAGAAAAAGATTTTAATGCACAATAAATGCGGAGATAATAACCTCCAACAATTGTATTTTAATTTTAATTAGTTCACGAAAGAGTAGGTAAGTTTGGACTTTTATTAGAGATTTTTCGATGTAAAATTACATTTGGTTATTGTTTAGTGATTAAAAAAAAATAGAAATAGTGGAGGACAAAAAGGACTCGAAAACTGCTCAAAAAACATTTATTTTATGTTTTGGTTTTTATTTTTTTAACTAAATATATTTTTGTCTATTAGGGAAATTAACCAATTTTGAATTTTTTTCCTTCATTCATAAGAACACACTTGAATAAATTTTAATTATGGACTCAAGGTTAAGAAAAACTAAAACTGGTGGGTGTTTCCTGTTGCAATTTTTGTAGCCTATCTCTTATTTAAATTGTGGTTTTGCATAATGTCATTGTTTTTTTTTTTCATGTGACTTTTTTTTTCTCTTTAATTTAATCCTTTTATGTTGATATGTTTTGTAATTAGACTTGGTATTGTAAAGGGAGAAGAAACAAATCACATTCTGGAATCCAAGGGAGTAGAGAAAAAAATGACAGAGAGAGAGAGAGGAAAGAAAGAAAGTCGTCGGCTTCACATTATGGAGAATTATGTTACAAGCGCTACCAAAAAGGATAGGGATGCCGAGACAATTTTAGGACACTAAATAAAACTATCTTTGAAGGCAGCAAGAGCCTACACACGCCGCTTAAATACACAGAGCTTCTTATATGTTGGTGCGTGTTTCGCAAGTGCCAATCTTTTTGTTTTTACTTTGATCCCTAATTCAATAATAAATCTTCAACTAAACCTCAAATCTCATTTAACCCGTTCAATTTAATTCCTAATTTGCTATTAACTTTTCAATTAGATCTCAACTTTCATTCAGTTTAATCTCTAATTTGATAATACCTTTTCAATTGGAGCTCGGACCTCATCCCACCTCATCTTTGTATTTTATATTAAATATCTGATTTAATATCGATTTCATCCAATCCAAGTTCAAATAATGCCCAAGCAACAATAGAATAGGGAAAGGGAAAGGGAAAGGAAAGAGATAGTTGCCTGATTGATTAAGCGCATTATAATCATGTCTATGATTTGAATCATACATTTGATGTTTATTTAGGTTGACCATGTATGATCCAATATATTGTCGTCCTAGTATTAAAACAACAGAAAAATATCATTTTTTTAGACAGACCCACATTTTCCCATGTCGTCCAAGATGGTTTTGGACCTGCCAAATCATTTAGCTCATATCATAGTAAATCCCACATGGTTTA
>Ga0325402_1001370_pt1 | contig 19740 bp, 7 predicted proteins | sample PopdelMetagenome_22_FD_207212 | JGI IMG/M metagenome (GOLD analysis project Ga0325402, IMG submission 207212) | Populus deltoides microbial communities from Bellville, Georgia, United States - Xylem-PdKOR-R3 | ecosystem: Host-associated > Plants > Phyllosphere > Stem > Wood/Secondary xylem...
TATTATTATTATTATTATTATTATTATTTGTCTTGTTTCAAATAATAATTGACATGATATATATCCTCCTAATATCTCTGCCAAGGCACATAGTTTCAAGGATCTTTTTTCTTCGAAAAGAGTTTCAGACGATCGGGATCAATTACACTGCGTTTCAATTTGCCTCTGCCAGCGAAAGAAAACATGCAAAGTCTTATGCAGGCAGAAAACACTTTGAGAGGCTTAGCACTTAGTGATAAATTCAAATATAATGAAAAACAAAAACAAAACAAAAAATATCTTCATGGTTTGTTGCCAACCATGCCACAGCCCAGCTATTACCTAGGTTATTAGGTCGAGCATGGTAGCATTGGTCCATGTTTGATATGCATCTCGCACAACACTCACATCGGCTTAAGTTATTATGTCCAAGTCTAACGTGCTGAAATGCATTCTAGCACTCACACAAGCTTGAGCTACCATGCTCGAATCCGATTTATTTAGATTCAAGTAGCACATTTTGATTCATTTTTCATCTCTAATAAACTCAGGGACGTTGCTCAAGCTCAGCACTTTTTTAGAAATATTTTCAGAATCTGACGTGATCTTTCAGTATTTTATATTAATTCAATATGTATTATTTTGAGTAGAATGCAACTCAAAATATTACAAGGGTGAAATTACATTTTAAACCCTCCTTTCTATATAAAAAAAAAGACTCATGAGCTATAAATACATTATGAACCCTTCAAACTAATGATTCACAATCTCTTTATTTTTAAATAGGTTGTCAATTCTGTTCCATTTCGCCTGAAATGGTCGAAACATTCCATACCAATTCAAAAAACAGAACAAATTTTATCTCATTTTAAATCTTGGTCCATTCCGGATTTTTCGGCTAAATTCTGCCCGGAACGTTCCGGTTTCATTCCACATGTTTCGTTCCGCTCTTGAAAAGTCATTGAATCAAATTGAACCTTGTTCAATTTAATTAATTAAACCACCCAATTATAAAAAGTTATTTTTCATTACTATTTTCAATAACAATGATATTAATAATAATATTGAAAATTATTATTACTATTTTCATTAACAATTATATTAATTTTTTAAAATTAAATTTATCACTAATATATATGGTTTATATTCATGTTGTTTTTTCATATTTATACTTTGTAGGAATTTGAGCAAAACAAGGGATGCTTTAGATCCCATTAGCCTTGATAACATTGACCTAATTTTATATTTAAAATATTTATATTAAAACATTTTACTTTCATAATATTTTGATATTTTGTTTAAGTTGAATTACTTTAAGTTAAAGATCTATTTAATCTTGACTATTTAGAAATATTTTAAATTTTAAAATTATATTTGTTTGGCATTGTGTTTGTATTGCATAATTTATAATTAATTTATCTTGAATTTGAATTATGTTTGTTGAATATATATATATGAATAGTACAACCCCGAAACGGCACGCCGAAACACTTCGAAACTGAAATATTCCATTCCAATTGAAAAAACAAAACACCTACCGAAACGGAATTGACAACCTTGTTTTTAACATCTTTAGCATATATATTTCTGAGTTTATATCTTTAAATTATCATTATACTTTCTATTTCTAAAAGAATACTTACTTAAGTATTTAAGAGTTCCTAAATCTACAAAAGATAACCTTTGAATTATAGATTTAAGATCATCAATAAATATATATTTGATATTGCGATAGTTTTTATATTTGCAGTTATGATTTAAAAAAAAAGTTGTTTTAGTTGTTTTTTAATAGGTTTTCAAAAAATCTGTTTGGTTAAAATTATTGTAAGATGAATTTTTACATGTAAAATAAATGAAAAGTTAGGTTTTCATTAATGAAAAACAAGTTATTCTTACTTCTACACAACCAAGGTTTGAAATATAATTATACATGAAGTCGAGTGTAAAAGGCAAAAACTATTTGATTAAATGCGTGTTTGGTATCGTGCTAAATTGTGTTTTTCAAAAGTATTTTTAAAAAAAATATACATCAAAATAATTTATTTTATATTTTTTTAATTTGAAATCAGTACATCAAAATTATATATAAAAAAAACACACACTAAAAAATATTAATTTAATTTTTTAAGGCAAATGCATTTTTTTAAAGTATTAAAAATGAAAGTTATCACACTTGCAACATATAAAAATTATTAAAAAATACTTAAAAATATCAATTTAATTTTTTAAAAAAATATTAAAAAATAAAAGCTATCACAAATTCAATCATTTACCTGAATAAATAATCTTTTCTTTATGATAGATAAAATACATAAACAGTTGCTAAGTCTGATGACTGACGTTAAGATTATAATTTAACGATGCTATAACTCTTTTTAATTTTCTTAATATTTAATATTAAGATTATAATTTAACGATGCTATAACTCCTTTTAATTTTTTTTTAATATTTAATATTACGATTATATTTAATATTTAATATTACTAGTCAAAATATATTTTGCGCTTCATAATTTATTAGTAAAATATGGGAGAGGAAGAACATTTGTCAAAATATATTTTTCTCAGTAATAAGAGTGTAAAAAAAGAAAAATATTTGTCAATCAATCAAAACAGAGAAAGCCAAAGGAAACCATATGGGAGAGGAAGAACCTAACACACTAAACAATAACATCTCCTCAGTCCTCGCATGGATCTTCAACTCCCACTCCTCCCACCATGCCTGCCCAACTAAAATAAAAACATAAGCATCCCCTTTAATGAACAATTTCCCACATTTATTTTTCTCTTACCTTCTCTTAAAAATTCCCTCTGTCTCTTGTTGATCTCTTTTGGTGGCGGTGCGATTGGATCTGAGTGCCTTTCTTTTTACAAACCCACCACTTTGCTCTTTCAACCCGGAGGACAGAATTAATTCTCTGAAACTTCCCCTTCTCTTTGGTTTTTTTCTTTTCTTGGATCCGGACAAAAATATTCTATTGAAGGGTTTTCTTTCTTTTTTTCTCAAATAGTACAGTTAGAATTTGGAATCTGAATTCTTGGGAAATTAAAGGGGTTCTTGTTCATTGAATCAGTTAGGGTTTTTCTTTTTGTTGGTGGGTTGATTGTAATTCATTTTGTTTCGGGGAGGGGGGGAGAGAGAGAGAGAGAGTTGTAGTTGTGTCTGTGTGTGTGGTTAAAGGTAACAAGGAGGAATTTGGAGGCAGCCAATGCCATATTTTGTTGATTGGTATTTGAAGAATTTTTCGGTTATTTTGGAGTACCGAAAAGTTTACAACTTAAGAGTAAATACCTTGAAAGTATTATCAATCAATGTCTTGGGCAGGCCCAGAAGATATCTACCTCTCTACTTCTCTTGCCAACTATCTTGATAGTAAGTTCTTTCTCTTTCCGTCTCTCCCGCTTGCAGTTTTCTTTGGATTGTTACTGTGCTTAAAGGTGGAACTTTGCAATAATTGCCTAAGAAAGAAGACTTTTTTTTAGTGTGTAGGCATGCCAAAAGATTGGGAAAGGAGTGGGTTCTTGCAGTTTTGGTATTTTGTTCTTGGAATTGTCTGGATTTCGTCTAAGTATGTTGTTTATCTAGCAATATTATGCTACTTGGGTTTTTTTTTTAATTCCATATTGAAATTTATAGCTGACAGCGTTTAATACTTTAATTGGCTTGTGGTCTTGGTTCGGTTGAGCAGAGTTGTGAAAATGTATTTTCAGTAGTCTTGATTATTGCTTATAGTGTGATTCTGTTTCTTTAGTGCAGTTTTTTGGGAGCATGCTTTCGGTATCTTGAGAGCTATTTTAGTACATGGATTTGTACTCTTTAACATGCAGTTAGGGAAAATGATTAGGGCCATCCTTTTCCCAATTGGAATTTGATGGGCATATCTCAGCATGGCCTTATTGTGTCAGCCAGTGGCACTGTTTAGCTATTTCCTAAATTTTGGGTTCTATTTTCCCTTGTGCTTCTGTTCTCATTGCTCGAGATTTTGGAAATTATCTGTTAATGAATGGGATAAAATTCTTTCGTTCTGAATAAAAGTAGGAGCTTTGTTTATTTGCTTTGGTGATTGTTGAGCTTTCCTGCTATACATTGCCGAACCCACATACACCCATTCTTGTTTTAGGTTTTGCAATACAGAAAGTTGTTGTTTATGAAACCCAACTTTGGAATTTAAGAATTTTTTTTTCATTCAATTGATATTGATTTAAAAGAAAGTGTTAAGATAATGGGTTATGGCTTATTTTAAAACAAAAAACAATTGGTTATGCGCAGATGCCAATGAACTAAAATGGGTTCATGATCTTATATTACCCAATTTTCTTTTGTAGAGTTGTCTTGATGATTTCCTATTCTCCAAAATATTTCTTTCTGGTAGTCATGTTAGATATATGAATGAAATTGAGACATATAACTCTAAATATTCAGTACTGAAAGTCTGCATGGAATTCAGATACAAATGGATTAATTGATGTGTTTTGGACTGTGGATTACTTTTCCTTTGTTCTTATTTGATTGGTGTCTCATGCTTTGTTCATGCTTCAGAGAAGCTTCTTGTGCTCCTACGAGATGGCCGAAAGCTCATGGGATTACTTCGTTCTTTTGATCAATTTGGTAAATTTTCTTCCTTCTCATTGTTTGTAGTTCTACTTGCTACTGTATGATTTGTGATATCTGAAAACAAAATTTTTGGTCATGTGCAGCCAATGCTGTCCTTGAAGGTGCATGTGAAAGAGTTATTGTTGGTGACCTTTATTGCGACATCCACTTGGGTCTATATGTGATTCGTGGGGAGAATGTTGTCTTAATTGGAGAGCTGGTATGATGTGATTGATTTCTTTGATTGCTGACAATATATTGTTTGGTGCATACTTTGTTGTATTCTTCTAACATTTTCCTTTTGCTTTGCTAGGATTTGGAGAGGGAGGAGCTTCCACCACATATGACTCGTGTTTCAGAAGCAGAGATTAGAAGGGTAAGTTTTCCTCAATAATGTGTTTTTGTTAAGAAGTTAATTCCAAAGACTGAAAGATCACCCGAGGTCCAAGTAACTCCCACCCTTCCATTGTTTCCTAGTAAAAAATCTACAAAAAGCTGTTCATCATATAATTGGTAAATTTGGATGCCAGTTTTGTGGTGAGTTTTGACATTTTAGGCAAGGTTTTTTGACACAGCATTTCGCTGAAGGTGGACATAAGAAGATGGCTTTGTATGTGCACGAATGTGTGCACACGTGGTTTTGACCTTGAATAAGCTAATAATAAGCATTTTGTCATTTTAAATGGCTTGATAGTGTTATTTTCTAATCATTGACTGAACTTTTTGACTTTTTTCTGCCACCATCATTTTAGTCAAGTTCCTGAGAAATGAGGTATGACATAAATTGTGTTTATGGTTCCCTTCGTAATTGAACACAATTTTAGCTCTGCTGTTCATTCTCCAGTTAGGGTTACACCCTGCCAATGGAACTTCATTCATTATTTACTACGAGGAGTTAAACTTCTTGCTGCTGCACTAAATAACACACTGCATTTTCCTTTGAAGCGTAATGGTAATATTTTTTAGGGTAAAATGACCATGTAAGCAAATAAGCAGTTACATGGGAAGGTAGCCACTATTTGTGTGTCAAAGAACCTGCTGCTGTTGCTAAACTAACAAAGAGATGTCAGAACTTCCTTCAGTTGTTCTCACGAATGTTTTTTCTTAGGAGTCTCTCATTCTGCACAGGAAAGATGCGTATATATCAGCTGCCTTTCATCTTTACTGTAATAATTTTAAACTTTTAATTTTTGCAGGCGCAGAAAGCAGAAAGGGAGGCAACAGATCTAAAAGGTACAATGAGGAAAAGAATGGAGTTCCTTGATTTGGACTAGTGCATCTCTTACATCCAGGTTGTGATCTGCGCATATTTTAGCGGGCAGAGGTTTAGGAGATATGATTAGGTTGGATGTTATTTTCTCGTAGTTTCTGTAACATTTTGCAAAGAATGTGTGAGAAATTTATTCAGTGCTTGTTATCAAGGTTATTTTATGCTCAAGTTAAGGTTAGCAGTTCACTGATACCATTGGCAACCAAAATTGTAAATGGATTTTTCAGTTATAACCCTGCATCCAGAAAAATTACAAGAGCACCTCTAAAATAGATATTTGAAGTCATATCTCTCACCGTCGTTGTGTCGTTTCTTGTTTGGATGGACTGTATGGACCTGGACCTATGCAGGAGGAGGTCTTATATACAATTTTCGCTTGTTGGGGGCGGGGGGTGTCAAGAAACTTGTTTCAAGACTGCTTTCTTCTTCTTTAGAAAGATTGAAGTGCTAATAAGTTTATCTACCAAAATTAAAGTACAAGTTGGAATTATGGCCCAAAATCGTACCTAAGGTAATGGAATTCCTACGCAGGAAGAGGTCTTTTTTGTTTTTACTATTATTGTTATTATAGCATTTTAATCCTTTTTTTGTTATTAATTCTTTTAATTTAGTCTTTATATATATATATATATATATATATATATATATATATGATGTGTTTATAGGGGTTTAGAATTGATAATTTATTTTAATTTTTTTATATAATTAAAGTGGTATCAAAAAAAATATTCTAATATCAGGTCGGGTTGATATTAGAAAAATATTTTAACTTTATGGAATGATTTATTTTTAAAAAAAATTGTAGTTAAATAAAAACAATGTTTCCTCATGTCAGTTACAATAATATTTTTTTTTTTGTATTTTAACCCTTTTTTGGCCTTTTGGCTATTAATATATTTTTTTTAATTTAATCTTTATATGATGTGTTTATAAAGATTTAAAGGTATCGGGTTGATATCAGAAAAATATTCTAATATCACAGTATAATTTATTTAAAAAAAATTAGTTAAATAAAAAATATTTTTAAAAAAAACTAGGTTATTAAATTTTATGGAGTCAATGACCCGGTTTGTGAGTTTGACGAGGTAACCTTGATTCACGGGTTTATTGGGGTATTTTTTTTCTTTTTTCTAATTGAACTCGATTATGTAATTGTTTTTTTTATCATATAGTTTAAAAAAACATTTTATTAAATTTTAAAAAGTCCATAGGCCTGTTGACAGGTTTGTCGAGTTTAATTTTTAAAAAAATATTTTTTTTCAATTTCATCATTCGATATTAGGCTAATTGAGAATTGAGTTACATAATTTGTTTTTTTATGAGATTATCATAATCTTTTAAAAAAATCTCAGTATTGGTTTGACACTTAATTTTGCAATCGTTTATTTTTGTTATCATATTAGTTAAATAAACAATATTTTAGAAGAACAAAAACAAGTTATTAATCCCAATAGAATTCATTACCTGTTTTGCGAGTTTGACATGTTGACCTGAGTTATCCGATTCACATGTTTAGCATGTTTACCCATTAAGTCTCATGTTTTTTTTTTTTTAGTTTTTGTTCATTTATTTTTTTAATTGTTTTTTTCTCTTTATTTCACTCTTCTTCAATAGTGGATTGGTTGGGAAATGAAATTCATGGTTTATTTTTTAAAAAAATTTATATAGAGTTATAACGATCTCAAATAAACATATTTTTTAGGGTTAGTGCTCAATTTTACAAGCATCTAATTTTATCATAAAATTAAATAAAATTAATTTACAAAAACAAAAAAGTTATTAAACTTATTGAAGTTTATGACTTAGGTCGTAGGGTAACCGAGGTTGATTCAATCTGGTATTGTTTTATATTAAAAAAATGTCATCTTAAGGTTTTTTAAAAGTTATGTCATATTTTTATCAGTCATTCAAGTTGTCTTTGGGCTTATTAAATTGAATAATTCACTTTGGATCAGCTCTCGTATGGTTTAATTTGAGACTCGAGCTAGGCAAAGAACCAAGTTCGCAAGTTTCAAGATCATTCGATTAAATGATACTGCAAAATAATTCTCCACTTTTAACATTTATTTTTGACTTTTAGAAAAGAATAGTCCGACCCGCAGCGGAGCACGAGTGAATATGCTAGTATAAAGCTAAAAGAGCTTAGTGTTTCATTGTGTGTTTTTCACAGTGAAATCATTATTTTACCCCTGGGCAACATAGCTTCTATGAGGATAGTTTAGTAATTTCATAAGGGTTCAAATGTTATTGTCAAATTCATGATGATCATTATCGTAATATCATATCTTAATTGTACAATTAAATTACTTAATTGCCTTTGAAAGTTATTTCCATTTAATTTTTTTAAGGGATTTTCTCATTTCTTTACATTTTTTAAATACTAGAATTACTAAATTAATCCTAAAATCAAATTTTCTAAGTTTTGCATGAAGGGGTTTTTTGTCATTGTCTATAGTTTTTTTTGTTGCTATTATTATGTTAGGTTAGGGGCGATTCAATCTTTCTCTATTTTTTAAAAATATTTAAAGAAAATATTGATGTCACGTGCTACGCACGTGCTAGCGTGTGGGATGACTTCAAACTTTTTGAGCGGCGCATGAGCCACCGTCTAGTGGAAGAACATCAGCTTTTGCCATGATGTTTGAAGTAACACGACTTCTCCTTCCATGAGGGGTGCACGCACTTGGTGTTTTGAAGGACAGTTTGGCTCCTACCACCCCTTCCTTTTCTTTCCCTCTTCTCTCTCCTCTCCACATTGAACTTTGTGTTGGCCATTAAAAAAATAATTTGTATTGTTATTTTATGACATTTCATATTTGACCCTTAATGTTTTGATTTCTAAGTTTGATTCTCAGCTCTTTTATCAAATTTTAATTTGTTTTTAATTTTGTCATTGGACTCATAATCTTGATTTTTTAATTTCATCAAGTTTGGTTCCTCATTCTTTTATTTTTTTTATTTTTTATTTGGATTTATTTTTAATTTTGTTTCTCTTTTCGATCTTGCCATTTAATTCAAAATTTTAGGTTTTCCTTTTATTTTCTGGAAGTCGATCTGGGACAAGTACCAGTCATGTGTTAGATAATTTAATTTGAGTTAACTCAAGACAAATATAAAAAAAAAAGGATAACATCATGTTGAAAAAAAATAAAGTAAAATAGTCAATGATTTTTTACCCAATCTTAACTAGGGTTGTCACAGGTTGATTAGATCATGAGTCAACTCGTATTTTTTATCATTTCGCAATGGATCAATTCTCTTTAAATTTCTTTTGAAACTCGACTTGTTCTAAGTTTTGGGTTACTCGAGTCATGGGTCAACTCACTATTTTATCTTTGATTTTTTTTTTTTTGATTTCATTGTTATATTTATAGATTTTTGGAGATCTAACATTATAATTTTTTTTTTTATATATAGTGTAAAGTCGCTACGAAAAAATATGAAAAATATGCTGACATCCTAGGTACTCCACTGTAGTGAAAATTACAACAACCACCACGAGATCAAAAACTGAAAAAAAGCAAGGAACTAACTTAAGCATTCAAAAATAATCACACCGAAACAAAAGATACTCAAAAGTAAATGATGGAAAGCCTTTTTGGCTGATCCAAAAGTAGGGTGGTAGTGGTAACAACAACTTTACATTAAAGATCTACTGGCAAAGGAAAACTCACTCAACTTTCGACGACTTGTGTGGTGCCCAGATTCCTTTACATTGCATGGACTGAAAGATCTCTTGACATGAATCAATGGCGTCTGACAGCGTACCAATATATATACATAATCTAATGTTAGGAAACGTATGTTGCCTCAAACCATTTGTCTGAAAAAGATTTCCATCACTTTCTATTCGTTTTCCTCAAGAAAAAGACAGTAACATACAGCCAGAAACCGACACCTTGTCTCTTTCCCATACAACAATATATACAGAACGAATGGTGCCAAACAAGATCACAACCATACACATAATCTCAACCACCAGGAGCCTAAACATCTGATGGCTCCAAGACTCTCATTATTTATAAGTAATAATCAAAGAAACTGGTACATGTGTAATGGTAATAGAGTATCATTTCTCCAATCCCAAGAGTTACTAATCAAAGCAAGTATCGTCTCTCACTGTTAAAGCCTACACTTCACTTTACTACATCGACACCTTGTCTTTTTTAGCAACTAAACAGCAAGATCTTAACTTGCAGATCCAGAAACACCAAGACACACTCGCAATCTCATTTTCTGTCTTTCTCTGGAAGAATGTTTAGGGTTCATAGATCAATATTGTTGTGTGTTTGGTTGTTTATGAGCTTGATTGTTGAAGGTTCAGTTCATGAATATAAAGGAGAGAGATTTGTGGGCAAAGGTAATGCCTTTGTTGTTCATGGTGGCAGTGAGGGGATTTACTCTGGAAATCACAATGAGAATAGTGTCCTTCCTGCTAATGGGGACTCTTATATACGGTAATTCTTATTCATTTCTCCACAATCAGCATACTTACCTTGTATATCTAAGTGTGTGTTAAGTGTAATTATGATAAGGTCTCTTGCTTCTTGGAGTTAAATAGTTATGCTTACACATGTGATGTAGAAATGAGAACAAAGATAGGTTTTTGCTGAGAAGATGCCAAAGTTTATTTTTGTCATCAGCAATCTACTAAATGTACGCCATTGTGGGTCAAGTTTTAGAATTGGAGTAGATAATGCACTTCACAAGAATTAATTGGTTTTCAAGATGAATTAGGGTTCAATGTGGTCTTAAATCATGTAAGCATATATTGAGAACAGATTGTAAACTTTATCAATTCTAACATAGCATAGAGAATTATCCTCCGAAGCTAAATATTGAGATTCTATTACACACAGGGTCGCAAATAGTTAAAATGGGTTTGCTACTTTTTGAGCTTAGTAGTTTAAATTCCTAACCTGGGCATCTGGTACCTGGTTGAATTAGGGTTTGTTCAGGACCTTGTATTTCTATGTTATTTTTGGAATTCATCATCAAAATTCGTCTCATTATCATACAACTTTAAATGTATAGCCTGGGTTGTTATATTGTTTCAAATACAGCATCGTGCTTTATATTCTCAGTATCATTTATTGCCACTGACTAATTTTATGTGGTCATTTGTCACCAGTTTTGAAAAGATTACATTCCGGAGAACTCGGGAATTTTCTAACTTTAGTTCGGGGTTGGTACAAGCTATTGTTTTTGAGGTAGAGGATCGAGAGTTAGTTGGTGGTTCAGCCTATGGTGGTCAAAGAGCTGTCTGCTGCACAGCTGATCTTGCAAAGTTGGGTGTGTGTTCAGAAGGAGAAATCATTCATCGTCCTTCAACAAAAGATCCCAGCTGGCCTCAAGTCTTTGGTGTCTCATTCAACGTAGACGAGCTAGTTGCGACATTCCCATCAAAATCAATACAGATATCCAGTACTGGGATGTATAATTTGTATTTCATGCATTGTGATCCTAATCTTAAAGAGGTAGTTGTAGAGGGGAAAACTATATGGAAAAATCCCAGTGGCTATTTACCTGGTAGAATGGCACCTTTAATGAGATTTTATGGGTTCATGTCCCTTGCTTTTGTTATACTCGGATTATTCTGGTTCTCTCAGTATGCAAGATTCTGGCGAGAAGTTTTTCCGTTGCAAAATTGCATAACATTGGTGATAACGCTGGGCATGTTTGAGATGGCTTTCTGGTATTTTGACTACGCTGAATTCAACGAGACTGGAATTAGGCCAACTGGTATCACTTTATGGGCAGTTACTTTTGGTACTATTAAACTTACTGTAGCACGCCTTGTCATTCTGATGGTTTCAATGGGCTATGGTGTTGTGAGACCTACCTTAGGTGGTCTTACATCAAAGGTGATACTGGTTGGAGTGACCTTTTTTGTGGCATCTGAAGTGCTTGAATTGGTAGAAAATGTTGGCACTGTCAGTGACCTTTCTGGGAGGGCCAGACTTTTTTTGGTGCTTCCTGTGTCAATGTTGGATGCTTTCATCATTATTTGGATATTTAGGTCTCTTTCTGCGACTTTAAATAAGCTTCAGGTACTTGGTTTGACATTCTGAATAATGTTTATTCACAGCAATGCTTTTTTTTTCTTCTTAGCTTGTAATGGATACTGGATAGGATGGATTACTATTTTACGCATGACTATTAAAGCTACTATTTGATGCAGAAAACATAGAATTCCATTCTTTTAACTTATGGACTTCATATGGTGTTAGTTAATTGTTTTACATGTTGATTAGAACTACTCTTGATACCCTTTTTATCAGACGATTTGGTAATCTATAAAATCAATCAGAAGCAGAGTATCTGGATTATCAATCACGTAACATGCATTACATCAGAGTTTCTGATACTACATGTGTACGTGTTCAAATGCAATAGAAGTGAACTTGAATAATAACATTTCCTTCCTCATTTGATGTCACAGGCTAAAAGGATGATGGTCAAGCTGGATATATACCGGAAATTCACTAATGCTCTTGCTGTAGCAGTTATTGTGTCAGTGGGTTGGATATGCTATGAGGTAATATACAATAATTTCGGACTATATTAGCATTATTGTGTCAGTGGGTTGGATATGCTATGAGGTAATATATAATAATTTCGGACTATGTTAGCATTAAGTTTCCTCGTCACTGGACAATGATTTAACAAAAATTTACTGTAAAAGCATAAATAATTCACGGACGTTTTTCTAACTACTTGCAATGTTTTACTGTAAGCTAATTGCTTAGCTTCTAGGACTACAGAATTTGGAATAGAACTAAAAGAAAATTCCAATTTCTTTCTTATATATATAAAATAGCGATTTCTTATTAAATATAAAACTATGTTTCTTGCATTCTGACTTCAATGATTTTGTAAGGTATTTGAGTTTTACAAAGCTCTGGGACAGGTTATAACAGATAAAATCTAGGATGGAATGGCTTAAATTGTGAATAAAACAGACAGTTTCAAATTAACTGTATTGTACAAATTTGGTACTTTTATCAAAACTGATGAAAAAAAGAGAACTGTTTGTGCAATGTTTTACTGATCCAACTTCATTCATGGAATTCCGTTGTCACTAAATTCTGTAGTTTTCTACTTGCAGTTGTATTTCAAAGCAAACGATGTTTACAATGAGCGCTGGCAGAACGCGTGGGTCATCCCAGCTTTCTGGCGAGTCCTTTCCTTCTCTCTCCTATGTGTCATCTGTGCTCTTTGGGCTCCCTCTCAGAACTCAATGCGGTAAGGCATAGTTTGTTTGCTAGACCTTCCCCTTTTTATACCATAATGTCATTGTTAAATCTCTTTCAACCTCCAAGAAATGTCAATATTTAATAGGCCCCAGCAATGGTCTATAAGAGGTTGGTGCTTCGCTTACGTATTAACCTGGTGTGTTAGGGCTTGTTTGGGATTATGGTAGTGGTGGTGGTTCAAAGTGCTTTTCGCTTAGAAATGCATCAAAATGAAGTTTTTTTGTTTTTTTAAAATCATTTTTAACATCAGCATATCAAAATGATCTAAAAACATTAAAAAAAAATTCATTTTAAGCAAAAAAAAAAAATCAAAATTTTTGGGAACACACCTTAAGTAAGATGTGGTTAAGCGACGACAGGGTATGAAAAGTGCTTTCAATCAACTTTATGAACTGTCACCATTTTAGGGACAACAGGAACTTAATGATGAATTTGCAGTTTGCTTGGATCGGCACTAAAGATATTTACTTTATAAATACATAGCTTAATACTGTCGTACCATTATTTTCACCTAAAGAGAATACCCATCCAACATGCTTGTGCACTTGTATTCATCTTGTTCTGTCTTTCAGTTATTAAGCACTCCCTTAATTTTGTTACTGTCTTCTTGATCGTTTCTTGATTTCTTGACAGAAAGATCATCTTCTTGGGTTGGGGCATCGACTTTACCTTAATTTTGTTACTGTCTTCTCCTTGATCATTTCTTGATTTCTTGACAGATACGCTTACTCAGATGATGCAAGTGATGAGTTCGATAGGGATGATGGTACTTTAACACTCATTAAACCATCCACAATACCTTCTAAGGATGGTCGAAGTGCACTGGAACCTAGACCAGTGCAAGCCAGCAATGGAGCATCAAATAGTGATTCGGAAGAAGATAAGAGAGAGTAATGCAAATCTCAATTACGAAGCTCTAAAGCAGGTGTGCAATCATCGCTCTAAAGCAGGTGCAACCATCTGTTATTGTTGTATCTATCACTCCCTAAATATGCATCGAGAATTACTGCAGGAGCAAAATTATACAAGGCAAAAGTCTACTTTGGGATTGCAATAGGATGGCTTTTTCTTCAGTTCTTGTTTATCATTTTTGCTCGTGGTATTTCTATGTACGTTTTTTTAGATAAGATTTCTATGTACTTGTTACAGTAATCCTTGAATGTGCATTATTGGTTATAGAGGAAACGATGGAGCATATTTTTGTTAAGTTTTGATACCTTATTGGATTGTAGTTCTCTAGCCATGTTTACGCATGCGGGGAATGGTAACTATATGAAAAAAAGTGATATGAGAACTTCTGTATTTTTACTTAAAGGACCATGTTGGAGTTGTCACTTGTTAATAAGAATGCCAAGGGAAAATTTCTGCTTAATTTGTTTTCGGTCCCCTACAAATGCTTGAAGAAGTGGATTTGACCGACAAATTTCTTAGCTAGTAAGCATCCAAAGGATGTTGCTAGAGTGGGGGATTTGGCTGATGCAAATTTAGACCAGAAAGAAAATGACTGTTGACTTGCTTGCATGTTGCTTTATAATCTCTACTATTTTAGCAGTTGATTGATTCTCCCCTTCTACTTGCCTTAATTTTCTAAGTTTTAGCTATTCGGTTGTCGCAAGTATCCTCTTGTGATTAGTTTCATTTGACTATTTTCGGAAATGTCTTATGTTTTTTGTCTCTTTCGTAGATGCAAGTAAATCTATTAGCATTAAGAGAGGACATGAACAAGAAGAAGAATTCGGCATTCTTAGAAGAGAGAAAATGACAAAAACTTCTCTACCAGAACTTTCCTATCTCTTTTGATTAACAGCTAATGGAACAACAAGAAATGCTCCTAGAACAGCATTAACAGGCAAAAACTATTCAATCTTTGCATAAAATGTAAAACTATTTCTTTTTATAATTGTAACAAGACATAATTTCAGTTCCAAAATAGTTTCATTAACTACATATATCGTCTCTCCATTCAATTCTGTTTTAGGAAAAAAATTAAAAAAAAAATCTGTTGTGATACAACCGAGTCTCTGTCACTTCAATTCAAGACTGTTCTGGTCTAAATCACTCATTGTTAAGTCATCTATGCCTCAAATTTACAGCACATCATAGGGACACCCCAGATGGTTCGACTATTCTGCCTGCTTAAAGAAAGAGTTGGCCTGTAGTCCACTACCCTAGAGGACACGGGTCCTGATTACTGAACAAAGGCAATAATAGCCCTGCTAGTTTAGTTTGGATCTAGATTCATACAAATAACGTCACCAGATAAGACCTGTTCCCTATCCTGTTTTTTCTGTGTTGTCTCTAATCCGTACACTTTTGGTGATCTAATGAAGGGAGGTAAAGAGTAAAGACAATTAGGAGAATTCAGTTTCCAGTTCATTTCATTATCAAACAAGAAGCCATCAATCTGCGTTGATGATGGATTTGTCCTAGATTGAAGGGTGACGAGTTTCTTTGCAAACATGATAAAACTAATGGAAACCATTCAAAAATCGGGTAGCCAAACCTCTTTCCAGAAGGAGATAGTCTAGCCTTGTTGGTAAACCTCATTTGCAAGCTGCTATGAGCTTCAATTTGAAATCAGTTACCATGAAACATCCAGCAATCTAAAAGTGTAAAAAACACACTGTATATCTGATGTACTGCGTCACTAAATTCAAGCAAAACAAGCAGAGACAAAACTATTAGCCGAGATCGAATGAATTAGAAAAACGTATCTAGTAGGAATTCTTTATGTATCCAAACCAAATCGAAAGTTGAATCCACAAATTGTCAAAGTTACACTAATGCCAGCTGGAGATTACGTTGTTAAAGAAACAAAATGACATGAAACGCTTCCAAATTTATTCAAGCACAAAAAGGTCCCCGTTTTTGTCATATCTTGCAGGACTTTCTGTCTGTGACGGATCTCAACCTTGAAATGTATCTGGCATCAACCTTCATGAAATCAATGGTAAACAGAAATTAAACAAAGGGACAATCATCAAGTGACAAAATTGGTTTCAGTGGGCAAGAATTAGCTGCGTTATCTAATTGTAAAAGTTCTAATGCAACAGCTTAGTTGAGTGATGGTCACAAGCACCATAGCCATGCGTCATTTCTGTAGATTTTCAATAGGAGTTAGAAAAGAAACCTTATGCAGATTCATCCTCAATAAATGCAGGTTTAGTTACTTCAGTTGTCATTTCCAATAACTAACATTCATATTTCCTTTGATCAATGGAAAAAACACCGACTACCTACACATATTTAAACCAACCTTTACTACCTTTCCCGTATCATCAAAGCTTGTTCAGTTTCATTTCCAAATGCATTTAACTCGGGTCACAAATAGATTAGTCCGGGAGAATTTTAATGCTAGGAAAAGAAAACTGATTCTTCATATAATATATAGTAAGAAAATCACACATACAACAATTCCCATATGAACAAGTGGAACAAAATCTAGAATGTGGTGCCCAAACAAACAATATGCTTACAGTGTGGAAGCATTCAGGTTGAGAGACCTGGCTATTCAAGAGAGAGCTGCACCAAATCTTCCCAAAGAACTCTACTTGTTCTGATCCACGGAAAATTAACTGATGATACATAAAAGAACTAGAGTGCACAGGGCAGCCCCCTATTAACCAGCACCACATCACCCAAACACTTCACAAAAAATTCAAAGAATGTGTCCTAGTTTCTAAATCGGCAAAACTTATCCATTCCTTCACTGAGATCTCCTCCTCAGGTGCTGAGATACAGGATAACCCTCGAAGAAATCCAAGACAGCACTCTCTAAATCCTCCACTGAATACTTGATATAATTTTCCGGATGCTTTCCACTCTCTATGTGACTCCTGAACCGTCCAAGAAATGACCTATAAGCTGGGATCAACTTCTCAGATATAGAAATTCGAAGCTCCTCCCGAAGCTGAGAATCCGGAATCAACCATGTTGCTTGAGTCCTGTGAACCTCCTCAAACATAGCATTGAAGGTCTTAAACCTCTCTCTCAAAGCACTCTTTGAGACACCAGAAGAGAAACTCCCACTTACATGTAACCCCTCATCCCTCAAGCAATACAAAACACTCACCCAGGTTGCTCTCTGGTGACTAGTTGCCGCCTGCCTGAATTTTCCTGTTAGCTTTCTCAAGTAATCATCTCCAATCATTTCTCTCAATTCTGGTGACCCTTTAATCTTCTGAACAATATAGTGAACATTGTTCATTATAAACAGATGGGCCAACGATGCATCCTTGTAGTGCTTGGACTTGCCCTCCAAATTGAATTGCAAAATCACAATAATCCAAATCAAATGAAGGGCTAAAGGGGTTTTCCCCTCTAGTTCAGCAAATTCCATATCAGGTGTAGTTGGATCACCCGAATATCTTGACCCGGTTGATGGTTTTGACATAATAAGCTCAATCAAGGTCTGCTTATAATCCGAAATCAAACTGATGTAATTCATCACATACCTTGTCAATGGATGAATTGTCCCTCCAGGCACCGGAACCCTCGAAGGCTCACGCAAAACAGCACTCTCAAACTCAGATAAAATCCCCCTAGCAGCCTCAGCCAATCTTGACAAAATCTCAGCAGCCTGGACTCGAATGGAATCAGCAGATTTTGATTCAAAAACAACCTCAATATCAGGCAACAAGTCCATCAAAGCATCGTGTAAGTCCAAAATCTTGAACATTTTCTCAGGAGATCTCCTGCTAATACTAATTGCCTCAGCAAAATTAAACAATTGAATGGCTGGACCCTTGACAGTCTCCATAAAACAAGCATCGTCGATAGCAGTACCAATCCCATAAAAAATCTCCTCACAAAGCTTCTTCTCACTAGCAAACAATATCCTAACACAAACCTTGGCCGCCCTAATCCACCTCCTGATCTTGGTCTCCAAAGCCTCCCATTCTAGTCTCTGAATATCCCCAATACTCAACTTCTCAATCCCAAGTCTCCGAAAACTCGCATCCACAGCTGATTTCCTCACACTCCCATAAACCTGAATACACTCCCTCAAGTACCCCGCAGAGATCATCCGTTTAGCAATGGACTGAAGGTCTGCTACAGCTTCTTGAGGAATCAAATCGATCTCACGAATACTACTCGTAGATCGATAACTAGCACTACTATTACTCGAATCTGCACGCTGTATAGGATCTAAAGCATCAACATGATCACCACCACCACCACCAACTTCCTCCTGGTCAAATTCATTGCTGCTTCCTACCGAACTAGTATTGTGGTTCAAAGAAGAAGCAGGAGCAGGAGCATGATCAAGAATGAAAAGAGAGTCTACTTCAACAGGACTTGTATGGTTAATAAGGATATTGCGGAACTCATCTTCAAGTCTAGCCATGGCGATCTGTATAGCAGAGTTGACTTTGTTACTATTACTATCTTGATCATGATGATGGGATGAAGGAGGTGATATTGAAGTCGATGACATAGACCTTTGGATTTCATCAACAGCTTGTAAGTATAGATCCACTTCTTGACGATCTCCACCAAAGATCATTCTTTCTCTTGCTTCTTCTGATGCTGTTGAGTCCCACCTCAGAATTATCTTCTGGGCATCTTCAAAAGGCTCTGCAAAAGAAGTACTTGTGCTGTAATTTTCTGGTGGTTCCATGATTGACTCTCTACAAGAAACCAAGAACCAAATTTTAATCTTGAAAAGGCAAAGGGTGTTATATTTATCTCAATAAATATACGAAGTTAAAAGAAATGTGTTCTCTTTTCTTTTCTTTTCTTTTCTTTTTTCTGGGTTTTCGCTTTTGTATATAGCAGAAAAATGCTTCCTTTTTAACCTAAAATCTTGAAAGGAGGAGGAATTGGCTTTGGAATCTTGAAAAAGAGATGGTGGTGGTTTTTATTGGAGGAGATGGTGGTGGGGGTATATTTGCAGGAGGAACTGTATATTATAGACGGATGGTTATTGGTGTTTAGTGTTAGCATGTATGTGTATGTGTATGTGTATGTGTGGAGTAGAGTATAGTTTTGGCCTTTGGGAGTGGTGAGGACTGGTTTAAGTAAGGGCAACTGTGGGGATTTTTGTCCGAAACTGAAACGTTTGATTGAGTGTTGAATTCAAAGAAAAGAAAATCCAACTACGTAGTATAATTCTTTCTTTAAAAAACCTTCTCTATTCATCCTGGCCTGCCGGAATCTCTTTAGAATATACCGGCGATCTCGCCCAAACCGGCTAATCTCTCTCTCTCTCTCTCTCTCTAAAAATACTTATAAAATTATACAAATACTTATAAAAATATTGATACATCATGGTGTACCGTGAATTATGATTTGATTTTTTTTCTAGTAAAATCATTTTAGCCACACTATTGCTAGTGCTGCTTTACATAATTTCTAGTTTTTGTTCCGGGTGAGTAATTTTTCTCTTAAATAATTTTATATAATGGTGATTTTAGAAAAATAAACTAATGTAATTATTAATAGAAATTGAGTTTTCCTCCTCGAGAATTTTAATAACTCATTCCTATATCAATCAATCTAGCATGTTCAAGAGAATAAATTTCCTTGACTATTAATTTTAAGATTTAAACTCAAAAAATTAAAAATAATCATATCTATTCATTCAAAGTTGAGTTCGATACATTTCCTCCGTCCGAGTAGCAAAAATCCTCCAAGATTAAA
>Ga0325402_1001371_pt1 | contig 19737 bp, 10 predicted proteins | sample PopdelMetagenome_22_FD_207212 | JGI IMG/M metagenome (GOLD analysis project Ga0325402, IMG submission 207212) | Populus deltoides microbial communities from Bellville, Georgia, United States - Xylem-PdKOR-R3 | ecosystem: Host-associated > Plants > Phyllosphere > Stem > Wood/Secondary xylem...
CACCATATTTAGTTTTAGTGATGCATGACCTACTGGAAAACTGATTATAACTTGCCTTATAGTGGGAAACTGCAATTTCATAGCTTGATTGTCCCATCTTATTTTTTGTGAAATTAAAACGTCCTGTTTCTAAGAATTTGTTAAATTGAATGCAACATGTTGATTTAAATCTTTGCATGACAGGAGAATTGTTGGCGTAGCCCATGTTGAAGATTTTGAATCAATTACTGATGCTAGCAAACGAGCCAAATGCGAGCAGCAGGCTCTTGACCTGGCGAAGATGGTTCTCAAAGAAAGGAAAAAATTCCAATCCATTGATGAAGTTGTATTAGCCATTCAGCAAGTGCAGTGATGACATGCTTGGGGGTAAAGTTTTGGTTTAAATATTGGAGCTTTGGTTGAGCTATTTTCAGTAAAAACGCATTTCACCGCAACATTATATCGGATTGTAATTTTCCTCTAAAGGAAAAGAAATAAATCTGCATTCCTCCCCTGTGAGAGTAATTTTATAATTTTCTTGGAACTCTTTCCGTTTCCGTTTTTATAGGATCACTGGAGATGCGTTCTCTATCTGACTCTCGGGGTCGGCCATGGCCAATTTGAAAGCAAATGGAAAAATGCATTTCACCTTTTAAATTGGATCAATGGATGCGTACATGTATTGAGAAATGTCATTGCAGGAAATCAAGGTCGCAGAAAGGAAACTAATTTCGAAGTGATCGTTCATAGAAGTTGCCACCGCAATTGTCCATTGTATATTGATGCGAGCAATTACAAGCGTGCAACATTCTATAATTTCAGCTCTTGATTAACCAAGTTCTTTCATGTTCCGTACTTGGCTTTGTAGTTTGTCCAAAGCTCATCAACAGTCTTCCCCAGCAGATCAACAAAGTACTGAGCACTATAACCAGTTCTCATCTTATTGTTAAGCTCTGCCACAAACCCTTTTCTAAGATCATTACAATAGTCCAAAAACCTAGCAGTAACATCATACCCTCGATCCCACCTATCACCCTGCCCTGGTTGCACCCAGTGACTAGGTGCGTAATTAGCCTTTAACCTTACAAAATCAGCAATCCCTTCAATTAATCCTCCTGGAGTTGTTCCGTTACCGTCCCATTGCCATACGTGTGTCATTTCATGGTAAAGCACCCCACTGAACTCTCTTTCCAGATCACCAGTGTAGTTCCCTATGTAATTGCTGCTGACATGAATCTCATTGTTATCAGCGTATGCAACACCATCCATGTCATCTATGAACAAGTCCACCCTATGAACATTTTTTCTATCTGCTGGGTCAGTCTGTTGGAAGATACTCCATATGAATGCTGTTGCGGATGCTAGTATTTGCTTGCTATGATCCACCCCGATATCACCTGTGAACCTGGCTCCACCAGCCGTTGCACAAGCGTTGTTGGTGACAGTGTAGGCCGTCAAGTCCTCGGCTGCAATGGTATTGGTTGCTAGTATTACAAGCAAAGAGAGAAACAGATGCGGTGAAAGTACCATGGTCAAGAAAGAAGGTGCACTATATATATAGTTCTTTAGGTTGTGTTTGATTTGCACTGGATATGAGTTGCTGCTCCATGGTTTATATAGGGAGTTAGGCATGACCACAGTAGCATGCGGTTCAGAATTAAGTAAATGTTCAGCCGGCGGACAGCCAGTCTTCTTTTTTTATTTTTTTTAATTAATATTGATGTTCGGGCAGCTTATATGTATTTCGACTAATCTCACGGTTCTAAAATTAATGATCATGTAAATTTCCAATAATTCTAAAAAAACTCAAACAAGTAACCATTGAAAAACAAATCTAAAATCTAACCATTTAAGTTACCATTTAGAATTATCCATCCCCTTTTTTTTTTCCCCTGTAAGGATGCGTTCATGAGGATTGACAACTAGTCTCTTTTCTCTACAATGATGGGTGGGAAAAGAAAAATAAAAGCAACGAGAACCCAATAAATTAATCTCTTGGTTCTGCATTTATAAGAAGTTTTACTTTGAATCTAATTAAAAGGTTAATTAAAAAGTTGGAAAACATGTTTGTTAATAACATATAATAAGATGTTAATTAAGTTGCTTATTCTTCATGTTTGCTAAATCTCATGAACTACCATCAAAATCCATATCTAAGAGTTAAAATTGTACATTTTACTTAAAACAAGAATTGTTTTGGTAATCAATATTATTTTATTAATTATTGTGGTGAATAAAGAATTAGATTTAGTTAAACATGTGCTTATGCTCCACTTGGGTGGATTTGTTTTCCACATTTCACAAAGAAAAGGCATTTTCATAAAAATACTTGAAAAATATTGTATTTATTTGTGAATGTTTTTTAATTTTTAGAAAAAAAAATTAAGAAATGAAAAACTAAACCAAATGCGTTTACTGATTAAGAATTGAAATTTTTTTCTTGAAAACATGTGTTTTTTTTTTTAATTATCCACTTTTAAAAAACTTGAAAAACACCGAGATTGTTATTTTTCAAATTCTCCACTATAAAAATAAAGATTTTATTTGGTTCACCTAATGTTTTATGATCATTACTTTTCATATTTTTAATTTAATCCAAACAAGGCCCTTGCTTCCTATTTTGAAAATTTGATATTTAATATACATGTTTCTTTAATTCTCCAAGAAATGTTTTTATAATAAATAAATAAATAAAAACAGAGAAGGAAATAGAAAAACTATGTTCCTTATATAATAATAAAAGTAAGTTTTATCATTATCAGTGTCTTTTAAAATTAAGACAAAAAAATATAAAATTACATTATTTTAATCATTTAAACAATAGGACAAGAAATTCTTCATAGAAAGTATCATCATTGCAAGTCTACCTGAAAAGAATTGGTCTCTCCATTTCAAATAAACAACAGGCCCTCCAAAGAAGAACAGCAAAGAACACCTTGTCTCCCGTCCGTCCTTTTCCTCTGGAGCGACAAACAAATCAAACCATAAAACTCACTAAACGTGTTCCTCGATTTATGGGCAAATTAATGTCCATTATCAATGTCTTTTAGCCATGCTGTTCCTAGCATATTACCTAGGCAATCAGACAAAAAATGACTACGGTCCTTGTTTATTAATACCATACCAAAGACCATGCAGGAATGCAGAAAAGTGTGTGTGTAAAACAAGGCAATCAGACAAAAAAAGTGTGTGTGTGTGTGTGAAACAAGGCAATCAGACAAAAAAAGTGTGTGTGTGTGTGTGTGAAACAAGGCAATCAGACAAAAAAAGTGTTTGTGTGTGTGTGTGTGTGTGTAAAAAATAAATAAAAAAACAATGCTACCAACGCATGATGCAGGCATAAAATGTGAGCCGGGTTGCGTGGATTGACCTCTCTATCGTTTTTTTCCTATTGTATTTCAAACTTGTATTTCATTCACTAAATAAACAGAGGATTACAATGTTGGCATAATACAATTAAGTACTGCATAAGCAACACAAACTGGGACCTCTTCTAATCACACCATATGCTTTGGAGAGTTAATAGTTTATATTCTCGTTCTATATTATTGTGCATTGGATCAATTTGTTTTTTTAATATCAAAAAAATATCAGGTTATAAAAATTATTTGATATTGTTGTTAAATTTGATTTTGTAGGTAATATTGAAACCTCTTGATCTGATTCTTTGTATAGCCTGGTTCCTGTCGCACCCTCGCGGCGGAGCGCGGCGTCGCGGCGATCCTCGATTGATTTCGGGGTCTTTTGTTTTATTGAATAAGAGGGAGTCGCCACCTAGTATTTGGTCACTAGGAACCCTAACTGGTCTTTCAGAGATTCTAAGGCAAGGGACTGGTTGCGTAAAGGGAAGGTGTTAGCACCTCTAGTACGCCCTACCTAAGGTAAGCTGCTTGGTGTTTGGTTTGCTTTATAATTGCTATAGTGTTGGTGTTTTCTAATCCCATCAGTTTTTCTAGGTTTTGATTCAAACTAAATTTATTATGATAGAAATCCAAAGAAGTTCCATGTGCTTTACAAGCTCATTTCCCCTTAGTTTTTCAAGAGTTTGCGACTCATAAATCGCAAGGAGGAGAGACAAAAATTTAGAAATCTGGGGTGCTTTAAAAACCTATTTTTTTATCTTAGTGTTTTATACTCTCACGGCTCATAAACCATGGAGTAAAAAATTGAAATGTCCTCGATTATAATCAAGGCTTCTCTCAAGGATTTATGCGGATTTATTATTCCTAGAAAATTATTTTGGATATTTACCACTCCGGGTTTCTTTATCCAAATATTAACAGTGAATAATAACAAATTATTCTCAATAATATTTTGGATATTCGTCCTTTAAGGATTTCTTTATCCAAACATTAGCGGTGAATAATAGATGAATTCCCCCCAAAATAAGATTTTTATATTTTTTGGAATATTGGCCAATACCCTTTGGAGTTTTACAAACATGTTGTAAAATCCAAAAATGCAAGAAAACAATTTATTTATTATGTTTAAGAAATCCATGCAAAAACACATTTTCAAAACTTCCAATATTTTTTGTATATAAAAAAAAACGTTCAAAACATGTTAGGGCATTGGCCATATGTAACACACAAGAAAACATTTTTCCTTATATATTTTTTTTGTCAAAACGCAAACAGCATAATTACATGTAATCACAAAAATGGAAAGTAGCAAACCATCATTCATATTACAAGAACTACAAGAAACTTGAAACAATTCGTAACAAAAATCGTTCAAAGCCAAATCAACTTAAAATTTTATACACTGGAAATGACTAAGCCCATATGCATGAGGGAGCCAAAGTTTTGAAACTGAAATTTTGAAATCAAAATCCTACTACATGTGACCACGACTCATGACCTATTTTCTTTTAACAATCCGGGAGAAACTGCCATGCTAGTTTCATACAAAAAGGAAGAGCTTGGGACAACATGCTTTTATAACATATATATATATATATATATCACGGACTAGAAACCAAAGCAGACCTGGCCGACTATTTCAATCAAAAAAATGGAAGGACACAAGCAGAAAAAGGAGAGGAAAAACAGAGAGAAAAAGAGCATAAAAAGAGGAGAAAAACGCAAGGGAGGCAGAGAGTAAGAAAAACACAGTAAATAGATAGAGTTTTTTTTTTTGCATTCTGGTGTTATTGTGAGGTTAGGGGAGAGAAAAAAGACAAGACGGAGAGGGAGCTTTGCTGCTAAACCTTGACAACAATGTTTCTTGGTTTTATTTCATCTTCTGCAGAAAAGAAGACGGTGAGACTTGCAGGTAAGTCTTCACTTCCTCCTCCTTTGCTGCCTTTAAATCTGTTGTACCTGTTTTGTTTTTACTTTGCACATTCGTTTTCAATTTTAGATTGTACAATGAATGCTTGCCTTGTGTTGTTTCTGCCGTGGTTTTGAGTTTTGGATGGGTGACTATGTTAAGAGTTGGCTAGCCTCTAAAATTAAATTATGTGGCAGTTGCCTCGACGTAATTCAATTGACTTGATTGGTCTAAAAAATACTTGAAAGACTGTTAAAAAACGTATGAGGATTAAATTGAAAAAAAATAAAATTGAAAGTAAAAATAAGGAGTTCAATTGTAAAGGACAAAAAGGAAAGAATCTTTTAAATGAAACTCCATAAAAAATCCCGTTTTATTTAGTATAGAAAGTAACCCAAACACACACACACACACACACATATACATACGCACGCAACAACATGCTCATCTCCCTTCATAAGGATAATATTCATAAGCATCTCTAGTTAGGTCGAGAATGATCGACTTTTGATATGGTGGTACGAGCTTAATTGTTGGGTTTCCCGAAACATTTACATGTAGAAAAAATGGTAAGTTTATTTTTTTAAAAGAAGTATCAAAGATCCCGTTAGAAAGATCTAGAGTTGTCTAGGGTTTATACAAAGACTACCTGAAGATCAAATATTCTTTTTGGCTTTAAATAATTAGTTCAAGGTTGGGTTGTCGCAAACCATAAGTTGTCCGAGTGTCCAACCTTTAACGGTAATCCACATACCTTTGAGTGCAAGCTCTTTTCTTTTGTATTTAGGTGTTTTTGTACTGTATTGTTGTACTACCATCTAATGTCATTCCCAGAAAATAAAAGACATGACATTCTATTTATAGGAAAACCTAAACACCTTATAAAAGCAAAATATCATTTTTCTCCTTAAATAATATCATTTATATTATTTAAGGATAATTTTAAAAATTTATTCAATTAAGTTCCTACTTTATTTTTTCTAGATCTAGAATTGTAATCCCTTATATTAATTACATTCTAGTCCTCAATTTCTAAAATTTATTTACAATTATGTCACACTTGATTTCTAACCAATTGTTATTATACATGTGAACCATTAGGTTCCTTAATAAGTTGACTCAAATATAAATCATAATCCTAAATAAAATAAGATTAAATAAATTAAACAATTGAATTTATTATCAATTCAATAATTGATTGATTTATATTTGAAGATCAAGTACAATGTCTAGCAACATGTCATGATCCCTCAAATATTAAGAAATTCATAAGTGGTTTGACTTAACCTTTCAGTAACTAGTTTTTCAGTGTAATTGTTATCTTTTCATCAAGAATGTTTTGATTTAGATATTATAGCATGAAATATGTGTACTTTGTTAAATCATTTTAGTTTTGAATAGTCATTGATTCTTTGAATAAGATTTGAAACTCTTTTCAAATCCCATTCCACCTTGGTCAATGATTTCACAATCAATACTATTTAAAAATAGATAAAACATTTTTCTAATTTACTTAGGGTGATGAATCCTCTCTTGATTACTCAAATATCTTCATATAGTTTATGTTATAACCAATATTTGCATGTTTGTTACCATTGATTAGGACAACATGTGGTCAGGATCAAAACATAACACTTCTTATATAAGTTAACGTATAGTGATCCCAATTATAAGGATCACACAACTATTATGTGAGTCTTTCCATAAACATAAGTGATCTCTTCATATAAAATTATCTTACGGGTTAGTTTAGTGTACAGGTCATCTGAGAAGCATCTGTATATTAGTTTTAAGTATCTCTAATACCTCAGTTTATAAGAGCAGTTGCTTCCTTTTTATAAAGGAACGAACATAATATTTATCGGTCTTAACAACTCTAATTATTGTTCAGTCTTAATAGAATATTGATTAGGAATATTTAGGAATAATGCTTTGATGCAATAAGAATCTCATAATTATAACATCTTTATAATTTTTTATGCAAAACATTTTGTCTATGTATGTGGATTAGGACAATCTAAGCAACCTTCTAGATTTATCTTTATAAATTTTTATTTTTAATATATAGGTTGCTTCTCTCATATCCATTGTGGAGAAATTCTTGGACAAACAGATCTTTACTGACTAAAGTAAAAGAATATTATTTTTTATCAATAATATATCATCTACATATAATATTAATAAAACGACACCATTCCTCATAATCTTTTTATAAACACAAGGTTTGTCCATATTTTTAATGAAATTATATTGTTTGATTATCTCATCAAAACGAATATTCCAACTTCTTGAAGCTTACTTAAGTCTATAAATGAATTTTTATAACTTGCATATTTTATTGGTAAATCTCTTAGATTCAAAACCTTCAAGTTGTGTCTTTTACACATCTTCATAAAGATTTCCATTTAGAAATGCAACTTTGACATCCATTTGTCATATCTTATAATCATGGTATGCAACTATAGCAAATAAAATCCTTACGGATTTTAACATAGCTATAGGTGAGAAGTTTTATCAAAGTCAACATCTTGTCTTTGTCTGTAATTTTTGACAACTAGTTTAGCTTTGTATGTTTATACATTTTCATCCATTTAAGTCTTTCTTTTAAATAATCACTTACATCAAATGAGCTTTATCCCTTTAAGTGGATCAACTAAATTTCATACCTGGTTGATGTACAAGAAATCTATTTCAGATTTCATGACTTCAAGTCATTTCTCATAATCAATTTTAAATATTGATTTCATTTAGTCGGTAGGCTCATCAAGTATGATTAACTAGTCATAATCAGCTTCCATAAAAAATTGATATCTCACTGGTTCGTTCTAATACTCCTTTCAAAAACGAATTCTTTCTTTAGAAATGTAGCATATTTTGAGATAAACACCTTTTGCTCAACAGGATAGTAGAAATAATATCGAACTGATTTTTTTAGATATTTAACAAACTTACAATTATCTAACTTAGCTCCTAACTTTGAAGATACTATATGTTTCACATAAGTGTTACATTTTCAAATCTTTAAATATGATAAATTTGGTTTTTTATCATTTCATATCTCATATGGAGTCTTATCAAAAAATTTTAATGGAACCCTATTTAAAAAACAAGTAGTAGTTTACAGGGCATAGCCCTAGAAAGAATGTGGAAGGTATGCATAGTTAATTATGGACCATATCATATCCAATAGGGTCGATTTCTCTTTTTAGAAACTCCATTAAATTGTGGTGTTCTAGAAGGTGTCTATTATGAGATAATCTCATTATCTTTCAAACAATCTTGAAATACTAGGCTCAAGTATTCACCTCCTCAATCCAATCTAAATATCTTAATGCTCTGTTCAATTTGTATTTCAATTTCATTTCTAAATTCTTTAAACCTTTCAAATGATTCAGGTTTTCATCAAATACACATGACCATATCTAATATAGTCATCAATGATGAAATATGTATATCCATCTATGGCACAAATCGTTATTGGTTCATATGCATCTGTATATATTAAACTTAACATTTCTTTAAACCTTTCACTTTTTTTTAGTAAAAAGTGTTTTGGTCATCTTACCTAATAAATAAGCTTTACAAATTTTATATAATTCGTAATCAAAATGATCTAATATCCTTCTTTATGTAACTTAGTGATTTTTGTTTCATTAATATGACCTAGTCTATAATACCATAAATAATATGGATATTGATTATCTAATATGTTCTTCTTGCTATTTATATTGACTCTTGGCATTTCAAGTATATACAAACCATTTGTATAAATACCAAATTCATAATAAACATTATTGTTATAGAAAGAACAAGTATTAGTCCACCTAGCAAAGTTAATGTAACAACCCTTGTTTCATTGTCAACTTGTAGGTCCATTTTACCTTTATATAATCTTCTACTTTTTCTTAGTTCCTATATATTATTGAAAATGTGAAATCGTATTTGGTGTTCAATACCTAAGAACTACTATGTGAAGTAGAAATATATTTTTCAATCATAAACATACATGAAGTGGAAACCTTAATAAGTTTCTTACCCTTTAAAGTTGCAAGATATTCCTTGCAATTTCTCCTCCAATAGTCATCCTTTCCACACTGATGACCAGTAACCCTATCTTTCTTGATGCCTCTAGTAAGCTTCTTTTCTTTAGAGACAGAACTTTTATTTTTTTTATTCTTCTTCTTAGATATTCTAGAAGACTAAATTAGGAGAACATGACTTTTTTCCTTCTTAATGGTCCCTTCAACAGTTTTAAGCATATTAAACAATTCTAATAATGCACTATCCAACTTATTTATGTGATAGTTCATAATGAATTATGAAAACATTTAGGATAATGACTATAAGACAAAGTCAAAACATAACTCATGGTCCATGACAAAATCCAATTAGCCTAATTTCTCAATATAGCCAATCATTTTAAAAAACATGAGTGTTCATTAAGGAATTATCTATCATATTGCAGCAGAACAATTCCTTTGAGGTCTCATACCTCTAAGTCCTACTGGCTATATTGAACAATTCCTTGAGATGCATAACCCTAGTATGGGCATCCATATTGTCATATTACCTTTGAAGTTCAGGTGTTATGCTAGCTAACATCACATACAACCTGATCATTGTCATTAATATGATATTGATATTCATTTCTAACTTCTTCATCAACATCCTCATTAGCTGCAAGGGGAATCAAATTTTTAAGAACATATAACATTAGTTTTTGCTTAAGAATAATTTTCACATTACAGTACCTATCCAAGAAGTTTGGTTTAGTCAATTTGTTAGTATCAAGTACATTGCATATGAATATGTTACTACTCATTTTAATCCATCAACTTATTCATGTAAAGAATAGCAAGTATTAATTTCATGAATACATATTTAAAATCAAATTCAGATAAGATCTTTAATGAGGGATTTATTATTTTTCATTAAGTCTCTTTACATGGAATTAGTGATATATCATACATAACAATTATAAATAAACATACACTTGTAGCATATCATTCTAAATGAATGATTATAGACATATCTTAATTAATTCTCTTGAGATATTGAAGAGAATTAGGTGGTCAAAACATAGGTAGTTGTTGCAAATCTTCATAAGTCCTTTGCGAACATTATGGTTATATCATTCGCCGCCATTCTTTCTTCGTTTTGTATTATAAAATAATTTTTCTATCTAAATTCTTACATTTCTAAATTGCATAACATTTACATAATTGAATGAGAAACCTTGAGTTACATTCAAGAGGAATTATATGAGAAAATAATTTTACAACCCCAGAAGAAAAATTGAGAAAATACAAGACACACAGACCCTATTAATATTACAACCATTCAACCATAAAAACAAAATCACATTGATCTTTAATGTCCATAATCATCCACCATGCATGGTAACATATTAATATGCTTAAATAAATATATCGTATGCTACAATTCTAATATTGTCTTTATGTGCAATTTTAAAATAAAATATTAAATCAAATCCAATTTGATAATTTCCCAAGCATAATAAATTTTATTTAGTATAAATTTTCATTGAAAAAACATTTTTCAAAATTTAATAAGAAAATTGATCATATTAATTTAAGATCAATTAAATGAAATTTTCTAGTTTAAAAACTCTTTTTATTTTAGAAAAAATATTTTTCTAAATATTATTTAATTAAATTCTAATCCAATTATAAAAATAATCTATAATTAATTTAATTTAGGGTTTCAATTTTAATATAAAATTATTATTTTATATATAGAGGGGTAAATTCATAATTTTAACCCCAAATATACCTAGATGCAATTAGATATAAGTTACAAGGGTAGAATTGTAATTATACCCCTTAAAAACCTAAATAAAACTCGAGGGAAGAATCATAATTCTGCTCCTATCTTCATCTCTTTATTATTGCAGTTGTTGCTGCAAGCGTGGGTTGTTCACACCAACAGAAATCTTTAGTAGTGACAATAGTGTTGTCACTAGTTAGCATTATATGTAGTAGCGTTTGATGTTGTTATGGCTACTACCAACGACAACTGGCCGTGTTATGTGCATAACTACACACGCCACCGATAGTGGTTGTTGCATCCACCCAAAACCATTTTTCTTTTTTAATTTCAATGGTGGATTTCAACTAGAGGCAAAACACTTGACCAGATATGGTAAGAATAGTAGCCAAATTTTATTTTTTAAAAAAATCATGATAGAAAAAATTACTTTTGGAAAAAATAAATTTACACGCAAATTTAATTTGTAATTAATGCCAATAAAAATTAAAACATGCAATCAACAACCCTATTTGTCTAATGAAGGCTATGATACCATTGTTTGGTTTCTCAAAACATATACACGTAGTGAAACTATAAATTTATAGTTTTTTTAGGAGTCCCAAGGATGTCGTTAGAAAGATCCAAAGTTGTTTAGGGTTTATATAAAGATTATTTAAAGATCAAATATTCTTTTCAGCTTTGAATAATTGCTTAAAGGCTAGGTTGTCGTAAATCACAAGTTGTTCACGTATTTGACATCTAACGGTGATCCATACGAACCACTAGTAAGAAATCTATTAAACATTTTTAAAATAGAGGGATTGTTATACCTTTGAGTGCTAGCTATTTTCTTTTATGTTTAGGTGTTTATGTATTGTACTGTTGTACTATCATCTAATGTCATTCACAAAAAATAAAAGGCATAACATTCTATTTATAAAAAAACCTATAAATATTAATTATAAATGATAAAATATCAATTTGCCCATTAAATAATATCACATATATTATTTTAGGAAAATTTTAAAATTTTATTCAATTAAGTCTCTACATGATTTTTTCTAGGTCTAGAATTGTAATCCCCTGTATTAATTATATTCTAATTCTTAATTTCTAAAATTTATTTACAATCAAGTCACACTTGATTAATCATCCCATTTTAATTTTTGACCAATGGTTATATGTGTGTGACATATTAGATTCCCTAATAAATTGTTCCAAATATAAATCACAATTATAAATAAAATACGATTAAATAAATTAAACAATTTAATTTATTATCAATTTAACAATTGATTGATTTATATTTGAAGACCAAGTACAATGTCTAGCAACTTTTCATGATCCCTCAAATATTAAGAAAGTCATAAGTGGTTTGATTTAACCTTTCAGTGGTCAGTTTCTCAGTGTAATTATTATCCCTTCATCCCAAGAATGTTTTGATTTAGATATTATAGCTTGGAGTATGTCTTCTCTGTTAAATCATTTTAGGTCTCAACACTATAATTATTGATTCTTTGAATAAGATTTGAAACTCTTTTCAAATCTCATTCCACCCTGACCAAAGATTTCACAATTAATACTATTTGAGAATATATGGAACACAATTTCTAATTCACCTAGAGTGATGAATCCTTTGTTGGTTACTCAAATACTTTCATATAGTTTATGTTATACCCAATATGTATTCGTTTATTACCCTTAATTAGGACAATGTATGATCAAGATCAAAGCATAACACTCTGATACAATCCAAGCAAGGTTAGATTTGGATATTCACGTGAAATTTCCTACAATTCAGTTTTACGTTATTGAGAATAACTCTATATCAAACTGTTGGATCGAGCTAAAACTTTATCAGAAGATTCCAAAGGTTTTTTACCATGTTGGAGTAAATTTTTAGGTGAATCGGAGTTCAGGAAAGAATTGCGATATAGGTCAGAACATGTTGTACAAATTTTGTTATTTACTTTCTTTGACTTGTGAACTTTCTATTTAGCAAGGATCTTTTTCCGGTAAAGATCTTTTTCCTACAAGGATATGACAACATGTTTTGGAAATTTTCTAGTTCTACCAAGATCTTTAATGGTCTGCAATATAATTTTCAAGTATGGTATTGATTCATTAATGTTTCAAAATTGTTTTCTTACAAGGATTTTTCTTATTCATCCTAGCTACACAAGGGAAGAACGGCTGATGGTATTTAATGAAAAAATTGTTTATAGGATCATTGGGCAGCATTGTAGGCTATAAATAAGCCTTATATCAGACTTGTATTGTTTGATTTTCTTCTTTTATTCTCACAACAACATAGGAGGTTAACTTATGAGTTTTATTTTTATTATTTCAACTATAGTCCTAGCTTGTTTGGGCTTAATTAATACTATCATGTGAGCTTTTCTATAGATATAGGTGATCCTTTCATATGAGATTATCTTGTGAGTTAGTTCAGTGTATATATCTTCTAACAAGCACCTGCATATTAGTTTCAGATATCCCTCAAACCTCACTTTATGAGAGCAGCTACTTCCTTTCATAAAGTAATGAATATAATATACATCAATTTCAACAGCTCTAATTAATGTTCAGTCTTAATGGAACATTGACCATGAACATTTAGGAACAATGTTTTGATGCAATAGGAATCTCAAAATTATAAAAACTTTATAATTTTCTATGGAAACCATTTTGTTCCACAAACTTTATCTTTACTCTAGATTCATTAATCAAACATTAGATTTATTAATCAAATATAATTGAATATTAAAGATAAAGAAAGTTTTTATTTAATTAATATGTTTTACATGAATAAAATCATTGTTACGTGTAACTAAGCGATTGGTTACAGAATATATTCACTAACATTAACTTCATTTGATTTATTGAAAAAATAAACTTCATATAATTGTGAGCTTGAATATATTTCTATAACTTATCTATAATAGGGGTGAGCATATGTTCAAATGGTTCAGTTTTGACCAAAAATTCCAAAAAACATTGATTTTTTCTTTTTCAAAAATTTAACCCAAATCCAACCAAATAAAAGAACAAAATCAATGGATTTGGTTTAGTTTTTATATTTTTAAAAGCTGAATAAGTCTAATTTAATTTAAGAGTATTTAGATGGGTTGATTTTTTCAATGAGCTCAGTTTATAAAAGTTTTTGTTTGAATTTTTTTATTTCTAAAATCTGAAACAAAAGCAAATCAAATCTAAAGTTTTTTAAGAGTTTTTTAACTTGCATTATTTAAAAGATTCGAACAATCATTCCGTTTGATTGATTTCAAATCAGTTTTGACAAATATTCCGAATAATTCAATTGATTTGCTCTACCCTAGTCTATTGCATGAAAATGCTATTTCACAATGTGTGATTATCTCATAATCATTATTAAAATCCTTATTCTAGAATTTGAGGAGATGATTCTTTGTCACGGGGTCAATTTTTCATTCCGAAAACAGACCTCGCGCGATAGTCTAGTCCTGTTAGACTCAGCCTTTCCCTCACCGATTCACTCGTGTTTGCTTAGGTGTTTTCCTCACCAAGAGGTTTCCTACATTCTCTCCCGTTACGTAGACAAGTGGAATACACAAGTGACGATGCACAGGACCAAGTACACAAGTTATTACAGGAAAACACTCCTAACTTTTATTAGTCTCGTCGACAAAGGGTATACACAAGTTTGTTAGTGTGCGCGCGCTATGCACAAGTGTTCTGCCTCCACCATGGATCAAATAGCGGATGTCTTCACCAAAGGCCAAACTGCACAACATTTTCAGTATCTAATGAGCAAATTAATGGTCTGTCAAAACCCCATTAATTCAAGGGGGTGTTAGACTATCAGAATCTTCAGCAGAAAATCCAGTAGCATCTGCACGAATTCTTCACTCCATCCACTCTGTTATCAATTCAAAATAATCCAATTATTAGAATGACTTTTTGATTGTATCTGTTTGTTTTCTTATTCTGCTCAGATTTGTTTCCTTATTACAAGCATTACAATTTCATTGTACAAATATAAATATAATGGAAACTACATGGCTTAAGTGTGTTAGCTGAAACAAAGATATCTCATGTATTTATCTCTTTGTTGAATTATTCAAATTTTACATGGTTTGTTCTTGGGCTTTTACCCGAGAGTGTGTTAAAAAATCATCTTAATCAATAGCTATTATTTTTTAACACATTCTCAAACAGAAGCTCTTTGAACTTGAAACTTACAAATATTCATGTTCTCTGACGTTAATTAGTGCTGACGTTAATTAGTGCTTTCCGTGTCATATTGCTATAAGACTATCACTTGAATTCATTCTTATTGCAGAATCAATCCTGCCACTGCCACTGCCACTGCAATATAAAATTGTTTGAAATGAACCAAGGTTGCGTACTGATAAGGATAATAGCAGTGCTGGCTGATTCATTTGTGGAAGCCAACAAGGACTGATTAACTTTTGTGTCAACATGGTAACATTTATTTAATTTATTTGGCAATAATTCCCTCTCCTCTTAATTCGTGGAAAAACGCCTGTCCATGAGAAGACATGTTCTCTTAATTGACTAGAAATAATGCAAATAGAGAAACAACTATATCTGTGGGAAAATGACAAATGGAAGATCAGTAACATTGGCTTTCCTTTATTTTTCTTATTCAGCTGCTCAACGTTGACTTCAGGATTTATATTCTTCAATAATCAAGAAAAAAACATTTAAGTGCTATCTATATTTTCTTGTTAAGTTTAATAACGAATTGGGAAGCTAAAATTTGTTTTCTATCATACTTCAGAGTGAAGGTTTTTTTTCTCTTCTTTTCTTTTTGGGAGGCCCAATTGCTCCAATGGGGGGAGTTAGCGAGCCCTGCCCCAGTTAACGTCCGATTGTGGCAGTAACAATCACAGGATTACCACTGAAGTTGTAATTCATTGACCTGTAAAGTATTACCACTCGGGAATTAAAACACACTAGCGCATGATGCTAGTGAGGGAGCTTTCTGTAGGGAATTCTGACCGGTGATCTTCTGATATTTGCTTATTGGAGGCTAAGTACACTGACACAATATTTAACGTGGTTCGGCAAACCGCTTACATCCACGGGAGAAGCCATTGCATTATATAGGGAGAGTACAAGATTTACAACAATAGAGGAGGAGGAATCATCCCCTCTTTAGCAACTCTCAACCTCACTCTATTTCTCTCTTTTCAGTGCTGCAATGGCAGCTACTGCTGGCTGCCTTGGCAACCCACTCTCTCCTATATTTCTCACATCTTTGGCTCTACTTTCCCTCTCTCAACTCTCAAATTTTGCTCTCAACCGTATGCCTCTATTTATAGGCATCCATGGTGCTGCTCCACTTGTTCTTTGGTTAATAATGGTGGCCACCGTCTCCAGCTTATTCAACAATGATGGCTGCTAACCTTTGACATTCCAGAAAGGCAGCTGCATTTGTCAATGGACGGTGCTTTCCATTAATGGTTGCTGCACATTAATGGCAACCAACCCAACACTTTTGTCAGTCAGAAAACAGGACAGAAATTTGTTGTGGTTTGTCTATGCATGAGATGGAGACTGAAGCAATTAACGAATCAGAGTAGGGAAGTAGATCGATGGATTGGTTCTCTTGACAGATATTTCGGTACAATGAATTGGCTAGGTTTTAGGATAATTTAACAGTAACCTTTCCTTTGTTTCTCTAATAGAAGGGATTCGAACTAGACTTCCTCTTTTAAGGCATTTCAATTCAAAATTTGTGTGTGAAACACACGGCCGGGTTTTCTTGTGTGCCTTGGTGGTTTTGAATTATCTGAAGATTTTATAGTGACATGAGTACCGTGTGATACTGGTGAAGCATAAGATATGGAATCATCATATTTCTTCACAATAGTTTGATGATTCCATTTTCACAGATTTCAAGCAAATCACATAGTAGTATTGCTTTCATGGATAACTTGATGATGAGAAGCCCTTCTTTCTCATGGTTAATGATTTTGCTAATTAACATCCGTGAGATCTGTGTTCTAATAGAAAGCTTAGCAGCGAAATGAAAAAGGGCACTCGAAAAAAAATACAATTTTCATGAAATAATTTTTGCCCATCTGAAATGGGTTTTATTCAAATTTTATTTAGGATAATAGGATGTGTATATTGATGCGAGCTGCTAAAAGTGTAACATTTCAAATATTCAGCTCTTAGTTAGCCAAGCTCTTCTATTTTCCATACTTGGCCTTGTAGTCTTTCCAAAGCTGATCAACTGTCTTCCCTAGCAGATCAACAAAGTACTGAGCACTATAACCAGTCTTCATTTTCTTGTTAAGTTCAGCAACAAACCCATTTCTAAGACCATTACAGTAGTCCAGAAACTTAGCTGTAACATCATAACCTTGATCCCACCTGTCACCTTGCCCTGCTTGCACCCAATGGCTAGGTGCATAATTAGCCTTCAACCTTACAAAATCAGCAATCCCTTCAATTAGTCCTCCTGGTGCTTGTCCATTACCATTCCATTGCCATATGTGTGCCATTTCATGGTAAAGCACCCCAGTGATTTCTCTTCTGACATCACCTGAATAGTTTCCTATATAATCGTTGCTAACATGGATTTCATTGCTGGTTGCATAGGCAACACCACCCATGACATCTATGAATAAGTTGACTGTTTGAACATTTTTTCTGTCGGCGGCATTAGATTGCTGGAAGGTTCTCCATATGAAATCTGTGGCAGATGCGAGTGTTTGCTTGCTGTAATCGACCCCGATGTCCCTGGTGAATCGGGCTCCACCAGCGGTTGCACTGGCTCTGTCGGTGACGGTGTAGTCCACTGCGGAAACCGCGTTGATTGCTAGGAATACTAGCAAAGAGAGGACATAAACATGGCGAAACATGGTCAAGCAAGTGGTAGTGAAACAGGTTTCTTATGGTTGTGTTTGATTTGCATAAGATATTTGCTGGTTTATGTAGATAGTTGGGATGCCCCAAGTGGTGATGCATGTAGGAAGTTGGATGTGGTGCAAGACAACTCAACAAAAAAGTGAAACAGGTTTCTTATGGGTGTGTTTGATTTGCATAAGATATTTGCTGTAGCTCTGTGGTTTATGTAGATAGTTGGGATGCCCCAAGTGGTGATGCATGTAGGAAGTTGGATGTGGTGCAAGACAAGTCAACAAAAAAATAAAGAAGGCAAGTGGCCCAATTGAACTCGTAACTTGAGTGTGGTCACGAGGATCGGCCGATATTAGACAGGTTTTCAGTACGTTGCGAGCAGATTTTTTTTTACATAAAAAAGGATGTTAAAATAATGTAAATATATATTTTTTAAAATAGTATTATAGTCATTAACTGGTTTAATAAACACAATTAATTTAGTAATATAATTAGTTTAGTAATATAATTGAAAATAAGATATTGACAAGAAATAAAAAAAATCCACCAATAATTCAATACAAAAAATAAACTCTTCTCAATATTATAAAAATATATCTTTACAATATTTATAAAAAGTCTTAATCATCTTATTTGTTAACAAAATAAAAATTAAATAAGAATGAAATAATTTTATAGAAAGAAAAATAAAAAAAAAATCTAAATCTCAATTCCTAGCAAATAAAATGTCGAATAAAAAAATTGAAAAGAAAACAATTTTAAAAAGAAAAAAAAATTAACTCAAGTCTATTCAAGGCAACACACCAAATCTATAACCTAGTTCCAAAAATGAGATAACCTTATGAAAAGCAAGTTGAATAAAATTGTGAAGCTCAATTCTCAAATTAACCTTCTATTAAAGGGAGAAATGAAAAAATTAAAATAAAAAAAGACCTGTGTCAACCCTAGTGAAACTGTCTAATCTATGACGACATGAGATCAAGATAACCTTATAGAAAAGAAAGTTAAAAAAATCCAATTTCCAACCAACCCAATGCTGAGGGATGAAATTAAAATAAAAAATAAAAAAAAGACTTAAAAAGATCAAAGCCAAACCGGTCTAATCTTCAAAACTCGTGACATGGATCATGAGGCAGGATTACATCATAAAAGACAAACCCGGAAAAATAATAATGTCAAATTCCCAACCAACCAAAATAATTAGGGATAAAATTGAAAAGTAAATTAAACAAAAAAAATATTTGAAAATAATGAGGATCAAATTTGTCATAAGAAAATGAAATCAAATTATAAGAGATGAAATTAAAAAATAATTTCAATTAATAAAGGGATAAGAAAAAAAAATAAAAAAGGAATGAGAACAAAACTTAATATAAAAATCAAATGTCAACTGATAAAATTGAAAAAAAAATTAATAAAGGATTCAAGACCAAATATATTGCAATCAAAAGAATGAAAATCTAATTTGATTCAATGAACAAATGACCAAACTTCTTTGAATTTTTGCAATGCTGAATGTACTATTTGAGGAGGGGGAGAGAAAAGAGGGAGGAAGAAGAAATACACCGCTGAGTTCAACCGCTGATCATCTGGATGCATGCACCACACCACTATGATGGGTGTGGTGAGACGCATAGAATGCTACCCCGAAAGGCAATGTTTGAAGTCTCTATGGTGCCACACGCACCACCTAAAGAAGCATTTAAGATCTAATTAAATTATATATATATATATATATATATATATATATATATATATTAAAAGATCTAATTATCTCTGATCCACATGATAATGACAAGAAATCCAAAATGAAATGATGAAAGCGCACCAAGAAAGTTTAATTTT
>Ga0325402_1001375_pt1 | contig 19713 bp, 9 predicted proteins | sample PopdelMetagenome_22_FD_207212 | JGI IMG/M metagenome (GOLD analysis project Ga0325402, IMG submission 207212) | Populus deltoides microbial communities from Bellville, Georgia, United States - Xylem-PdKOR-R3 | ecosystem: Host-associated > Plants > Phyllosphere > Stem > Wood/Secondary xylem...
TGATCGGATCCGCCGTAGACACCCGAGAGACCTCCACAAGGCAGGCTAAAAGAGTCAGAGGACAACAAGCAAAGAGTTATGCTTTCATTTCTTTGTTGAGATTGAAATCAAGTTCTTTAAAAAGGGATAGGTATAATGCACGCAGGCCAAGTCAAGAAAAGGACTTCCTTACTTTGATTTCATAGTTGTCTTAATGACTAGTAGTTTGAAGCCTTTTACTTTTTCAATTCGGTCGGCGAGATCTTTTTTTTGTTCTAGGTTCAAGAGGAAGGAGAGGAACCACCGCCCATTTTATGAAAGTACGGTCACCGGTGGCTAATACTTTCTCAACACTATCGAACCTAAAATCAACTCTCAAGGGTAGGAATCGTTTTCGCATCCTGGACTTAAGGAAGGCAAAAACCTAACCCTAGCGAAGCGGTATCCGGGGCTCCGTAGATACCTACCGGCGAATCCGTATCCATTTTACCTTGTGCTTAATTTTTATCAAATAAATGAGGACTGTGAGATTCGAACTCGTGACCACTTGGTCATCAAAACTCTAATACCATGTCAAAGAATCATCTCAACCCAATAGCTTAAACTATTAAGTGAGGTTTCAAGATATAATTTATATTATTCTCTAACAACATCAACACAAAATTAAAACCTAACATAGTTACAAAATATAAGATAATAATTTCATTATAAATACACATGTTTTGTTATCTTTCAGCCCTCACCTCTTCATTATTAAATCTCTATTTTCTAGAACATGAGCAATTTTTATTTCTCTATGCTATGTATGTTTTAATCATTATATTAATTCTTTTTAATAATGATATTCATTTCTTTCATGACATAAAATGGTAAAAACATTTCTTCTTACATTTTTTAATTAATGAAAATCACTCTTTTGTTAATTAATTACTCATGTTCAATTTATATAAAATAAAAGTTATTTACTCTAATTCTTTCATTTTTCTAATTGTTACAAATTATTAAATTATATAAAATAATTTATTATTTATTTTAAGAAATTTATTTTTTCATATTAAATTGATGAAATTAAAAAAATCAAACTTTTAATACAATTACATTCTTAAAAGTGTGTGTGTGTAATAAAAAATTGAAATTACGAAATATTTAAAGAGAGATTTGTGAAAAAATTGGTTATTATTTGTTTCTGTTCCATCTCTCTTTTTTAGATGGATGAAAAATTTACTAAAAATTATTTTCGGGTAGAGACAAAAACCTATTTTTGTCAAAGTCTCAACAACCAAACATTTTTATATATCAATTGTCTTTTATCTCTTCTATCCCACAACCGAATCTGTTCGATTCCATCAATCACTCCGTTGGGACGGGAGATAGCTACTTTAAGCACGGGCACAACCTTTTGATCGAATGGAGCGCATATGTAACTCTTTAACTATAATGAATGGCTACTTACTGGTCAACAAGTTTTCCTTTACTGAAATTTTCTTCGGAACATGCTAATGCTAAACAGAATGCGACGAAAATAGCAAAAAACCAACTGGAAATAACAAAGAAGCTCAATGCCTGTTGTTGCAATCACAGCTCATTCTCTTTATAGCTGTGTTCATTCAGGTCAGAGTAATGACATACTCCGATGTCGCCGCATCCCAACATGGTGCTCAATTGACAAACATGGTTTTCGGGGACAGAATCAGTAGTGTGATGGAGTGCCCCAGTAGAGGATGGTTAAAGCTTGCCGGAGTGGGTCAGCATGCACCTCACTGCATGGTGGGATCCGCTGGGCGAGGAGGAAAGTGCTTCAACTTTTACAAAGATGGGAAGGTCGGTCACAACGAAACCCATTTTGTGGATTGTGCAAGAACTGTTCTCGAACAAGATACGATAAGCAAGAAGGGAAAAGACCACCAGGAGCCACACTAACAAGCCACAGCCAAATTCAATTGCCTGCAAGTGCTACTCTATTTGTTCACTTGGCATTTTACAATCTTATATCATAGGGCACAGTTGAATGGTAACAGGTTTTAGGGAATAAAGCTTTGTTGTTGTACATGAGAAACAAGGGGAAATACATGCAGTAATATTCTCTCTTTGCAAAAGTAATCTAGCATTCAACTACAATTGTAGGGGGGAACACAATTTTCAAATGTCTCGTTACAAATGAAGCTGCTGCTGGGAAGATTTACAATAGAACCCGCATTTTGACTCTTGGTACATCCAGAGGATGGGCGTTGATCGCTTAACAGATACTTTGGTGCTCAATATACCTCATCTTCTAGACATTTTGGACCACAGGTAAACCACCATGAAACAAAACAGTGCAAAAAGAACAACGTGAACAATATGGTTTCCACCATTCTTGATGATACTCTTGTTTAATTTCCTGATGTTGTTCTTCACGCCAGCTTGAGCTTTCATCACAGTCATTTGCTGTCATGTCATTAAAAGCAAGCTTTCAGAAGGCAGTTACAGATTTTAGAAATGGATGAATGTTTCATTTATCAATTCCTTTCCTGTAAATAAAATTCAACGTTTCAAGTTCTTTTTTTTTCTTTTTGAGAATCAATGTCAGTTGTGTGCAGATAATAATCTTCTTCTTCTTTTTTACAATATAATGTGCTATTTCTAAAGTTCAGTACTTTAATCCACCATTTCCTAATCTACTATAGTTTCACATAATGAAAGCAATTGTGCTCGTTTCAAATTAATAAAAAACATGGGTCGATTTTCGCAAACTAGCAATTAAAATAGATATCATAACATCCTAGGAGTAGCAATATTGAGGAAACCAGAAACTAAAAGATGGAAGACTTAGCGTACACAAATGTTAAAATAAATATAAGCATATACCAGAGTCTCTAAGAAATCCTTCTGATACTTTGCTTCTGATTCTATCTCTTGAGCAACCTGCACCACATTATTAAATTAAATCTAACAGAACATAACAATGGAAAGGAAACTTCAAACCATTCTGCAGTCAAACTGGCAACGTCAGAAAATAATGTTAAATTTCAAACTGAAAGCACTTCATCATTAGCAAAATCATCAGCAGCAGTTTTTATTTTTGCAGAAAATGTGCTCAAATTTCAAACTGAAAGCACTCCCCCAGAGTCTTTAAAGCAATCAATCCACCATAATCCTTCCTTTGCTGGAAAAAGTGAAACCTTGTTTTGTTTCTGTTCTTAATAAAAAAAAACAATTCGATATCCAAAATCCAAAAACCAAAATTGACGATAATTTTGTTAAATCCCATAAAAGAACATCTCTAAATTTCACAAATCCAGAGTTGATAAATCACATATATCTTCAGCTTTGATAAAGATTGTAGAGGATAATCCATCCAGAGCCTAGGGTCTCCAATAAAACCTTGATGGTCATTTTATTCACTCCACAACTCATCTTCCTGGCATTCAAAGTTAACATTTCAATTGCACTAGTTGTTAAAGAAAAGCCAGTTTTTCCCTCCAATCCGATATAAAACGAGTAGGAATAGATTTCATTGAATTAAACACCAATACAAAACCTTACAAACAAGGAGAAAATTCCTGTGCATAATTCCAACAGCAAGTGGAACTGCCCAATTTTGCAGCACAATCAGGCTTATTTTTGCAATTAAGTATTAGAAAACCTAATCCCTAATAAATTACCCCATTTACAGCCCCAAACAAATAAAATTGCAACATATCCACCTTTTACAGAGGAATTGCTTTTCCATAATTAAGCAAGCTCAACAATTTCAACGAAAAAGAGCTTACGTTTCTTAATTGCCTAACTTGGCTACGGAGGCCAGTGATCTCGTCGTCCAAATCCCCATGGATCGGGTCAATCCGCAATTGTATTTCATCAGAGGTCGCCATCGGTCTCGTGCTAAGTCCCTCTCTACAAAGATTTGGAATACAAAAATTACAAATATGATAAAAGAATCTTAAACCCTAAATTTGACGACCAAGCAATACCTGGATCTGTAAGGAGCAGCGCCACCGTAAATAGAACCACCTCCTCCGCTCGACCTTGACGCCATTCTAGAAGGAAATTTGACTGGGAGGGAGATTTGCGATAATTCAACTGGAAGAATTGTTGACGTTTTTCAAGCAAGAAATCCTCCGTCGAATTTCTTTTCTTTTCTGGAGTTGTAAAGGGGGGATCCGGTGAAGGGAAGGGGCACTTTGTTTCATACGTGGCATGTAATTACTGCTTTGATGGGCGTAGCATTTCTAATACTTTTTTCATTCTTTAGACGCGGAAGCATTTATTTATATATTTATTTTCTGCTTTCATTTTCGAATCAATTTTTTAAACAAAAATAAATAATTTTTTTTATTTTTAATATTTTTTTATTTTTAAATTATTTTAATATATTAATATCAAAAATAAAAATAAAAAATATTTTAATATTTTTTCAAATAAAAAATAATTTGTCATCATAATATTAAAAATTCCTCTTTTTATATTTGTTTTCTCTTCAATTGATGAACCATCCCTTTTAATTTGTTATAAGGAGACAAAGTTTGGTCCACCTACTTTCCTTTGAATTTTTTTTTGACCCCTTTAGCTTTTGGAATTTTTGTTTCAGTAAAATAACTCCATTCTGTTTCTTTTGTAGTTCATATGCTTAATAAAAGAGAGAGTTATTGAAAATAGTCAATCCAATTTCAATAATAAAAGAGTCAATTTTAATATTAACGGAATTTTTTTTTTAACGAGAAGAATTCTATTAAGATTTTTTTTTTTTTTGCCTTCTTCTATCAAAAAAATATAAGTCAGAGGTCAATGAGATCTTTAAATTTGTGTTGGTTTTTTGTTTTTTTACTTATTTTTTTGCTAATTTAAACCCATAAATAAGTTTATTTAGATTTTTAGAAAGGTTTTTTTAGGTGTTTTTAGATTAAAAGAGAGCTTTTAGATCCAAGAAGCCGAAAACCTGACTTAGATGGGCAACATTGAACCAGTGTAAACGACATGTCGTTTAATATTAAACAAAATTAAGATATACAATACGTCGTACACCCAACCTAATAAAAAAATTCTAGTATGTGAGCCTACTTTTGCAGGTCCGCATGTGTGTGTCCTTTTTGTTTTGTGAAGAGCTGGCCAATAAGGGCCATATTCCTAGGATTTTTTAAGTTTTTATTTTATATTTATATAAATTTAACATAATTACAACAAATTTTGGATTTGTTTCCAATGAAATTTATGATTTTTGTTATGGTATTAGCATAAGCTTTTTTTATTATACCCTTCATAATTTTTTTCCTTAAAGTTTAATCAAAACTAAATTGAATAAAAAATGATATTATATTTATAATATTATTTTATTATATATAAATCAATTTTATATTTATTTTTTAATGAGATTCTTGCCTTTTTCATCCTGTTAGCAACCATTTTGTTAATTATTTTATATGGCTACAATGCAATTTTTTTATGTTCATGGTTCTGAATATTCTATGAAAATAAAGTTCATGTCATCATAGTTATGTCAAATATTTTTCTTTAAATTTCTTTCATTGTTTGATCAATGAACTATTTGTCTTATACATTTTTTTTTTAAAAGAGAGAATATTACATGAATCATAAAAGGAGGTTTTGAAAAAAAAATATTTCCTCCATGATTTTATTTGCTTTCTTTCATGTGAACTTTTCTTTAATAATTGTATAATTAGTGAACAAATTAGAGTTAGAAAAAGTTTTATGTTACAACCTGCAAGTAGTATATTATTCTTTTTTTTCTAATATATTTGTGTAAAAAATATCAAGTTCTTTTTTATTAATACTTACATTTATGGTTTTGGTAAGATGATGTTTAACAAATATTTATCCTGATGAACTAAAATCCAAAAAAAAAAAAAAAAAAAAAACACATTCATTAGATATGTCATGTTACCATGTTGACTCCTATTTTCCTATGTATTTTCAAAAATAAAAAATTTATAAAAACAATATACTTTTAGTAAAGTTCATTTATTTTTTTTATTTTTTTTATATTTTTTTTATTTTGTTGTGATAAGATAGATAAAAAATAAAGATATTAAAACTAATAAAATTGAATTTTAGGGAGTGAACCTCATAATTACGCAACCCACAATAAAGATTAAGATCTGATCTTGAAAAATCAAAAGAGATCTAATAGGAGTTTAACTGGTCTCCAATTGGGTAGTTCCGTTCTTACTCTTTTTGAGGTAAATCTTAAGCTTCATCAAGAGGAAGACAACCTCCTGTTAGATCCATCCTTGTATCGGCAACTTGTTGGGAGTTTGAACTATTTGATGATTACTCATCCTGACATTTCTTTTGTTGTGCTACAGGTCAGTCAATTTATGTAGACCCCTCGAAATCTACACCTAATTACTGTTCGTCGCATTATCCAATATCTAAAGGGCACCTTTACACACCAGTTATTCTTTCCTAAGGAATCTTCCTTACAGTTGGTGGAGTATAGTGACGCTAACTAGGTTGGATGTGCAAATACTCATCGTGTTGTTATTGGATGATGCATGTTTTTAGGCAATGCATTCATTTCTTGAAAGAGTAAGAAGTAAGACAAAGTTTTCAAGTCCTCCACTGAGTCTGAATACCACACTATGTCTTCCACTTGCTCTGAGATCACTTGGCTTCGTGGGTTATTGGGTGAACTTGGTTTTCCTTAGGATCATTCTACTCCTCTTCATGTTGATAATACCAGTGCTATTCAGATCGCTGCTAATCTTGTCTTCCATGAGCATACGAAACATATCGAAATCGATTGTCATTCCATATGTGAATCCTTTGATCGACATATGATTACTCTTCCTCACATTTCCACCGAACATCAAACTACAAACATCTTCAATAAAGCTCTTTTTCAGCACCGACATCAGTTCTTGGTTGAAAAATTGATGCTTCTTAATCTACTAGCATCAATTTGAGAGGGGACGTTATGGAGATAATTTAGGGATTTGATTTGTACTATTTTAGGGATGTTTATTTACCTTATATGACATTTAAATGCTGTAAATCTACCATTAATACTTACCTTGTATAGCATTTAGGTGCATGGTCAATGATAGAGTATTGGCTAGGACAAATATGAAGACAAGTGTCAAATTGACTTTTATTGATATTGTTCTCATGATGAAGTACAATGAGTTAGATAACATTTGCTCTTGACGAAGGGTGGATGAATCGTGGAGAAATAAGATGCGACTACCAGGTAGAAGCAGAGGATATGCACAGACTTCTGGACAAGCAGACTCTTGTAAGAATGGTGAACTTTTAATGACATTGTAATACTTAAAATATGAAGACAAGCGTGAATTGACTTCAATGAGCTGTCCCATGATAAAAGTAGAGAGCTAGTTAGATTCTTAGATGAAGAGCAGATAACTCATGGAGTAGTAAAACGTGTTTTCTAGGATGGAGTAAAGGGTAGGCACAAACTCTTAGATAAGTAGGCTCTTGAAAGAATGGTGTGTTTTTAATCATATTGTAATACATGAATGGGTATTGCTGCACTCGGGATTGGAGACCAAACTCATAGATGATGAAGAGATTCCACCAAATTACCAAGAAAATGCAGCCTAGATGAAGTGCAAGGAGGTGCAATAATGAGCATGGGCTTAACAGACCACTTAAATCAAGTGGGAGTTAGTTAAGTGACAGTTACTCAAATTAAGTGGAAGTTAGTCATGCATATGAGAACTGAACTTTAGTAAATCTTTGAGGTTAGAAGACATGTCTTGTGCATGTTGTCTTTAAGTGATAGATTGTTGGGTAAGGAGACAAAAGGTGCACTTCTAGCCAGCAGTCAGGCTGGATTTCTTCCATTATTGGTAGAAATGCTGGCTGAAAATGGAGAAGTTTGCTCCCAATTTTCAGCTATAAATAGAGGCAAGCACTAGCAGAAATGTAGAGCCAATTGAGAGGAGAAAAGAGATGAGTGAGCTGCTAGAGGGCAGCAGTAGTGGCTGCAGCAGCACAGTGAGTGAGAGAGCATGGAGTTGAGTTGACTCCTCCATTGTTGTGTAATTGTAGCTTTCTCTATATCTAATAATATTGGCTACTTTATGGATGCAGGCGAGTTGCTGAAACAAGTTAAACCTTGTGTTTAGCCTCCGGGAAAAGATCAACCGATCCCAACACATCTGCACTTTGAATGTTCTTTCAAAATTGTCTGATGTCTGTAAAGATGCAGAAATGACTGGTGAAACTTTTTTCATTGATGGAATTAGTTTACCTAACCATTACTTGTTATGTTACCATTTGCAACAGCTCATCAAGAATTGTGTTGTTGAAACGAGTCGACAAGGATGGGTTTTTTTAGTAAGTGCTCTGCTTTTTTCGTGGAAATTATCAGATTAGCAACGGTTCCAAAACTTCTCATGGTTTTTAATATTGCTGCAAATCTTACACTTTTAAGGTACACCAATTATGAAAGTCGAAAGGCACATGAATAATCTGAAAATCCTCATGCATCACTCCTTTTCTACTGGGATGGTCTTAATCCGCAGGTATTTCATGCCTTTTGAATTGACTTGAACTTGAATCCTTCTTGCCCTCTCTCTCTCTCTCTCTCTCTCTCTTGGGGGAAGGGGGCCTTGAGGATATATCAAACAAAAGGCTGGTAGGAGGAATTGTATTTATATCATATTCATTGTTGTATGCTGTATGTGAGCTTAGATTATATATCGATCCAGTAGACACTGATGGGCATTTGATATTCACCCGTGTGGTCCTTCAGGCATTTGAGAATGGACAAAAAGTGTGAATTCTTATGGATCAATGAAACCAAAAAATACCCTTTTTTTTGGGTTTCATGGGCTTTCTTGTGATCATTATTGTTGGGTTGTGGTTTACTTAGTTGCCTACTGGTAGATCTGCGCTGTAAACTCTCTGCACCTTTTACAGTCACATCTGTTTATGGAAAATATGACCGTGGAGTTTCATTTTCTTCAGTTGGTCTATTTGTCCATGGAGCAGTTTATCTTTTCTAGTTAAAGTTCACTCAGATGATTAAAATAATGTGTAAACTTAACCTCAAAAGTCCAGTGTTGAATCCAGTGCTACACTGGCAGTAAATGTTTAGCAGCTGCAGGATGATATCACATTCTGCTTATACTCAATTTAATTTAGTTTTCTTCACACATACTGATCCCGTATCTAAAGCTGTGGGTCTGTCATCATTGTATATGGGACATAATTGATTAGCCCAGAGAACAATGCTACATTGTTGCTCACGAGAAATAGTAGGAGAAGGTTTTTTCCATTGTCAAGAGAATGATGTTCGCACTGCCTCGATAATTCATGTTGCCTAACTATGACCATCATATAATGTTACCATTATCCATATATTGCATGATATTTAGGCTATCCTTCCACTCTACTTTAGGCGTGGTTCTATAGCCCATTAATTGTTATACAATCATGAAGTTGATCCAGCAGTTGGTCTGTTGCCTATAAGAATAGTAACTGTGATTTTTATTTTTAGGTTCGAGTGGAAGGATCTGTGCAGAAAGTTCCTGATGAGGAATCTGAACAGTACATATATAGCTGTCCTCAAGGAAGTGAAATTGGAGCAATAGTTAGCAATCAGGTTCCTCTTATTCTTATATTAAATTGTATTGACTACATCAAAAGATTGGTGTAAGCTTTGGTTATCATCTTCTTTCTCCTTTCAGAGTACTATAATTCCTGGAACGCATGTTCTACACCAAACATACAAAGAATTAGAGGAAAAACATTCTGATGGGTGAGTTGCCCTTCTCTTCATTTTCCTCTGATCTTGGCTTCAAATTTTTAACTTTTACAATTCTGTAATATAACTCTGTTTATTGTGGCAAACAAGACAGTCCTGAAACCAATATTTTTGTTACTATTTTCTTCAGAAAATGGTTTCTTTGTATACTAAGAGAAGTAGTTTGCATTTTCTACTTTAAGTAATATGATTGTTTACGAAGGAAGTTTCGATAAAATCAGTTGTTTTTTCTCTGTTGTCTAAGTGCAGAAGTTTGATTCCAAAACCTAAACACTGGGGAGGGTATAGGTTTAAACCGCAACTTTTCGAGTTTTGGCAAGGACAACATTCTCATTTGCATGACAGGTTTGTTTCATGTCATTTCTTGAGCTGCATTTTTCTATCTGCATGCCAACAATGAATGAAGCACGTTTATTAACAATCCCCCAAATCATATTGTGTCTCTTATGTTCATTGAATGCTTGACTGAATCACAATGTTATAATATATGTTAGGAACGTGGCTTTTTCAGGAATAAAAAAATAATTCATGCAGGAAAGTACCGTGTTTTGCATACTATGATAAATATGATTGAGAAATTGGATTCCATGAGTATGAAAGAACTTATAATTATAGAAGACACGGGGAATTGGGATTTACACCCAAAAGAGTTTTGGATATCAAATGATATTATGATAGTTGGCTAATAGCTAATGTATGCACAACCATTTACAGGTTGCAATATACTCAAGAAATCAATGGCAAGCTTGTTTGGAAGATTGTGTGGTTGGCTCCGCTCTCTGACTAGTAATTTCAGCTTCCTCGTTGTGACGCTTGTCATTCATGATTCCATGGTATCTTGTTATCTGTTGCTTGTGTTTTGTTATTTTGGTACAAGTAGTAACAGATATAGTATAGTGATATTTTCTTTCTTTGCTGTTTAATTGACTGTGTTGCCAGCATTCGAAAGTGTTGTTAGTACCAAGGAGCATAAATTGTTACTCCTTGAGGAACCTTAAACTATGATCTCAGATCTATCGGTGAAATAATTGAAGAGAGAGGCATGGGTGGAAGCTGGGTTTAAGATTTTAGAGTTTAATTGGAAACTTTTCCCCATTTAGTTCCTTAACTATTCTGATCCTCTTCTTCATTCCTCGAGCGTTTGCATAAGATCACTGGTATTTCAACAATATTGTATGCTTTCTGTTGCGTAAAGTAGCAGGGTGGTGCATTGTGTTTTGTTTGGTGTGAGGATCACAGCTTTATTTCCTGTTCGTCAAGGTTATAGTTCCCATGGCTATCCATTCAACATGACCGCACCTTGCGGACTTGGCTGCAGTTTTGTACTCCATAGAAGGCCTAAATTGCTCCGAAAGGACAGAGAGAGCTGTGACGGCAAGTCACGTTAATTAGTGGATCTTGAAAGCTTTCTTTCCTATCACGATTGGACCCCGAAAAATACAATATTGATAATTATCCATTGAAACCATACACTGTTGTGAATGGCTCCAAAATTGATGTTCATCCATAGCATCGGAGTTCTATTTACCTCTGCCTGGCCATGAAAGCAATTTTGAGCAAAAATGAAGTTACAGGGATGTCCCAGAGTCCGAAGGGTTTTATTTTATATATATATATATTTGCTTATGCAATATTATTGGTTATTGCTCCTGACCAAAAATGGGCTCCACCGTGAAAAAATAGTATCTGGAGTTTCTTTTGACGAAACTGAAGCTGAATTCTGACGCACTACTTTCTGAAAGGCCAATATGATCGAAGGCGAGCGCACCACTTTCTTTGCAAAGAGGTTAGACTGGCAAGTGTGAGGTGAGTGGAATATCAGAGGTTAAAATGGAAGGAATTCAAAGGCACTGTTGTCGCTACACATCACCCCCTGAGATCCAAGAACGAGCGGTGGGGGGAATTCTTATTTAGAGTTGTAATTAAGAAATGATGAGAAGATTCTCCTCTCTTTTCCTTCAAAATCAGTGCCTCTGTAAGGCCTTAATGACATTGGAGCCTGTGTTTTAACGTGGTGGGTAATGCTGTTTGATCACATACACGATGAGTTGTAAACATTGAAGGAATCCATCCCATTGAAGACCATTCTATTGAAGAGCCCATCAGCAACCACTAATGGAGGCTGACCCCATGCTAAATAAGTGGCCACGTCCAGATCAACATGTTGAGATAATCCTAATAGAAAGTCGTTAGCTCAATGTATTTGCTTTATCCCCATAATTCCCCCCACAACCACAAGAGAATAAAAAGACCAAAATAAAAATAAAAATTAATAATAATAATAATAATTCATCTTCACTCACTCCACTCCCATATGTAAAATTTGAATGATTTAGGGATTAGCTTACCAAAAAAAAATAAGAAATAAAATTCTTTAAAGAAAATTCTAAATTCACGTGTACTTCGACTAATCATTTAAGATGTTGAAATGAATGATTGTATAAGCATTTAATAATTTTTAAATTTATAATATTTAAATTAATAATTTAAAAAAAAACAAAATTAAAACTTGATTAATTAACCTACATTCTTTCGGAGTAAGAGATTATTATTGTTTGGAGGGCAAGGATCACAAAGAGGAAGATGCGCTCAATTGCTAGAAACATTATTGAGAATCGGTACAAATTATAGAGCTGCCGTACTTCTCATGGGGATCGAACCTTTCAAGCTTCAATGGCTTTTTGAACGGACAAAACTACCAATTCAAAGTGGAATTCTTCAAGAAAGCATAATAATGGTGTCCCCTGGAGCATGCAATAGGCACTTGAAGCTACCTACTCCTTACTTAGTTTTGAAAGATACGTTGCTGGAGAGATTGCTTACGATTTTTTGAATGAGCTCTAGTCAGCTTCATCTGCGTGCTGCTGATTATGATAAATTTGATTTGATGACTGATTTGAGTCTTTCTTTCCCTTCTTTTTTTTTTAAAAATAAAATCAGGGCTTAAAAGCCCAAAAAAAACTAAATTAATCAAGCAACAGTAGATCCAGTCAGATTGTAATGCAAAATCATATATATATATATATATATATATATATATATATATAAAGAGTCATTAACCATTAACGATCGGGTAATCCTAATCCATATAGCTTTTAATAGATAGGGAGGGGGGACGAGTGCTTTGATAAGTTCCCACATTTAAAACAATTAATTTGTAAAATAACAGAGAAACAATTAGAAATTTATCACAGTTCAAAGAGACACATGACATTTATAATTTATGTTTCGCAGGTAATATATTTGACTCTTCTAATAGAGACATCTAGAACAGTCTATTCTCCATTAACTCTCTAAAAAACAAATAGCAATTTGCACAATAATAAATAATTAATTTTTTATTATTAAAACACAATTCACATAAGTAGCGTATAATATATTCAATCGTAAATAATAAATGTACAATGACAATTAAAACAATATAATATTTTATTAAAAATTAAACTAACTATATATCTATTCATAATTATCATAACATATAATAACATGTAATTATATCTAATAACCTCTCTAGCTCGTTCAACTCGAGGTTGGGTCTGTAATATCCATATAGGTTTACGGATGAACAATATCATTCCAGTTCGTGGATAGACCTGGGTAGCTTATGGGAGGGCTTGAGATGCTCGTGGACGGACCAACATCCCTGACACTCCCTTGATGAACAATCTTATCTTCTGCTAATGTTATTTCAAGACGCTCAACATCTTGAAGTCTGTCATGACATAAATTAAGCATGGTATTGGTTACAATGCATCTCATCTTATCGACATCTTCACAGACAATCACCTCTTACTACCATTTATACCCAAGACATTCATGAATTATAAGTTAGTATTTAAAATCATTAATTCTAGTAATCAAATAATTTAAAATACATATATCTGAAGAAATAGAAGACACCCGGCAATTCATCTTCTTTATTTGGGATATGTTTTGCATAGTTACCAGTATAGATATACAACCATGACTATCAGCCCGATTATTGCATTCATATTGGTCATCCATATAAACAACCTCAAATTCAAAAGTAGGAGATGTCATATATTGATTAACATGCTCAACTAACTCAGCATCCTCATCTTCCCCATCAACCACAACTCTATCAATGTGATGCTCATTTTCGTTATCACTTTACTCTGATTCTTCATAGCAATACGAAACATATGTCATACCCAGTCGAGGTTTCATATTAACAATTTTTAGCATCGACACTTGTCTACTAGCATTACTACCTAACTTAGATGGATCATCTGCTCGTGATGCATAAGTAGTTCTCTAAGAGTTACTTGGAAACCGGGTTAACTCCATACTAGAAGAGTTTTCTCGTCTAGGTCTACTATTTAAGTAAAGTTTCAACATATTAATCTCATTAATCCTAGCAAACCCAAAAATTGAATTCACACTCCCGTCACTACATATTGGTACATCGACATAACGAGCTTAACTAACTTTAGTTTGCAACATCTTCCAAGTACTTTCAACTTTTATTTCAAACATATTACAGCTAAGTCGATCATATAACATTCTTGATAATTCATTGAGGGACATGTGTGATGTAATAGTTAGGAATTCATGGTTTCCTCCATTATAAGCAATACCATTGTCAGTATTGACAATGATACCACTATGGAAGCATAATATTTTTAAATTATCAAACATTCTGTCAAACAACACAACAAAACATAATTCTATTTTATTAATATCTAGGGGTTAATAAATGTAACACCCCACTCCATTAGCAAGATATTACCCGCCGATGTGGGATATTACAATATAAGTGCATCAATTATCAACAAAACTTAAATTAATCGGTGAACACCTATATTCATATATTAATCAATGAACACCTATATTTATCAAATTCTGGTACCATAACAAAATTATCAAACAAATTCATGTATTTCATAGCTAGTATTATTATTTGATATAATTCATAATTTAACCTAAATTAACACTAACTATCTCATTACATAGTCTTTTAAATTCACAATCAACAACAATAACAAAATTGCTTATTTAACAAAATAATTAAACTATCCACTAAAAATTTATGTAATTAATATAATCCATAAGTTAACCTAAATCAATACTAACATTTCAAATATATAATTTTTGTTAATGCATAATCAACAACCATCTCAGACCATGAGCCAAGATTAATTTTTCCAATTAATTTTTTAATTGTGTTACTTTAGGAATTTTTTTTATTGTGTAAAAAAAAAAAAAAACTCATGAGGGACCATGAGCCAAGATTTGACAATCTCGGACCATGACACGTACGCTAGAGCTAACACCCGATTTTATTTTCAAAATAGTGGTTTGGATTTTGCAGTTGAGCAAAAATGACAACGATACGCGGTTTGGAAGTGGGGTAGGAAGGAGAAGGGGCCAGAGAGAGAGAATGGAGGTGGACTATCTAGAAGGTCAGTTTCCATGTACAAGATTTAGTTCACACTTGGGAGCTTGTCTTCGCTTATGTGTTAAAGCTTGTGAGAGAGAGAGAGAGAGAGCATAGGAGTTAAGGTCTTTTTAGGATAGGAATAGGTTCGATGGCATTTTTCATCCTTCAAAAATTGCAATCTTAGCACTCCAGTCCAGTGCTTTTAAAAAAACAAAATTGAGTCCTTAGATTTATGGCTGGGAGGTCAAATTTGAATTGTAATCATTTGTTCAGCATGTGTCAAGACTCTAGAGGACAGTCATTGGACACGTGACACGTTCCTATTAGCCATCAAACTAAATGAAGTGGGTCCTTCTAAAGAACAATATATATTTCCCACTACATTAAAAATATTCTTAATTGATATATTATTTAAAATATTTTTTTATTGTTGTATACAATAATTTTCTTTATTTTTTTTTTATCAATCTGATCTATTTTCAAAATATTTGATTTTGATGATTGATTATTTTATTTATTAATATTCCAAAGAAAAAAAATCATCAAATTTTGTTCGTATGGTTGTGCTTTCTTTCCTTCAATGAAGTCACTAAAAAACAAGTCCTCCAACGTATTATTTATTTTCTAATTAAATCCTAATATTATCAATTAATCAAACTTATGTTAGTTTTAGTCTCAAAAAATGCAAAATTATTATTATAGTTTCCTAAACAATGTTACAATATTTTTTAATTCCATGTTTTTTTTAAATAAATTAATTTCTAGTTTTAATGATTATTTTGTAATTTGTTTTTGCTGTATACTCAGTTACTTAAACATGAAAATGCAACAAAAATAATGCGCATGATTTTAGACTCAAAATCATCAAATTCCACTCTATTGTGGGAATTTTTCCAAATTAACCATTGTGTTTTCAATTTTAACATGTTTTTGCCTCAACAAAATTCAATATTTTAAACAAATTCAAAAAAATTATTATAATATTATATTTAATATTTATAAGTTATTTAATATTTCAAATTCAAATTCATTTTCCTTTTTAGTTATAGAATTTATTGCTAACAAATTATTATAATATTATATTTAATAGTTTTAATCAATAATTTCCATTTCCATTTAAATATTTAATTTTTATTTACTTTTATCACAATTCAATAATAAATAGATATATTTAGATAATTGTTAGCTTTTAGCATAGAAAATATAAAGGACCTTTGATTTGTCGGGATCAGGCCGTCCTCATTTCCATTGATGACTAGATGGCACACCACAGGCATCAACCGATAAAGAAAACCATTGGCTAGCAGCAAAGTTTAGTCGTTATACAATCATGTTTAGCAGAAATCAATTTCTGTTGATAAAAAAAAGTTAAGAGACGGCACGTCACTACAAACAACGCATATCCTTTTGGACATTAATAGCACAGTTTTGGAATGCAGTGCAAATCATGTTTTATAAAAAATAATTTTTTTATTAAAAATTAATTTTTTATATATATTTTAAATTATTTTGATGCACTAATTTTAAAAATAATTTTTTTAAAATAAAAAAAAATCATTTTGATGCATTTCGACATGAAAAGCACTTTGAAAATCAATCGCAACCACAACCACTCTCCTAAACAGGCACTAAAGGGTTAGTAGGGATTGCATTTTAAATGATATTTTTTAAAAAATTTAAATATTTTTTCGTTATATATATTTTTTATTTGTTTTGATATACTGATAGTAAATATATATTTTTTAAAAAATATATTATTTGGATGCATTTCCGAGCAAAAAAACACTTTAAAAAACAACCGCTATCTCACTCCAAACACCTCTTAAAATTAGTTTGAGTACCGCACTGCTGCGATCCCATAAAAAAAAAAGTTTGTATATATTTGGTTATTGTTCTGGAACATAAGAGACATAAACAATAAAGACAAAGGAGACAAGATAGAAAATAAAATGGAGACATAATTGTATTTGATAATGGTGTGAAGATAAAATGATTGTCTTGGTATTCTGCTTGATTATGATGGATAAGACAAAATAAAAATAAAAAAATTCTATTTTATCCTTAATATTTATTACTGTCAAACTTACATATATAAAACAATAATTAAATATATATATTTTTTACTTTAGTTTACATTGAGTGTTGAAATTAATAATATTATAATAACTCTAGTTATAAAACTAGGATTGACCTGACGAGTTAACCTGGGGCATGGACTAGTCCAATTTTTTTAAAAATAAAATAAGGTTTGACTTAACCTGACCAGAGATAAAACACGGGTCACAGAATCGTTGACCCTTCCAACCTATGACCCAAGCCTTGCTTTGGTCAACCCCGTGTCGGGTTTCAAAATTATGATAATAACAACTTTTATTCTTACATTGACCCAGGTCAACCCGAGTTGACCCTCCTGATCCTAACTTGGATCTTGCCCCGGGCTGACCCTCGAATTGAGTTTTAAAATTATGGTAATAACTATTTTTATTTTTACGTTAAACCAGGTCAAATCGAGCTTCTCATGGAAAGAGACCCGGGTATACCGGTACAGTGGTCCTATAAAAAATTTTAGGGTAAAAGATTGATTATTACTAGGGAAGGTATTAACACCTCTTACGCACATTACTTGAGGTAAACTGCATTGTGTTGTCTTCATGTGGTTTAAAGGTTTTGATGGGTTCCTAACCAATGGTTAGTCTATTGCTAAATATAATTCAACATTTCAAATTTATTATGGGCTTGTAAGCCAAAATAAATTTTAATGAGAAGATCCATATAAGTGCCCTGACAAGGTTCACCTATCATGGAAGATGAAAGAGTTTTTCACAACTCATGTACTGTGGTGAAAAATACTCCAAATTAGAATAGGTGAATATTCATAATAATTATGAGAATTTTCTAACCAACTCCTGGTATTTAAATATAATCCTACTTGGAGGTCCAACATTTATACCAAAATGTTGACCATTTGTTTTCATAAATTATAATTTTTAAGGGGGTTATTGAAATATTGACCAAGTTCTCATGAATTTAATAAACTGGTTATTAAATCCAAAATGCATACAAAGATATTTTTGTATATAAAAAAATACTCAAACTCATCATATATTTTTATTTTTTCAAAATATGATTTTTTATTATTTTTTGAGAGACTTAGCAGTATTCACACCAAATAAAATATATTTTTATATTTTTGAAATGAGAAGATTTTTTTGATTTTTTTTTGAAATTTTGGTGAAAAGCGGGTATTTGAATACCAGACCCGCATATTACAGTGTAGGTATACAGTCCCGACAATGAATAAAAATATTGGAAAAAGATGTGAGGGACCCACAAATAATCTTAGATTTGTATTAGATATTTTAAGAATTTTTTGGAATTTATTTGGGGTTTGTTTGGCAAAACTCATTTTTATTCAAAAACAAAACAGTCAAAATAAGTTTAAGGGTGTCTTTGCTAAACAACTTCTAAGGCCAAAAACCCTTTCATAAAAATATTAGAAAACCAAACATGCATTTACAAAGTGACCTAATTTTGACCTGATTGGGTTGACTCGAAAACATCGATTCAACCATGGGTCGAATCAAAAACCAAGATCCAACCCAAAAATAAACCAAAATAAAATAAAAAAAACATGAAAGTCATAAAATTTCTTACAAAAACAAATCAAACAATAAAAAAAATAAAAAAATAAGAAGAACATTCAAAATCAAGCCCAGCAATATAAACATCAAACTAGAACAGATTTCAAGTAATAAAATGCAAGGTTTTGTTCACAATTAAGCATAGATCCAGAAGCAAAGGTCCACTTGCTACGGTTATCATTAAATCAATACAACTTTTTTGAAAGAGGGTTTCGTTCCAGAACCAATTCCTAATATTAAAACACTTAAAATCATGTTATTGATGCAAGAACAACCTAGATTATTGAGTAATGATGATGTACAAACATGTGAAAATCAAAATAAACTTAAAAAGAAGCTTAAAGCTAGTACTCAAGACAATGTTCTTTAGATAAATATGAAGAACACGAGCCCAGGTTGCCCAGAAAACATTGGTTACTGCCAAACCCAGAAATTGACCTTCTAGGTCTCTAAACTTCCATTCTTTTGTCCATATAAACCACATTGTTAATAACAAACATGTTTGAATCAGAAACAACAACAAATAACATCAAATTATTAAAAAACATGCTTATGATTTCAACTTCAAGAACTGCAGCCCAATTCACAACCAACAAAATATCAAACTTTAATCCAAAAATGACTCTTTAGGATAAAAACCAAGTTCAGGAACCCAGGACATGAACTACCAACCCAGAAATAGACATCAAACACCTATTGCCATATTTGGTAGATTCCAAAAAAACATTCATTTCAGCAAGAACAATATTCAAACACCATTCTAAACATCAAGGAAAAATTAACAACTAACTCAAAGTAAGATTAAGTAAAGAAAACAACATTTTCATTCATCAATCCACATATATTCCAAAACACAAAATAATGCTAAAAACATTAAAAAAATGTCATCAAGCATTGATAAAGCATGAATAGACAGGCCATTTAGACTCCACCCTTGAGTTTTCATGGGGTTATATTTTCTCCAA
>Ga0325402_1001376_pt1 | contig 19709 bp, 16 predicted proteins | sample PopdelMetagenome_22_FD_207212 | JGI IMG/M metagenome (GOLD analysis project Ga0325402, IMG submission 207212) | Populus deltoides microbial communities from Bellville, Georgia, United States - Xylem-PdKOR-R3 | ecosystem: Host-associated > Plants > Phyllosphere > Stem > Wood/Secondary xylem...
AAGATACTAGACCACTATAAGAATTGTAATAATATTGTCTAACTATTATAGAATATGAGGCCCTTTTCAAATCATAGGGATCATATCAGAAAATTTACATTAAAGTGGTCAAAGTGAAATATTGATGAAAGTTTGCCGCACCCTTGTCTTGCTAGAACACCCGCAGGTGACAGTCTTGCCGTTTTACAAAAAAAAGTTTACACGTCAGTGTCAGATTTAAACGGGAAGCGATAGCATACAACAGCAACACTTTACACTTGTTAAAACCTCACAAATTCTACAGCACGTAACCCGTCCGTTAGCATTTTAACGGTGACTAACCCCTAGCAGTCACATCATCCTCGTGTTCTCGCACACAGGAAAACATCTCTCTTTAAATTGCGGAATGCGGAACTCAAAAGCCAAAATTGAAAGGAACAGAAATTTTAAAGAAACGACACATAAGAGAGCTTCAGCTGCTCTATCTCTCTCTCGCTTCCCTTTTAATTTTACCTCTGTCTCTACCCCGACGCCGACCTCTAACGGTTCGCTGTTGCAAACCGGCGGCGCCGATATTTCTGTAAGGAAGAGTCTCAACGTCCTTTTCCATTTCTCGATCTCTCCACTCGTTTCCGTGCTCGTTATCAACTCTCATTTGCTGTTGATAAATTTCTTTTTCTGGCGTGCCAACAAAAAATCGCGATAATAAAAATCGTTGTTAAAAGGTATTGAATATTCAATTTTCTTATATTTTTTTGTAAAATTATCTGAATTTCTTCGTATTCTTACTACAGAAAAGTCGTTGCGGTTTTTAGTTTTGTTTCGGGCCGGTTACTGGCATTGCGGTTTCTTTTAGCCTAATTTTTGTAGTTTGATATTTTAACTCTAATTTTTGCCTTTTGTTATCGATTTTGATGGCGAGTGGGTGGAGTTTTATATAATTGAAATTTTCGCGGGATTATTCACTTTTTATTTGTTGATTTTGTTTTAGTGATTTATTGAGCGATTGTTTGCTCTAGTTTTAGTGACGAACATGTCTTAAACGGTTTGTTTGGTTGTTATGTGATTTTTTTTTAATTTGAGTTTTTTTAAAAAATAAATTTTGAATGATTAAATATTTTCTGCGTTGGATTTTAACTAGTTTTTTTTTCTTGATAGGTATACAAAATGATTGGATCATTTCTAACACGAGGGCTTGTGTATGTTTCCCGGCGACCTGATTAATTAATTCAGTTTTTTATTTGAATTTAAAGGGGATTTTTTTATTGTCGAAATTAGAATTGGTATAATGTATTGGCAGGATGGTTTTTGGCTATGCTTATCCAGCGTATGAGTGCTATAAAACGGTCGAATTGAATAAGCCAGAGATTGAGCAACTCCGATTTTGGTGCCAGTATTGGTATTCTACTGTGATTTGATGTTTGTGAATTGGTGGAATGTATTTTTTAGGGTTATAAGTGGGTTTCATTTTCTCTTTGTCTGCAGGATTTTGGTGGCGGTTTTGACAGTTTGTGAGAGAATTGGAGATACTTTTATTTCATGGTATTGCTTCTTTGCTTAAACCCAGCTTTTGTGTTCAAAATGGCGATTGGCATGTTCATTTTGTTTTTCTGTCTCGGTTTCTTGAAGGGTCCCAATGTACAGTGAGGCTAAGTTGGCATTTTACATATACTTATGGTACCCTAAAACTAAGGTTTGTATTATGAATTGCTGATAAGAATGTTTTTCTTATGTTCTTAGATCTTTACCTTCGTATTAATTTCTCCTCCTTTCCTTGTTTCAGGGAACCTCCTATGTGTACGATTCCTTCTTCAAACCATATGTTGCGAAGCATGAGAATGAAATAGATCGCAGCTTGTTGGAGCTGAGGACTAGGGCCGGAGATATGGTTTTTGTATATTGGCAAAGAGCAGCAAGTTATTGTCAGACAAGAGTTTTTGAGATTTTGCAGTACATTGCTGCACAGTCAACAACAAGGCCTCGCCCTGCTCAGGTAGTGTAATTAGGAGTATATACTCTTATGTTCTTGCCATTATCTTCTAATACACAGTTTCATGGTTCTTGTAAATGGACCAATATGCTGTCTCGTTTATTTGATGCAATCATCCAGTTGTTTTCTTCAAGGTTTGACAATGATCTATCAGCGTCAATTGATGAGTTGTTGTGTATTTAGTTTGCAGCTAGTCAGTAATGTGGAATTAAATTTGAACTTTTATCCTTTAAGAACCTTGCATATAAGTTATATGGGAAACTGTATTTTAAGAGTGGTGATTGAAAACAATCTATGCTGTCTTTTTGAGTTATACATTATGTAACAGTTTTCATGCCAATTTTACTTTCGATATTGCAGCCACAGCAGCAAGGTGCTAGGGCTCGCCAGCCTTCTGCTCCCAGCCGTCAACCTTCATCAAACCGTCAACCAGCTACGACACAAGCAGAGCCTGAAGAAACTCTATCTCCCACTTCTAGCACATCTTCAAGTCAGCACCAAATGGAAGCAGCGGAAGAGGCAGGTCCTTCTAAAGTGCTTGAAGCAGCAGTTCCTGCAACAGCTTCAAATGCCCAAACAGCACCTGAAGTTTCCAGCCATCCTAAACCAACAGAGGAAGAAGCAATGGAGACTGAAGACGTGCCATCATCTTCAGAAAACAAAAACGAAGACCCTACACCAAAAGAAACTTTGATGGAGCAAACAACCCGGGATACAAGTGTCAGATTGAGGAAAACCCATTCTGGAACAAACCGTTGAAGACCGGTGTCAAATTTTTCCCAATTTTAGACCCCAGCACAAGTATTTAATCAGTAGGTGGACGGTGATGGGTATCCTTTTTTTTTTTTTCCTTTTTTTTTGTTTTTCTGTGACGGTGGTGTAAATTTGTAATCTTCTGTTTCCCAATTCCATTTGTTGCTTAATTGTTTGAACTCAAGTTGGCAAATAAAGGGTCTTGGGTTCATCATACAATCTGACTCGCCACACTTGCACTCTATAATATTAATTGGATAGGGTTACAAATTTTAGAGTTGGCTTGTATAGTGTTTACCAGTTATTGAAAATGTAAGTGTAAATTGACACGGCATGATGGGATTTTTTTATATCCAATGGTGGAGCATCCGCTGCAGAAATTTGGTGGATGGCACAGTGCCACGAAGCCTAGACCTAAAGTAAAGGCATCAAGAATATTGAAAGACTGCAGTTCCGATGTATTTTTTAGATTTGTCTAAAGTATTTGATGACTTATCTGTTATTTGATGATGCTGTCAGCTCAAGCAATTTAATACCAAAAGGGAGAAAAATAACAAGCTGGGTAAAGGCCTGTTCCTCGAAAGGTTGGGAGGAGGATCTTTCATTTTTTAAGGGTAAAGGAAAGAACTGGCATAAATTTAACTTTCCCTGTCCAAACAGGAAAGCAAAATTTAAACTTGCCACTGACTCTTACTCCGAAGCTTATTGAAAATAATTATACCCGTATACCTAAAACCGATTAGGAATACTTGATGTGAGCCTGTTGCCCTATAATCCCTTTAAAACTGAGGTTTTGTTTTGAGAATGTGGTCACCAACCTCCCTCATGGCAATCGTGTAAGATGAAAAACTTTTTAACATTGGACCTGCAGATAGTACGATTTGTAATTGTTTGGGTCTGTGATTACACTAATTAATGTAGTATTAGCATGGACTTGATTACGTGCTTTAATGATTTTTATTCAACGAGCTTTTGAGAGTTCCTTGTTAGGTAATGCCTGCAGTTATTTGGTTTGTTAGTTGTCAACGTCTGGGATAAAACTTCCTCGCCATATACAACGAGGGACAGTTTTCACAGTGAAGTTTCCTCTTATGGAAGATACTAGTGCGCAAACTAGGATGCTGAAAGCCATTTGGAGCAATGGTGTTTTGCAGTGTCTTTCGTGTTTAGCCAGAAATACCGAGCAGACTTGGTATAACATCACTTTCAGAGACGAGGACAGCTTCTGCTTGCTGCACTTATGCAATGTCAACTTCAATCTTGATCATAGTTATTGATCACAGCTCACCTCCATAGGTCAATCTGGTGACTCTACAATTCAAATCTTAATACAGTTCATATTTTATTTTGAACATTGAAAGGTCAACTTAAAAAAAACAAACTGAATTGATGATTAGAAGATCATGCCACTGACTGCTGCAAAAGCACAGGGAGCACACCCTCTACTATAAATTGTGATCCATCAGCACCAAAACAGTCTACAAAATGGCCCTTTTTTTTCTTTTTCTTTTTATTAAGGATTGTTTGTGTTGCTGATCAACACAGGCAGCCAGATGGTCATAAGCACACCGGCTCTTGACTCTCCAAGCCCACTATAGACACCAAGGCCGAGAGACGGTCTTTCGCTCTGCCGGGCAGTAGGCACATTTGCAGAAACTACAGCCCCAACTACCCGTATAAGAGATGGGATTAGGATAATTAATAATCTTTTAAAAACTAACCATCATTACCATTAAAGAAAAGAAAACATCTAGCTATAAAATTTACACTTGCAAAAGTGGAGGGGATATAAAATTACCCTTCCAGTCTGCTTGAACGACCTACTGCCTAATTTTCATTTACATCACGAACAACTACTCTTGATGACGGTCATGGCAGAAGCGATGAGAGGTCATCCAAGAGGAAAAAACTCTCTACGTCAGTTGCATAGCATGTGATAAACATATAAAGGTCAAGTGGTGAGTTAGCCTCCAGACTCCTCCAATAGCAAGGCAGTTCCATATATTTCAAAAACCAGAACTTGGTGAATCAAAACAGAATGTTAAGAGATACGATCAACCCACAATTTTGAAATGCTGACTGAATCATCTGTTGTGAACCAGTAATCATCAAGAATCTGCAACAGGATGGGTCACGAGCAAACAGGTTAATCAAGTTTCCTTCCCCGTGACCAAACACCAAAGAAGGTATATAAAAGTGCATTTGTGCGCGTGTGCAGGATCGGAACTATCAACTAGGAAACTGTTATGAAACCAATTTGAAGCTTCCAATACTTACATTGCAGTCTGCAGGAATTAACTTACAAATCCCAGATGCTTCTAGAGTTAGTGAGCTGAATGGTTCACAACAACTGTTTTGATTACCCTGACACTCTGAAGGCAAGCCTGCATCTTGGTCTCTGCATTGGCTACTGTTCCAAGCACTTGTATCCATTGGTTCAACATGCTCCACGGTTATGTCCTCACCTTGTTTGCATTTGCTACAAGCATCATCAAAATGGCATTATGAAATTGTAGCAGTTTTTGAACACAATCATGCATGGAAACTAAGTGCACACTGCATGTCAGTGGTGCATGTTACCTCAAGAGATACACATCAATGGGTCCATTGGTGCTTCTAACTGTCATTTTGTATAGTGGAGAACCAATATCCTGCTCATGCAAATAAGCATTACATCAGGTAGAAATACATTTCAATAATTTTTAAAGTTCCACGTATCCACACTCAGTACCTCATCAGGATCAGGAACTTCCAGATAACTAGCTTCAGGAGTTTTTATTGCAAAAAGTGTTCGATTCTGCAGCAGTAGTATCATAAAGTGATAAGCATCACCAAATTTGGGAGATGATAGCAAAGAGATTTCAAAGCAATTCCCAGGATTTGCATACCTGGAAGCATGAAAGGCTGGTAATATCTTCCTCTGTTAGAAAGAGATGCCTAACAAAACCAAGTAGGCAAATAAATAAAAACAAGTCATATTGAAACCATAAAATCTGAGGGAGAAAATAGCATACTTTCGACAAACCACATCTTCCTTCAAGCCTCTCAGAAGTTCTTGTCTATCCCTGGAAAAAGAACATGATAAGAGTTAAGCTAACCACAGAGGACTACAAAAAATATAAATAAAAAGATTGACTCAACCAACCTTATAGATTCCTCAAGCCTGAACTCTTCAGTATATAAACTTTCCACTTCAGCCTGTAATCAAATCAAAAGATAAACAGGTAGTAAGACCAGTGACTTTAATAATTCATAGTGTTACCTCTTAGAAGTGTAGAAAGCTGAAAGGTCAACTGACAGTCCCTTTGTTACAGAGTATCAGTTACCATCAATTTCTAACAAAATCAACTTTATCTTATATGTCCATATCAATGTGCTCACTGCATCTTCCACACACTGATAATTCATTATCAATCCACAACATGAGAGGGTTGCTTCAGAAATTACTGATTAGTGAGTGATAAACAGGTCATTTCATGTTAGCTCATTATTCCCTGAAATATGTTAAGTACATAAATCATAGAGCACAATCACAACCTTCTTCCCATAAAGGCCAACAGGTTTTCACTTTCTAAAAATATGACCCATAACTTTCACCAGTAACTTTTGAGTTGCAAAAACCTGGTTTTACATTCAAGTCTAACATCGACAACTAAACCTACGAAAGCTGAGGCAAGACCTATTTCCTGGGCACCTAAAACAAATTGAGTTTGAATCTTGAATTTTTTGAAATTCAAACAAATGCTCATCATCATTACAATGCTACCGATCCATTGTGTGTGAGTCATCAGTGCAGAAAGAATGAAGCCATCATAAAGCATCTGACTCCTGAAAAGGATATGATGACTACAGAAATACCTTTATTCTAGCATGATTATCCAACATCTTTTGCTCACAGTCATCAAATTCCCTGTTTAGAAGGTCCAATGGTCAATTACCAGCCACGCAAAGCAAACAACAAAGGAAGTGCACGAGAAAAGATCAGTGTTAATACTTCTTCCAGCGTATATGATTTTTTGAAGTTTTCTCTATTAATCCTATTCCTTCCAAAACATTTGTAATATCATATATCCTCCTTTTCTGGACCTGTCAAAATCAATATCATGTCAAAAAAGTTCAGTTTATAGCAAAGATATTCACGCTACATGTACCCCTATAAAAAGCATTACATATGATTTCACAATATAACTAGTTGTGATGAGAAAGGAGAGATACTGCACTGGAAAGAAAACCTTATTTGAACCCTCCAGTGTAAGCAATTCAATTTTCTTATTTAGCAGCAGATGTGCATAGCCCATAACAATGTCCGTACCTTCAACACTTCTGCTGTTTTGTTCAGATCAAGGGTCCCATCCTGAGCCTCCTGGATCAACTTGACAAATTTCTTGGTTAACAAGCCTGTCCAAAAGAAATTTGACCATTTGTAAATTGTAAGTAATCATCACAGCAACATTAAATTTAAATCCACCCAAATTAACCGTGAGTAGATACATAAGAATGCTTACTATATGTGCAAATAGAATAAACCGTGCAATATTCTAGACTACAAGAATGCTAAACCCAATTAATCAAAACTTACCTAAAGAACTGTCATATCGACAACCACTAGCCAGATTCAGTCCATTAAGAGACTCTGCAATTGAACATCAATTTAACCAGAATTTCTACATCAACATCCCATTAACAGGCTCAATAATACAACATGCAGTAATTTACCAATCGATAATGCAAAAGTACATTACCAGCATTCATTCTTTGAGTCACTGATTTGGCATGTTTCGGAACCCTTGACTTATTTTTATGCTTACCCCCAGAAGATGACCGAGGAGCAAGAGTTATATCAGTAACTATATCACTTTGCGCAGGGAAAGCGGCATCTCTATTAGTCCAAACCTCATGATCATCACTTTCACTTTTTATTCCCAGCTGTAATAAATATCATACAATTTGTAATTGAATTGCTACTTAATTTAATCTCTAGAGTCTAGACAACAAATTCTAGTGCAACCTTAATTAAAATACGACACTTGTCTCAAATACACCGAACCGCCTAGCGCATTAGGTAGTCATAGTTACGTTGTTTTTGCAATTTTCGGTGTTTCTTATTAAAGCTAGAGAGTTTTCATATCTGCAGTAACTAAATATTTTCTTCAGGGAAGAAAATTATTGTTTTAATTATGAGCTCAATTTGTTTATTTTTTTTAAAAAAAAAGCTTCGATCGAGTATATATATAAAAAAAATTAAACAATAAAAATAATTACAATGAATATCAATCAATAATTATACGAATTTAAGCAGAAAAATAATTTAAGGAAAAGAAAGGACGAGGAGAGTAAAACTAACTAACCGCAACGTCACGAAATGCAGAATGCGTGTTGGAACTATGGAATTGAAAGCCGATAGGAGTTTTGTTGTTATCAGGAGGAGGAGGAGGAGGCGGGTGGTGAGGTTTTCGGAAAGAGGAAGGGAACAGTCGATTTGAAGGAGTTGAATTATTTGAAGAAGAAAATAAATTCTGATTTTGAAAGTGAGAATGAGAGTGAAGTAAATGAAAGTGAAATTGCGATGGATTGATTGTCCGGTTCGGATCTTCGCTGGCGTTCGCCATGAAGAGAGGGAGAGAGGGAGGGAAAGAGGGGTTCTTGAGAGAGTGTTTGGAGGGAAAGGAAGGGGAGGAATTTGAGTGTAAAAAAGGCGGTGATTAGAGAAAGAGAAGGAGGTAATTAAAGGGAGGTGGAGGAGGGCGAAACCGATTTAGGAACGGAAGGATTAGAGAGGATGGGAAGAACACGGCAGTTGCCGGGAGAGAGGGATTTGAGAATCGTAGGGGAGAAGCGGTGAGGAAGTGAGTTTCGAATACGTCCGCCCGCCTTTTGTTGGCAGTTGGATTGGATGCCCCTCTTCTATAAAATTTTTCGGCTTGGATTGGGCTGGGCTTTTCTATTGGATAAACCCTAATTTTGAAATATTGATATTAAATAAGACAAACCCATAAAACACCAGCTCAGCTGTGTAAGTAGGCCTAACTTTGTCAATTTTATTTTAAAATTATAATTAACGACTTCCATATATTTTAAAGACTTTTCATTAATGTTTCATTCATATTATATATATTTTTTTTTATTAAAAATGAAATCATTTTATAAAAAATACTAATACTTCCCATTGAGTGATTGTAACAGAAGTTCTTATTAAAAAATCAAAATAATATAATATGATAATAAAAATAATATAAAAAGCAATTTGGGTGCAAAATTAAGACTGTGGTGATAGTTTAGGGATATATTCGACATTTGTCCTGTTAAATGACATCACTTTTTATTTATTAATTGTGAGTTGTTAAATTTGATGGGGAAGGATCTTAAATTATTAAAGTACTAATTTGGTAATTTTTATAAATAAAATGCTATTTTGAAAATATAGAATTTATTTTTTTCATGTCTATAATACAAAAGTTTTCAGAGAGAGAAATAAAAGGAGACAACGTTTCTACTTCTAGGAAATCGAATTTCACATGTTGATGTATAATAATTTTATTTTTGTGTGAAGTTTATAAATTAGAATTGTCAGGAAACTCTTGACGATCAAGGGCCACGTGTGGATCTTTCCTTTTTTTTAATATTTTTTGGGAACCCATTTAAGGAAACTGAAATATTTTTCCCTTTTGGTTCTTTTAGAGTTTTGCTTTGAAGTTATAATAATAATAATAAAAAAAACATATTTGATTGGAATTTTAAAAATTAGTCGTTTAATTTTTTTAAAAGTGAAAGATAATTTTATAAAATCAGTTTAAAGGTATATTAGCTTATAATTTAAAAGTATGAACAGTGACTTTTTTGAGATGAAAAGCTACTTATTTTACTTAAAAAAATAATCATAAATATTTTAAAATTAATTAGTTTAAATAACTCTTTTTTTATATATAGTAATCAAGTTCAATTATTTTATCTCAAGTATATTAGATTTTTAATTAAATTATTTTATAGTTATGTACTTTAAAAAAAAGCTATGTAATGTTTGATCATATCCTCCATTTTATTTTGTGTTTTTTATATATAATATTTGTGTGTTTCATAAAGAAAGAATTCATTTTTTAAGAAAGTATTTAATTTCTTTTTAAAAATTATTTAATTTTAATTATATCCTTAATATTAATTTTAATTTAAATAACTTACTAACAACATATTAAATAGTTTAATATATTTAATTTCAAAACTCATCACAACGAACATAAAAACAGGGCCAAACAGGCTATTCATGTAAGGCGGGATGAATCATATGACCCTAAACACTTCCAGAAATTATATTTAATGCCGAAGTACACAGGTGGGCAGCCTAAGAATCTGATTTGTTCCGTCTTGAAATCACAAAATATAACTTGCATGAAACAGCAAGTTGCCACGTCTTGCAAGTGCAAGATCGGGCAGGAGAAAAAATCAAGCTACAGAAACCATATTGCAATCCTGTCTAAAAAAACTCAATATGCCGAGCTGCAGGTTTCCATTTCATGGGCAGGTATTTTGCTTGCCAACAAGCAGCTAACATGCAAGAAGGAGCTAGGTTTGATGTACTATTCTCTGGGAGTCCAGATTAGCTACTGCTGCATATCTTGGTCCCACTGAGAATGTAACCCCCAAAGGCACTCATCTGCATCAATGGATGAGTTCTTGATGGAAGAACCTGCATTTGCATCAGAAAACACCAGGGAATATTGAATCACTGCATCTTCATCCCCTAGAAGAATTATACTCTCTGCTTCTACTCCTCGAGAATAGATGTCAAGGGCAAGAAGCATATAATATGATTCTGTTTGAAAACTCCCATTTCTATTTCCCCCACAAATTCCAAACTTCAAACTAAAACATCAACAGCCATGCAAAAGTAGACAGAAAAAGTTTTCCAAAATTATCAAAAATGGAACCAACAAACCTGATATTCACGTAGCCAAGGTTCTGAAATTTGCAAACCAATTGCCATTTTCCCCTGCTGTAAATTGTGCATGCATGTTGCAAGTGGCTGCATTCGAACAAGAATAGCAATTAAGAAAATATTCTACCATGAGTGAAAGCCTATCCAGTAATACTACAAAAAATTATCCAGTAACAATACTGCATTAATTATTAATAAACTGCAATCTAATATAGAAAATAATGCATTAGCAAGTCTTAAGTTGAACAAATCTCAAGAATTTGAATCAAATGACCTGAAGATACTGGTGGTAGATAGCAAATGGTGCTGAATATGATAGAAGTGGCAATAGATCCTTGGCTAAGCTCCAAGCATCTGCATCTGGAGCAGCAATTATTAGACTGCACACAGAGTGAACTAGAATTATTGACCACGCTTGAAAACTAAAAAAATGTTGAAATAGAAAATATCCATTTATAGATTCTATTGACTAATAAACAAATTATTCACATCTAGCTACCTAGAGAACCCATTTTCCTTCCATGACTTAATGGCTTCTTCTGATGCCTTTTCGCCAGATTTAGGGGGTTTGCCCATTTTAATTTGTGGAGAGACAATAGTCTCTGAATCCGCAGCCTCATGGTTGGATGGAAGAGACATTTCTTCCATGTTGATGGGGGAGGTTTGGCCCTACAAGAATTGATTCTCCAAAACAGTTACTGGAGTGCAAGATAAAAACATACTCTGGCAATGAGCAAAACAACGCTAACATTTAATTCTGCATTGCTGGCATCAATTATCTCGGATGTTCCAGTTTGGTCTAAACAGAGGTCACACAGAGGAGCCCGCACAATCCTGGAAAGAAAATATTAATTCCTTCAAATGAAATTCCTGTGTTTAAATAGAAAACATAATCAAAGAGAATATGCCAGAAACAAAAAATGAAAGCAATGTTGAATCCGGAGGATCTCTTATATAGAAGAGGCTAAGCAAGAGTCACGCTGATCCTATGCATATTAAAATCTCCTGTCGCTGACCAGGAAGGGCTATCATATCAAATAATTCTACATAGAAGTCCCAGCTGCTTCATATTAAACAATAACTAGGATGTTTTTGGTATGCTAGACTGGACTAGTCACTAGACTATAAATGGAAATGGACTGAACTGGGTAGTTGATGAAACTTGATTGGCCTACACTAGACTGGACAATACATATTCCTGTCTTGTGTTTGGAGCACATTGGATAAGGCACGATAATTTTTTTTTGAAAAATGTCATTCTGGTCTGTGAGTTTTTTCAACAATTTATTTTGGTCCCTGTATTTTATTTTTATGACATTTTAGTCCTTGTAATTTTCTTGATCCTCTAATTTTATGATAAGTACAACTTAGTCTCTAAATCAAAAGGTTTTTGCAATTAAGCCTCTATATGTAAATATTCATTTTAATCAATTTGGTCAAATTTTAGTCTACCAAATTAAAAAATAAATGAGTGATAAAAAAGTGGATAATATGAAAAATTGAGAAATGAAATTTTTTGTCTGTGATACCTTATGGTGGGACTAGAATTTTGCCCTGGGACAACTCAAGACATGACAAGGATTCAAAATGTGCATTAAATACTTCGCAACTTGTCCAGTCATGTCCAAAGTATGCACCAAACATATCAGAACTTGTTTTGTCTTTTCCGGTTCAACATACGAACCTATGCTTTCTCAACTATTTTTGAAAAACGAGGTAACACAGATCATTTTTTCCCATAAGTGAGTCATGTTTCTCCACTTTCTGAAACTATGATGAAACTAACAACACAAAGTACCTTTTGCAGATTTCATTATCAAAGTTGAATGTTCTGACTATCTCCACAGGATACGGTGTACTTCCAAGATATGTATTGCAAACGTAACCTGTACCTGCTAAACAAATAACATCATTCACAACCATAAATTACATCTGACAAACTACAGTGGTTTAAGCCAAGAAAACACATGTAAGAAGATACATTCATGATTGTGGCAAGGGTATAATAACACTTTCGTTTTCTTTCTTTTTCATTTATTTGTTGGTTTGAGAATTGAAAAGTTATCATATATTGAATCCTGTCAAAAGGATAATTGAGGAATAACAGAAACATAATTAAAGCAAACAGCTTGGTTTTCCCTTTCTTGGTGGTATTTCTCTTTTACTACATAAAGCAAACAGCTTTATAAAGCTATAGAATTGAAAGGGCTTTTCAGATGAAATCAGAGATCAAACCTCCTAAACGCTCTGCCACAGCACCAGTAAGAAGGCCGCCAACCATATCCACTAACAGGATGTCAGAGTTTGCAGTAACATTAGCAAGTGAAAGCAACAGGGATAATGCATCTACTCGCAGGAATCTGTATTGAAGGCAGAGAATTCAGATACCAACGAAACAGTAAAGACCATATACATCTAAATGAGAACAACCAACAAACCATGAATCATACTGATATTCATAAAGCTATTTCCTATTTAACATAATTTGATAATTATCCACCCCTTCAATCCTCTACTTTGATTAAAAGAAATTCTTATGGTAATTGATCTAAGATAACCAATGGTCATGCTGGTTTTTTTTGCCATAATCTTTCAATCATCCCTCACCTATGCTGTAATTTTTCAATCTATGTCTTGTAACTACTTAAAAACCCTAAGCTAGATAGTCTCTCTTTCAATGTTCAACTTCAGGGAATGGATGCAGAATGAAAATGCTTTAAAATGATATCAAATAAACTAACAAAATCCTGAACAAAGAAAATTTTTAGAAACTAAAATCAAATAACTTAAATCATGGAGTTAATTAATAACATAAAACTACCCGATTCTATGTGGATATTTCTTGAAGTACGCCTCGCATATGCTGAAATAAATAAGAATAATAATATGTCAGTTATAAAATCAGGTTACTTGACATTTTCAAACAGCTTCCACCAAACTTTAAGCCCATTTTTTTCATGATGAAGCTTATCATAAAATTACAAAACAGGACTTAGTTAAAGAGCAATTCAGCCAATTCCAATGAGGTGACAAAAAAATAAACTAACTAGAGATGAAGCAAGAGATTACCTTCTAGCAGAAGGTCGCCTCAGAAGTACTCTAGGGGCATACTTCTTTTGCTTCTTAATCCTATATTTCTCCTGCAACCACACAATACATCAGCATATCAATCAAAGCCCTTTTGGCCCAACAAAACTTCATCCATTCCAACATCAAACTTACTTGAGAAAATGTTGTTTTTTTCTCATATGTTGCACTATTGGCAATGAGAGCTTCAATTATCTCATCACCTTTCACACCCTGCCTGCACCAAACAAAGTTTACGATTCCTATCTTAAAGAAACAAGATTGCAAATCATGCTGACAAAAACTATAAGCTATGGCATCAACGTTTTAACCCGCATTCGAGAATAAAATCATAAAAAATTACGCAAATCACCTCCGCATTTCATCTATGTCTCCACTAGTTAGGGTCTGGGCTTCATTATTATCAACAATAGCTCGATTATCCCTACATTCGTCCATTATTTGAGATCCTCCTTTTTCTTGATCATTATTATCTACCAACAAATATTAAAAAAAAATAATCAGCAAACCAAGACAAAGCTCTTAATTAATCCATGATTAAACAATTAAACAAGAGCTCAAGCACAATACCTACTTCTGTGGAAGGAACAAACCTACATAAACAAAGCCCTTCAGTCCCATTCTCAATTTGAAAAGAAGAACCGAAGGGGCATCCAATCAAGGGCCGTAAAGAGAAATTCTTATTTCCAATTTTCAACGTCCTACAAATTTCAAAAAAGAAATGAAAAAAAAAACATAAGCATTTATTAATTGTAAGAATAAAACAAAAAAAAAGCAAAAAAACTTACGAGCCAGCTGTTAATCGAGCAAAAACAAGGCGGTCGCCGTCGTTAATGTCGAGCAAGACACTGCAACCTTCCCAGGTTACTCTAGGGTTTTGAATTGAATTTGACTGGATGCTATTTGGGGACATGTTTGGCCCCTTATTGTGATTTTTAAGAATTGACAGAATACAGAACAAAGCAACAGAATTGGTACTCTCTATTGCTTGAATTTGCCGCAGTGGAGCATTCAAGCAGAGACTGATTTTATTCGAAATTTTCAAAGGGGGCATAAATCCCAAAGAATTAGGGTTTAAGTGCTAACCGTGGGAGGTTCAAAACTAGCGAGCCCAATATTTTTGGGATCAAGAAAAGTCTAGTGTTGGCCCGTCTTGAAAGAGATACTAGTTTTGAATCTCTTGATGTGGGCCTGTAGGAACCCACTCTGAACAAATTTGGAGACCTCTTATATGTGGTATCCAAAGTAATCTATTTGAAAAATCATCATAAATCATAAATTACAAAACCCAAACTCGGTCAAGACCTGATTTATGGATTGGTTCACTTAACCCGTGTTAATTCAAAATGGGTTATTTCAAAAACAAATAAAATTGAAACGACATGATTTTAAAAAAAAAAAATAGTTGAATCTTACATGGGTTTTGACTGAGTTGAGAATTAAAAAAATTAATTACTATTGAATAATTTTTTTATTGCCTGACTAGTGAAGTGAGTCGGAGGATCTGTCTATGACCAAGAGGAAAATAAAAAATGAATTCAGATCCTAACCCGAAGCAAAAACAGTGGAATATTCTTGTCCGAATACCTGTTTAAGAATACGGATGCAACTGTGACAACCGTGTTTCCAAACACAGCGCAAATTACAGATAAGCTAATTTTTATGCTTCGAAGCCCGTCAGAAAAAATCCGGGAGTATTTTCGAAGAAATGGCATGATGCCTCCGGTTTAGAATTGCAACCATGCCTTTTCTCCTCATGCTGTACAAAAAAATTATTTTAAATAAAAATAAATTTAAAATTAAAATTTTAAGGGAACGCAGTGCCCAAACACTCCTGTTCCCATGAAACGCGGGAAGCTAGCATTCAAGTCAAATTATTTTCTATAACTTGCAGTGTATGATCACAACAGCGAGGGTCAGTGCCCCATAGTAATCTTGTGAGCTACTAGTAGTTCTATAGCTTCATTTGTCTGTCTCTTTGCAAAGAACGTGATGTTCCAACTAATACTGGGAGAATACAGTGACGATGCACATGGGATATATCAAGCATTAGGGCTTAGGCAGAGAAAAATATCACACACGGCCTTGAATGCTGAAGGTAGTGAAGTAGTTATGCTTGTATGCTGAATTCAAGGCAAAGGATGGAGCTAGAGATTTAATTATCATTAAGAACACTAACCACCAAGTTAATATTTTAAAATTCATCAGCAGATATATATATATATATATATATATATATATATATATATATATATATATGGAAATTTACGTGATTAATTAGTGGGGAAAGCTAGCAGACACACATTACCAGTTCCATAAATTATAAAGTGATTAATTAATTAATTCTCTAATAGCATATGGAGCCATGTCTGCAATATTTTAGTGACTAGGTCTTGATTAACGAATAAGATTAAAAAATAAAAAATAAAACTTGTTGTTCTTGCAAGTTTGTCATCTCAGTTAGTTATTTTGGTGGGAAATTATTTTTGTTTATTTAATAATAATTGTACCATATTAATGGATCAGATACAGAGTGATCGATTTGGTTAATCTCTTGAGTTGTGGACGACAAGGGAACACCGCATTTTCTATTTATTTTTTTCTTATTAAGCGAATGGTTGGCCAAATCTACATCTGACTTCTAACAACTCTCACGAATTAAGATGCTTTTTTTCTTATTATTCTCTGACATTTTTATTTTCTGTTCGATTCTCATTACATATATACAAAGATACATACATCTCGTAACAATACAAACTTTAATTTTCTTCTATTTAAATTTAAATTTAAGGTTATGATATTAAAATCTTTTAAATTTGAATTTGTTATCTTTTCTATCTAATTAGAATTCAAAGATATGAAAAAACTTAGAGATTTTTTATTAAATCACGGGAGGATTGATGAGTTACCTCTAATATATTTTTATGGAAGCCTGAGTAATTAAATTCAAATATATTAAAAAATTATTTTTTTATTCAATTGAATCTTTATAGTTGTTATTTTTTTATTCCATAAAATTGTTATTGTTATTGAGCTCAATTATCACGTCTGTTACATGTACCTATGCAGACATAAAAATTTGATAATACGTTTCCTGTCGTAAGAAATCAGATTGTGTGTGTGTGTGTGTGTGTAAACTCCGGGTGGATCGAAGCATTGAACTGTGGATTGAGATCATTTAGCCTAGGATTCTGACGAGCCCTGAAGCCAAGTGGTGAGAGGCAACGCTGCCCAGGGTTGAAGTGACTGCTAGCTAGGTTGCTTTCGGCATTGCAAGAGGAAACGGGGGCACGTTGTGCATGTTGTCCAGGGAAGTGGATAGCCGGAGACATGGACATAGAAAGATGCGTTTTACTACAGCCTACAAGGATTTCTATTCTTTCTCCTTGTTTTACATGATGTCTCTTTGGCTCATACGCCTTACCTTTTGCTTCCTTAGGAATCTGTACCCCACTGGCCTATGCTTTGATGCGTAAAACAACCCAAATGTCCACACCTCTAGAGAATATCGGCTTAATATATGATATGAAATGCCCACTAGACCGAGTTTTTTGTTTACTTGTATGCAGTTCTGCAGTAAAGTCATCAACCTCAAGAAGTAATGAGAGGCAAGTCTATATTGCAGGAGTGTGTGGATCGATACGTAGGAAGTGTTTCATTGGCTTGTATGAAAATCATTTATTTTGTCCAACAAATCAACAAGTTGCTTTACCAGTTCAATTTAAGAACCTTTTCATCCTGTAGGCGTATTTTATGGAAGTTGCTCCATGCACTTAAGAACCTTTTCACCCTGTTATATCCATGAAACTAACCCATCCAAACGAGCTAGATTGCAGTCCGTTTCATTAGTGATTTAAAGATAAAAGAGGCCCACGTAATTCAAAGAGACCCATGTAAGCCTAACAATCGGAGTTTCTTAAGCCAGGGAACTGCAGACCTGCACTGAGACTGAAGGGTGCAAAACGGCAAATGCCGATATATAGGAGAATAGGGATCGATTGGACTGGTGGTTGGAATTCAGGTGAAAGATGTGGAAACCAACAACAGGCGACTACAAATCATGGGGTTAAAAGCTCGGCCGCTAAAATTAAAACGTGGGAAGAGTTAGTAGAAAGGTTGGCAAGTACATGATCATTAATAAGTTAGGAAAGGTATAAAAGAGACGATTCAAAGAAAGCCAAGGCATCTACAACAACAAAACCAATTATGATTGCCAGGGGCGGAGTTAAGATTCAGAAATGGGGGGGATAAAAAGATTTCAGCAAGTATGGGGCAAACATCTAAAAAGACGAGGATAAACCTGAACTGATAAAATTAAAAAGGACCAGAACGAATATTCTGAAAATTCAAGGCCCCTTCTCCTTAAATAAGTAACAGTAGACAAGTAACTTCATAGGCTGGTATTGATTTTTGTCAATTAAATATGGTAATTGCTAGCTGCTAAGGTGGAGGGAGGGGAAGGGGAAAGCGAAAAGACGCTGTAAATTTGAATCCTAAAGAGGACCGTGTAGAAGAAGAGTGGTTGTCATCGTCAAATTGTGCCCGTAAGTATACTATTAGCACATCAAACATTTATTATTCCACTTTTAATCACTAAAGTAAGAATCCACTAAGGGCTCTCACGTTTGCTCAACTTTCGCTGTTAGATTGAACTTTTTCTTGAATGGTCTCGGTCCAAGTGGATGGTTCCCATCATTTTAGAACCGAGGCCAGCTTTCTATTCTCTTCTGTCAACGTAATCTTTGCACATTCCAAGGAAGAAGACGAAAGGAAATGAAACGATACGAGGGAACAAGGGCTCCAACGATGGGATCGATCGATCACTCGTTGCAGACAAACATGTTTTCTCTGCAAGAATAGCCAAATAGCAAGCCGTCCAACAACATAACATGTGTTGTATCCGCCTTATCCTCCCAATTCTAAACAGTGGGTTACAGGCTCACAGCACTCATCAAATGGCCCTAAACGACATGGCGAACTTTCTATATATACTCGACCCAGTCACAAAATGGTCAACCATCAAGACAGGATTAGCTCTCCAAAAGGCACCCTCGCTTGTGTGAAAAAAACAGTACTTGACACAAAAAAGTGAAGTAAATAAACAAAGCCAGACCCACCATAACACACTCCATCTGCCTCCTTATTACCTGTCTCGGATCCCCCTCCATTGCACAAAACTCTCTCATTGTCTCAAGCCCTCCCTCCCTCCCTCCCATGACATAATTAGCAGAGAACTCTATCCACTACTCTTGTCTTTTATTTTCTTCTTTGCTTGTGATGGCTGCACTTACTTTCTTACAAGAACACAAAGAGAATCGTCAAAAACAACCATCCAGGTGCAAGCGAAAGCTGCAAAAGGAAAAGGAAAAGGAAAAGCAACCATCTTCATGGGACCAAATCAAGAACCTACTGACCTGCAAACAGATCGAGGGGTCGAGAGTACACGACCCATCAAAGAACCCCATTGGATACTCAAAACTAGGATCTTCTTGCAGCTCAATATGTAGTTTCAAAGACGTTGTTCATGGCAACACAAGGGTTGTTCATAGAGCTGATAACTCACCTGAAAGTAGCACACTGGGTCAAGAAACTGGGCTACTAAGTCGGAAAGGTGTTAGTACTGGGTCATCATCAACTCGGTCACTGACGAGTTCAGGGAGATCCAACAGTGGTGTAACGTGCTCGTCGTCGTCTAGAGGCATGCAATTTAGGAAGCTTTCAGGCTGTTATGAATGCCACATGATCGTTGACCCTAGCAGGTACACTGCGCTAGCTTTCATTTTCCTCTTAATTTCTCATTTTCTCTTCGATAACAAAAAAAAAAAAAAAGAACATAGACTACTACTATTTATTAATTTTGGGCTTAAAACTCAGATACCCATCTGCAAGAACTACAGTAAGCGCTTGCACTCAGTGTGGAGAGGTCTTTCCAAAGATTGAAAGCTTGGAGCTTCATCAAAAAGTTCGCCA
>Ga0325402_1001377_pt1 | contig 19708 bp, 10 predicted proteins | sample PopdelMetagenome_22_FD_207212 | JGI IMG/M metagenome (GOLD analysis project Ga0325402, IMG submission 207212) | Populus deltoides microbial communities from Bellville, Georgia, United States - Xylem-PdKOR-R3 | ecosystem: Host-associated > Plants > Phyllosphere > Stem > Wood/Secondary xylem...
TTGACTGCCTTCATCTACCAGCATTCCTTCATAAAAATAGTCCATACCTTTATCCTCACCACCAGCCTCTATAACCAAACAAACCATAATCGATAACCACCTTTCTCTCTTGAGCGTTGCCCATTACTTTTAATGCCACCCGCTATCTCTCTATCTCCACTTTACACTTTCCACCATCACCAAACCTTTTAAGGACGAGCCATCGAGACTCTTTCTCTGTCCTCTTCCAAGTCACTACAATCAAACTCCATCACCAATAATCTCAAAATGTTTTTCTTTAACCCGACAAGACCATTGCTAACCACCATCTCGGTCTCCCTCTTAACCATAAAGTCATCCAGTACTGAAAAAAGCCCCCTCACAGTCTCCCTTTCTTTCCATCTCTATTGTGTCCTCGTAACTACCATTAATAGTAACAAAACCTACTTCGACCCTTACTTTTTCATGTCTCTTGACGACAACCACCCTTCATCGATGACCTAGAAACAGTAAGAGACATTGTTAGAAACAATCATGGCAAGGGAGAACCAGGAAGGAGAAACAATTGCGAGAGAAAAAAGAAAGGAAAAGAGGACCAAAACTTTAGAAGGGTAGATCTCTTTCCTCAAAGAGCATGAAGGAGCACCACCGATATAAGAGCAAAGAAGAGATGAAGGAGCATCAGATCCACCAACCTGCTTCTTTCCAGCAGCGGCGACACGTGAACCTATGTTTTAGAAGTGTTGGTGGTGCGTGGTACGCACAATGCCATTATTCTAGCAGTCTTCCAGTGACGATATCAGTATATCATGGACATTTCAAATACCTCAAAAGGTCAATCTATAAACTCAAACTATTTTGGACAAATTGCTATAACATTGTGAGATTTGAGATATATTGTTTATTGTTGTGTATAGTTTTGGACTGTTTGGATATTATTTGATTTGAATTCATGTGTGTTTTTGGTTTGATAATTTGCATTGAATTATGAGTTTATTTTTTAGGATTGTGATCGTAAATTAAATATTTATAAGTTCATGAAATTAATAAGATTTGTGTGGATGTTTAACATTATTTGGGTTTGAGTTGATGAGCGATAATTTGACTTTAATTGATATCGTGGTTAAAATAGCCTTGATGAGAACATTTTATTTGCATCTTGTCTAACATGGTTTTTGTCAATTTTTTGATGATTTTTTATTTTTAAAATATTGTTTTTGCAATTAATTTTGAAATCCCCACTTTTTTCTGCCATCATATATTTAATATTTGGAATTATGACCTACATGTGATGTGCCTTTTCAATATTAAACAAATTGGTTCCCTTTTACAAAAACAACAACAAAAAAATCTTTCTTTAAAAAATACAACTTTATTTTAAATTGCTTATGGCCAACTCTCAAAAGTAAATGATATTTGGATATTTTAGCATATTAAAACATCACAAAAATAGTCCTTTTATTTTTACATATATTTTTGAATTTAGTAACCAGTTTATTAAAGCCACAAGAACCTGACCTCCATTTTAAAAATACCAAAAAAATCATTCTGTTTGTCCCAATATCAAGGATTATGAAATTATACGTAAGATGTATTCCTGATATTAAAAGAAAAAATAAAAAAATATGTTGACTCTAGAATGAGTAGGCCTTAGTAATAAGAAACAAGAATTCCTTGTTCTTTCTCCCATTACCAAAGAGATCCCAACTTGGAAAGACGATCATCGCGATGCCGTACACGTGCGTCATAATGATGACTCCATTAGGGAAGAGTGGACTATGCTTTGTTTGTTTGTTTGTCTGATTGTTGCGTTTTATATTTGTTAGTCTGTATTTTTTTTTATTATTCATATGCATCCTTTTATGCTTTAAATTTTTATTGCATTTGCCTGTCATTTTTATTTTCAACTTGCATTCTTTTATGCTTTATTTTTATATTGCATATACATTTGTTTATTGTATAGTTAATTTCTTCATACATCACCTGTTTTAATTTTTGAAAGCACTTATAAACTTCTAGGTTATGTGGGAGATTAACGGTTTGCCCTATAAATGCGTGACACAATAATTTATATCTGAGTGCCTACTTGGTAATGGTGGATATGCATACTTTAGTCATTCCTCACAACACTCCCATACTGTTCTTACGAAGACCATCACTAGGAAGCTTTGAAACTCCTTTTGAAACTAGGTAGAAAACCTACCCATGTTCACTTAAAAATTAGAACCTATCCCTATGTAATATGTGTTAAAAGTAAATTGTGTAAAGGAAAGCCCAACATGTAGCATCCTGAATTCCAAGACTTTTTGGGTGGTAAATAGTTGTCACATAGATTATACAAGAGTTTGATTTATTACAAATTAATTGAGATGAATATGAATTCCCTTGTCGGTATAATAAAACACTAGGTAATGACCATTGCCACCCCTTAAAAGGCGAACTCATTTTCAATTTACTTTTTTTTTCTTCACATGTATATCGTATTTATTAGCTTGGCAACATCACATGTCTTTCATTTGCAGAAAAAATATAGGCCTACCCCTAGATGCCAACCCTTAGCAAGATCTATAAGAAGTAAATATGAGAGTCCAACCTGAATAAAAGCTAGATAATTTCCTGAGAAAGGAGATGACTCAGTTAACTGATATGATAAAACAAACCATTCACTCTGAAAGGAAGGCCCCCCACATGGAAGCCAATACTAAAACGATCGCTATAAATATGCCCTTTTGTCCATTTTCACACCTTCATCAAAATATTGTTTCCGATACTTATTTGGTTTATCAAAGTTTGCAAATTATTGTATTCAACGCCCCGTGCTCATAAAAAGATTCATGATGTCTTGCCTCAAAATTCACTATAATTTTCCGCAAACCAGATACATCAAACATCCTCATTTTTGTTTTAGCCTGAATATCATCCAAGAAGAAAATGACAAGAATAATTCGAGCCTTTTGATTTGTCATAGGTATGAAAGATTGATCGACTTTGAAATATGGTTGGCACCTTCTTAAAACAATTTGGGCATGGCTTGAAAGAGGCTCCAACTAGATTTAACCTTTAAAGAATATGGATGAGTCGGTTAGGTTATATGCTTCAAGGTTGTGCAAAATAGCAAATTCATTTATTTGTGGAAAATAAAAAGTACTCATTATCACTTTCATTAAATTTTAAAAGAGTTGAGTAAGGTTTGAAAGTGGAAAGGATCAGGAGTCTGGTAATAAGTTTCAATGTTATGATAAAGGATGAACCAAAAAGAGGATTCCATTTATAAAATATATATCAAAATCATTTCATACCTTAACATCCCATTCATCCATCTCGGATGTTTGTCTATTCTTACATCACCAACTGCTTTCGCACATTTGTCAAAAAACTGATATACTTTTACCATTCGAAAATGTTCACCAATATCTTCTAAACACCAGATGTATTACCTTAACTCCATCAGATCCCATACAACTAATATTCCCTATGTGGTGTAGTCTAAATGAGAAATGTGAATATCATGATGAGATCCTCGACCACTCAATAAATTATTATAGTTTAATTAAAAAAACTTATATTAAAAAAAGCTAAATTTAACAAAGAACAAGAAATAAAAAAAAAACTCGAGATAACTCTAGTCATTTTTAAAGTTAGTGAAAAATCCTATAGAAAGAAAAAAAATAACAGGGCTTAATCTCCAATTAAATAAATGATAAAGGATGAAATTGAAAAAATATGAGCTTAAAAAAAGGAGAAAAAAACCAAGCAAACCTAGAAAAATATCTTAAGCCTAGGCTAACCTCCCAAACTCGTAACCTGTGAATTTCTATACTGAGGCTCAATCAAAAAGCTTAATTGCCAACCAATATAATGTTAAAGGATAAAATCGAAAAAAAAAATCAATTTAAAAAATTTATCAAAGGAAAAAAATAGCACCTAAAAGAATAAAGATCAAATCTAATAGGAAAAAAAACCAAAAAAAGGATGAAATCGTAAAAAAAAGAGTTCAATCTTAAAAATTATTTCAAATAAAACAAATAACAATCAAAAGAATGAGTCTAAAATCGATAGATAAGAAAAATTAAATTTAGTAAATTATTTCAAATAAATAAATAGTAATCAAAAGAACATAGATCAAATTTGAAGGAAAAATAAATTGAAGGGTTGCTTTGAAAATTTAGAGGGTCAGTCGCGAGGAGGAAAGAGAAAAGGTGGAAAAAAAAAAAGATCATCGATGTCAAACCAAAGGTTAGTAAGTTACACACATTATCTAGGGAGGGAGGGGCCACTGAGATGATTACAACAATGTCAAGGAAGGTTGTCTTTGGCCGTCGTAATTAGTTGTATGCATTGCCTGAACATAGCAAAGCAACATATGTGTTGTCGTATGCAATGCACGCGTTGCTAGCTAATTCAGTTTTTAAATAATATTTTATATTTATTAAAATACCAAATTTCTTCCCAGTTAACTTGATCATAACTAAAGTACTAGGATGAAAATAGAAAGAAACCTATAGATTTCAATTTTATCATTTTAAAAAGATTTTACTTTTAAGAGTAATTTTATCATTTCACTGTGATTTAAAAAGTGAAAATTCAAAGAAACCTATAGACCCAATTATATAAATTTTATTCTTAAGAGTAATTTAGTCATTTTACTATGTTTTAAAAATATAAAAAGATTGAGTTGTTGTTAACAAATCTAATAAAAAAAAGACAATATTACCCTCAATTAGCTAGCCCAATAGTTTTGTTTGAAAAGGTAAAATCATCATTTTATTTTTCCCATCTACAATAAAATTAGCTAGCCCAATGGTATTGAATCTGCGCATACAATAAAATTCTGATACTTTTTATTTTTTATTTTTATTTTTATAATGCTTCGTAACATGTATAATTTTTAATGAATTGCACATGAATAAACACAAGTAATAAATATCCTAAAAGTTGAAGGAATCCACATATGATTAGATCTTTTCGTGTGGAATTAATGAATTAATTCATATATTTTGATCCAATAGAAAACTGCTCCAAAGGCTAAAGAAAAGAAAAGAAAAGAAAAGAAAAAATCATGAGCCACTGGAACCCAACATAAGAACTCAGACCCAGTCCATTTCACTTAAACTATTTCCTTCGTCCATTCACTTCACATATAAATAAATACTCAAAACGCATTAATTCACAAAAACCTCCTTCTAAAGACAGAAAGAAATATTCAAACACAGATGTCTGTTCACAAAAACTTCCCGTCAATCCTCCACATGAATTCTTAGTTTCAAAAAAGCATACCCAGCTGACTTTCATGAGGGAATAATAAACGTCCAGCAAATCAACCAATATGCTTATGCATTTCAAGCCTCGAAGATAAACCCCATCTAAGTAAGATTTTTGAGCCGAGTTTTTTTTATTTTTTTATTTTTATATATCAACAAAAAGGAGTGTGTGTGTGTGTGTGTGTGTGTGTGTGTGTGTGTGTGTGTGTGTGTGTGTGATATTTATCAGGTCAGGAAATAACAAAAGAAGACTTGGAAACTTAACGGAGAGACTTCATCAATTTAAATTGGTGTAACACCCTCGAGCACTATAGATAAAAGACTAGATTCGTTGTTACGTGATACACATTACAAGGTGAATCAATTTCTTTTTAAATATATAAAAAAAGAATTCGGGTATTGCTAATCTTTTTCTAGTAATTTTTTTTACTTGATATAACTTGATACGATGAAATTTACATGATGAGTCCAAAACAACTAGTAAAAAGTAGTTTAATTCATAAAATTTTAAGACAATATTTTTTTAAAATAATATTTAAACAACAACATCTTGAATCAATATGGCCAACCTGGGCTAACCTACCAAATCTTTGATCCGGATCATGAGACCATGATAACCCTATATAAAACAACTAAAAACAAATTATGAAACTCAATTCCCAATCAACTCAATATTGAAGAATAAAATAAAAAAAATTAATTAAAAGATAAAAAGAAAATTTAGTCAGAGTTAACTTGCCAAACTCGTGACCTGAGTCATGAGATTGGGATAACCTCATAAAAGATGACCTCAGTCAACCCATGTTAAACTTTCAAACCTATAACCAGGTCATGAAGATTATGATAACCTCTTAAAAAGTAAATCAAAACAAATTATGAAGCCCAATTTTTAATAAACCAATTTTTAATGTTGAAAGTTAAAAAAGCTTGATTTAAAACTAGGACATAATAAAACGATCCGAGTCTACCTGAGTTAACCCGCAAAACACGTGACCTAAGTCATAAAACCAGGATAATCTCATAGAAATCAAACTAAAATAAATCATGAAGCCTAATTCATAATCAACTTTATGATGAAGGATGAAATTGAAAAAATGCCAATTAAAAAAAAGACAAAAAAAATCGAGTCAACTAGATTAACCTGCCAAACCTGTGAACCGAGTCATGAGATCAAGATAATCTCATAGAAAACAAATAAAAGTAAATCATAAAGTCCAATTCTCAATTAACCCAATGTTAAGCAAATAAAAGTAAATCATAAAGTCTAATTCTCAATTAACCCAATGTTGAAAGTTGAAATTGAAAAAAAAAATATCAATTTGAAAATGACAAAAAAAACTCAAGTCAATTGAGTTAACCCACAAAAACCGTGAAACAAGTTATAAGACCGAGTTAACTACATATAAAGCGAACCACAATAAATTATGAAGTTCAATCTCCAATAAACTAAAAGAAAAATATAGTGTTTTGTAGATTTAGAAAAAAAGCCAAAGGCAAAGGCAAAGAAAAATAAAACACTATTAAAATGAATAGTATTTTGTGAGGTGGTGCATAATAAAAACACCACATTTTTTAGTTTATACTACCTATTTGACCTGCGCTTTACCGATAATGTTTTTTTTCAATACAACAACATTTTCTAGATGTTTTTTGACATAAAAAAATCTTAATCGCAAACCAAAAAGTTCATGTATGCATTTAATTAAATAAACACAGAACTATTAATGCAACCAAAGAAATTATAAAACTCAATTCTTAACCAACCAAAATTAACCAATTAAACTCATGACTCGGGTTATGGACTCGATTGGACTAAATATATTTTTTTCAGTAATAATTTTTTTATCTCAAATAGAAACCTATAAAATCGAGAATCAACCAAATACTGAGGTAACTAAATAAATTTCCAAATTGAAACAACTTACATTGCTTAATTAATAAATAACAAAATATTAAACGATAAAATTTAAAAAAATTAAGCAAGAAAAAAAAGGTCACATTATGATGGGTAAAATTTTAGAAAAAAAAAAGGGAAGAAGGAAAAAGGCCCAGGCCTTTGTGCCTGGTTGGCCCAGAACACATGTGCCTTAAGAAAAAGGCTCGGGCACGCAGATCTAGAGTAGCCCGAGTGCCTAGGCTTTATTTATTATTTTTTTAAAATTTTCTTGAGGGGTGTTAAATTTTTAGATAAAAAAGTAGCAGGCAACATGCCATCTGCCTCACTAAGGCAAATGATGTGTTACCTGCCCTACCTGGATTCCATCGATCTCTAGTCGCTAGAAAATTGGGTTGTGAAGTGTCAGTTAAAACAAAACTCATTTACAACTATACTTCGACCCAAAAAACACCTTAAACATATTGTAAAACATATCCATGGCCACAAAGAACCTAAAAAAGTTATGAAAACCTGCAATCAATGCAAAACAAAAAAGTTTTGCAGGCTCAAATCTACCATATAAGGCAAGTTCAAGGGAAAAAACGCCTAGGATAAACTCTCCCCATCAAAAGGAACTCACTAACACCAAAATAACTCCTTTTGTGGTTTTAATTAGTGTAAATGATGACTTTCTTTCTTCACTGTTGGAATTCATCCACTTCCTCTCTCTTCTCTCAAACCAAAAAAAAAATAAACGTCTTGAAGTTTGGGATTAAAATCAATTTTATTCTTAATTATAATAAGCTATTAACATGCGCCTTGTTACGGGTCAAAATGTTTTTATTAGAAAAATGAGAGCATATTTTTTTATTGTCTTTTTTGAAAAAAAATCATTATCATAAATCAAAAAGCTCATACATTTTTTGTCTAGTGCAAATGTATTTTTCTGTCACAAAGCTTATGTTTTACCACAAAATAATTTTTTTTATCCTTAAAAATAAAGCTAATTTATATAAAGCACAAAACAAATCATGGAAGATGAAATTACGCCTCGCAACCACGTTCAAAATACAATGAATTTAAAATCTTATGCTCACATCTTATCAATTAATTTAATTTAATTAACATATCGGGTTTTATAGATTAACCATGGCTTGTCCGGGTCAATTAAATGTGCCTCCTTCTTAATATGTCATCCAATATGTTTCAATTTTAGTATTTAAAAAGTGTTTTTGTCTAGTTTGCATCAAATTTTAGACTTCCTAACATCTTAATATTTTTCTTTAAGTTAAAAAAAATGATTTGAAGTGTGGTGTACGTGAGCTTATTTGTTTCTAAACTTTAAAAAAATGTTTAGAACAAATATGAAGATGATGGAATATTGGATGATATATTTAAGAAAAAACAGAGGAACGAATTTGACAAAAATGAGTAATTTAAAATTTGAGATAGCTTGAGTTATTTTTAAAATTAGTAAAAAAACAACAGATCATAATCCCAAAAAAAAAAATAAAGGATAAAAAAGTCAGGCGAATCTTCAAAACTTAGGTTAATCGCTACATTATGGGTGGGCAAAAATTAGCCCGAACACAAAAAAAATTCATATGATTCTAGCGTTTTTAAAGGACTCATGGAAAATTTAAGGCTCGGGTCATCGAGTTGATTAGGTTGAACAATTTCAAATAATTTAAACTAAACATAGAATGTAAGGAATGAACATCTACTGATATGATGAAAAAGTATACATAAAAAAAACAAAAAAAACCTCGAGCAAACCTGGTAACCAACCCAGGACAAAAAATCAAACACATGACCTAAGACTTGAAATTGGGATAACACAGGCTAATTTTTTAGATTTATGAACTAGGTTCTGATATCGAGGTGACCCTATAATGGAAACCCAATAAAACAAAGAAGCAAGATTCTTAATAAAAAAAATATTGAGGGATGAACTTGTGAAAAAAAAATCAATGAAAAAAATATTGAACAAAGAATATCCATTAAATGAATTATGACTAAATTCAACATAAAAATTAAATGAAATTAAATATTTAGGGATGAATTGAAAAAAAAACAAATCAATCAAGAAAATAATTTAAAACAAAATAAATAGCAATTAAAAGAATAAAGACTAAATTAGACATAAAAATTAAATGTTTATAGAAAAAATAAAAGAAACTAAATGTTTAGAGATAAAATTGAAAAAAAAATCAATTAATAAAATGATTAAAAAATAGCAATTAAAAGAATTAGAACCAAATTTGACATAAAAATTAAATAAAAATAAATTTTTAGGGATGGAATTGAAAAACAATCAATCAACAAAATGATTCAAAACAAATAACAATTCAAAAAATGAGGATCAAATTAATAAAAAAAATAAGGAAAAAATTAAATTATCAAGGATGAAATAAAAAATAAAAGACAATTAGAAATCATAAATGTAAATGAAACAATTGTAATTAAGAGCAGAGGGACTGAATAAAAGAAAAGACAAATTAAAGGGCATGTATAATTTTTTACATAGCCAACATGTAATCCGAGGAAGAAAACGAAGGAAAAGAAAGAGAAAAAGAAAACTAAATCGGGACCAAATTAGATTGAATAGACTCATATGTGCCACCCAACATGGTTGGATCCGCCATGAGGAATCGGAAAACACTTTAAAAGGCATCTTTTGGAAGCCATGAGGTGCCGCCCACATCTACAACACATGCTGCCTGAAAGGGATGGAGCGCCTCACGCGTAGACGTGTGCGTCACACGCAACAACAATTTTTTTTAATCGATTGCAATACTAAAATAACCCCTCCCCAACCCCAAATTAACAAAAAAAAAAAAGAAGAAGAAAATCAAGTGTGAAAAGCCCAAAATAGCCCATGAAAATATGATAATAATAGAAAACAATGTTTGCAAATACAAAAAAGCCCTAAAAAAAGGTTTAAAATATTAAAGTCAAGGTTAATTGAGTAATTACATTGAATTTTTTTTTTTAAAAATCTCATTACACCTCTAAGCACCAGACATTTTTTTTTTATTATTAAAGCGCAATGTAGTATTTTCAAGTCCAAAATTATTATGAAAAATGATTTACACCCTCCAACAATTATACATTGACATTTATATCCTATAAAATGACAATGTTACCCATGTTTTTTTTTTAAGGAAACCAATAGGAGTACTTTTGCAAGGGCAAAATGGGACAGACTTTGTAGATTGCTACAATGTTTCTCCCATGTCGTCTAGAGTATAGGTAACTAGCCGTTTAGAGTATAGGCAACTAGACTAGTGTTTGTGCTATGCTGCCGGTCTGTATTATTTTTCCTGTAAAATATTTAGGTATCACAAGAGCGTTTAAAAAAAGAGAAAAGAAATTGAATAACTTGGGTTATAGTCATGACCATCTAAATAAGTTGGTTTTATTTGAATCATATTAAAAAAAGGCAACGATAGCAAAAACAAATATATATATATATATAACAACAATCACTATATCATGGGAAAAAAACGTTTATCTAATAGCAGAAAGACAAGTCACTTACCTGGTTGTGTTTAATGAATTTGTTTATTAAAATCAACATATACATAAACGTTATTAAATAAAATAAAAGGAAAAAATAACATGCAAACATATTAAAATTATCATATAAAAAAATTAATATTTAATCTATATAAAATAAAAAAATCATAGAAGAATCATAATAACCTCTTAAAAAAATTAAATACACTCAATTTAATTAAGAAATAATTGCTATTTTAAAAAGGCTAAATAACCTGAAACAAAATCTAAAACCTAAATTTAGAAATTATTTAACAAAACATATAAAAAAATATGAAAAAAAATGAAAGAAAAGAGTGAGGGCAGACGTTGTAAGCTAAGTAAACCAGACCAAGCACTTAGCCCACTAAAAAAGGATGGAAGACATGTTGTTCGCCCTATTCTTTGACCCAACAAAAAATAAACGATACGTCATTTATAATTCCCTAGATTTTGGCCACTATGGTTGTTGGAAAAATAGGTTTCTTGTTTTTTCAACCAAAAAATCCATTGTCAATTATTATTTTACCTAAAACACCTTGAAAACACCTTTGGATCCTTGTTAAACCAATCTATGGGCTCCAAAAATGCAAAAAAATCCCTAAAACCTATAATCAATTTGAAATAAAAAAATCTTTTCGAGCTCATATTTGTTTTTTTAAGCGCAAGTAAAAAAACATAATCTGAACTCCCCTTATTATATGAAACCATTTGACAAAAAATCAACTATTTTAGTGGCTGAAATCTTCCCCAATGAAAACTTTCTCTTTATACGATGGAATTCAACGACCTCTCTCTCCCCTCACCAAAAAAGGAATAAAAAAAAGAGGAAATTGAAGTTTGGCACCAAAATTAAATATTTGAAAAGAAGAGGGATTGATTACCTCATAACTGAATAAGATTTGGGGGGGGGATTAAAATACACTTTTCAAATAATTTTCAAAGTCGCCATCTATTTTGCTCGACTTTTTTACTCCAATCTTCTATATTTCAATTCAACCCTCCATCTAAAAAAATATGCAATTGGGTGCTCATTTGGACTCAAAGGGCTTAATTATGCAAAATAAAAGTTTGAGAACCAAATTGACTTTTTAAAATTCTCTATTGAAATCCACAATTATACGTGAGAGGATGAACAATAAAATAGCTATGATAAAACATCAATCTCTTTCTGTTTATACTAGCAGTATACATGAGCTATTTTGTAGGGCCTTTTTTTTGCGTTAAAATTGATATTCGGTAGTACTAATACATTTTTAAAGAGGAAAAATAATATGCGACTCGAGTCATAAACTAGATTGAGTCAAATAAGTTGATTTTATTTGAATAAGATGATAAGAAAATATGTAATGACAACAAAGGGATCAAATACAAAAAAATAAAGATAACGATAACCCGAGAAAAAAAATATTTTTGTAAAAGGTTACAACTGATATAGCTCAATTTTCAACCCATTAAATATAAAAGGACAAAATTGGATAAAAAAGACAAAAAAACCTGACTTGAGTCAATTCGAGTTAGCATGACAATCTTATAACCTAGGAAATAAAGGGCGAGTCAACCCGTGTTAACCCACGAAACTTGTAGCCTACATTAAGAGATCAAGATAACTTGGTAGAAAAAAAATATATAAAAAAAACATAATAAAAAAAATATATATCAACCAACGTTAACTTTTTAAACTTGTGACCTAAAGTACTAGACCGAAATCACTCTATATGAAAAGGCCACAATTCCCAAACAATTAAATGTTGAAGGTTTAATTTGGAAAAATAATTCGACTAAACAAAAGGATCCAAAATAAAAAATGACAATTAAAAGAATGAGGTTCAAAATTAAAATACAAAATAATTTTTTTTATTATTAAAGACTGAATTGAAAAGATAAATTAATTGAACAAAAGGATAAAAAAACAATCAAAAGAATGAGGATCAAAATTGAAATAAAAAATAAAAACAATTTTTTTTTATTGAAAGCTAAATTTGAAAAGAAAATTAACAAAAGTCCCAAAAAAAAATGAGGATAAAATTAGAAAAGAAATAATATATGGAAAGTTAGGATTGAAGGATAGAATTGAAAAGAAATAAAACTTCTACAAAAAGACCAAAAATATAAATTATAAATAAAAAGAATAAGGATTGGAGTTAAAATACCAATAACAAAAAGGGTCAAGTTGTAATTTCGGGGGAGGAGATGAAAAAAAGGAATGGAAAAAAAAAAACCACTAGCAACAAACTAGACCAATATAGTCGACTTCTGCTGTACCAAAAGGAATAGGACGAGGCAATATTTTAAAGACATGATGGAAAGACGTTTTTGAACACTGAGAGACACTCCATGCGTTGCTTTAAACGCATGACCGCCTCTCACATGCTGAAGAGTGCACCACAAGCTCTCCAATTTTTTTTTTAGTATTTTAGTAATTTTGGTCAATTACCAAATTGCTCCTTTGTTTACTTGATAATAATGAAAAAAACATTGCGAAAAAATGAAAAAGCTCCTTGAGATAAGTTTTAATTTTTTAGCTTCCAAGAGCATTTTGGTTATTTCATTGTGCTTTTTCTTTTATTTAGTCAAATACCAAATTGCTCCTCGGCTGACCTGATAATAACTAAAAAACCATTATGAAAATAAATAAATTCACCTTGATGCCATTTTTTTTTTTTTTGCTTCCTATGATATTTTGGTTGTTTCACCGTGCAATTGAAACATAAAAAGACTTATTTGTTTTTGGTTAATTTGATACTGACTAATGGACCTTATAAAAAAACTTTAATGACCCAAATAACTAGTGTTAAATGTTTTGGTGTGAACGATAAAATCATGAAAACACTATTTCAATAAACAATCTTTTTACTCACATGTTACAGTTAAAATCCCTCTCTAATTAGTACGGAACAATGTCATGCTATATTGAAAATCCCTTCCTAATTAGCTTTTGTTAACTAGATTGGTATTCAAGCTACGCTGGAGACCACATTATTTTTCCAATAAAATATTTAGGCGCCACAAGTGCGTTTTAAAAAACAAAACATAAATTCAGATATTATTGTAAAAAATACCCATAAAAAAAATATATCAATCAAAAAATGATTTTTTTTTAAAGAAAAGAATGAGGCTAGGCATTGTGGGTCTGGTAAACCTGGCCAAGCGCCTGACACAGTAAGAGTCCTTCCCATTTTTTTAACAAAAAGAATAGATGACATGTTGTCTATAATTCCCCTAATTTCGACCATTATGATGGCCCAACAAATGAGGTTCTTGTTTTTCTCAACTCAGAAACTTATTTTTAACCAAAAACACATAGTGAACACCATTGGAATCTTGTTAAACAAATCCATGGCTTTCAAAAATGAAAAAAATACCCCAAAATCCATAATCAACCCGAGAACAAATCTTCTCGAGCTTAGATATGTTTTTTTAGGCGCTTTCAAGGTAAAAACAAAAACACATAATCTTAGCTCCTCTCGTCATATAGAGCTATTTGACATAAAAATCGACCGTTTTAGTAGTCAAAATCATCAACAATGAAAACTTTCATTCTTTATACCAAAATCTGGCAAGCCCTCCTCTCTTCTCCACCAAAAAAAGATTGAAAAAAAGAGGAAAATGAAGTTTGGTATCAAAATTAAAATTTTAAAATTAGAGGGATTGGTTATCAAATAGCTAAAAATATGGGAGGACTAAAATGCACTTTTCAAACAAACTTAAAAGCCGCCACTTACTTTACTCACCCTTTTCACATCAGTCCTCTGTTTTTCAATCTAACCCTTCGTCCTAAAAAAATATGCAATTGGATGCTAATTTAAACTCAAATGGCACAATTGTACAAAATAGAAGTTCGTGGATTAAATTGATTTTTTTTATCAATCCTCTGTTTTTCAATTCAACCCTCCATCCTAAAAAAATATACAATTAGCTGTTAATTTGGACTCAAATGGCACAATTGTACAAAATAAATGCTCGGGGATCAAATTAATTTTTTTTTAAAATTCACTATTGAAATTTATAGTGATATGCGATAGGATAAATAGTAAAATAGCTATAGTAAAACCTCTATCTCTTTTGGTGTATAATAATAATAATAATAATAATAATAATAATAATAATAATATCTAGATATTATGCATTTAGAAGTGGTTAGTTTTGACATTTCATCAATGGGTTACAAGTTAATTATTCTTGCATTTGGGTGAGGTCTGAACCTGTCAAACCCACCGAAAAATCTCTTAGTGCAAGTGGTTAAGTTGAGCTAACCGATGCAATTCAAATAGTTTATATATATAGTGATGATTTAGAAAGTAAAAATTAGGCTAGCAGGATACCAAAGTTTTTTTTAGAGGAGAGACTCTAGGTTATGTAGGTTTTGAGCACTGGTTAATTCTAAAAAAACTTTATGGTTTAGAAAATTATTTTTTATCAGCCCATAAATAATCACTTGTTCATATTCATAGGTTTAATGCTTGTTTATCATTTTGGTTAATACTAGATCATTTTGGTAAAGACTTAAATGCTTTTAACGTCTAATTTACTATATTTAACTTAAAAAATATTGAAATATATTCTTTTAGAATTAATTCTAGTAGCCCAGGTCCCAATGTAAGCATAGAATAAGGGGATTATCTAGAGCATAACAAGTTGTACAATATATCATAAAACTATATATTTAGAAGCAAACAATATACTCAATAAGAGTAAATAGAATAAACAAGAACAATAAAGATTAGAAAAAAAAGAGCATTATTATTTCATATCATCTTGTAAATATAGTTGTAGAACTAAATCATCTCAACAATGCTCCTATTTTTAATCTGATGTACAGTAATACTTGTAAGCCTGAAAGTTATAAGAAGATTTAAAGTTAAATGAAATTGGAGAACATGAAGATCAAAAGGTGAAAGAAGGCAAATAGATTTCCACATGCAATGTATGATTTCATAACATTCCCCCTTGGATGTCTTTTGTAAAACCTTACACATTAAAAACTGTCTCATTAAAAACCTTACCAAGAGAAGACGTGATGGGAAAAAAAAACTTGGTTAAGGAAAAACTAGTACAATGCTTATTAACTCCCCTATTGAATTTATCACCTTAAGTCATTACGTTATCGCATTCCAATATTGTGTCACAATCTTTTAAACATTGTAGTTGATAATGATTTATTAAACAAATTGCTAGATTATCTTGCGAGCGAATTTGCTGAACATCAATATCACCACACTTATTAAAGTCTTGTGTGAAAAATAATTTCTAAGAGATGTGTTTTGTTTTATCTCCTTTAATGTATCACTCTTTTAATTGAGCCACACATACAATATTATCTCTATACAGTATGGTTGGAGTTCCTTGCTGGAGAATAAACCACATGTTCCACGAATATATTGAGTAATTGATCTTAGCCACACACTTTCGATTTGCCTTTATGGATTACAAGTATTTCAGCATGACTAGATAAAGTGGCAACTAATATTTATTTTGTAGATCTCCGTGATACAACAATATTACCACACGTAAAGAGATAACCTATTTAGATATTTTTTTTTTGCTAAAATTTAATATGTTTTGGATCTTTTTGATATGCTGATGTAAAAAATAATTTTTTTTTTAAAAAACATCATTATATATTGATTGACCTTTATATGAATAAGATAAATATCATGTATCAACATACCTAACTAATTCATGATTAACATTATTTAAATAAAACAAACCCATATTCATCATTCCTCTCAGGTAACGAAAAAAATGTTTAACTCCATCCCAATGTTTCCAAGTAGGAGAATAATTATATATTGATAGAAAATTCATCAGGAATGATATATCAAGTCGTGTATTATTAGCTAGATACATTAGCACACCAATTGCACTAAGGTATGGTACTTCAGGACCAAATAATTCTATATTATCCTTTCAAAGTCTAAAATAATTCTTTTTCACATCAAGTGATCGAACAATAATTGGAGTACTCAATGAATATGCTTTATTCATATAAAATCTTTTAAGGACCTTCTTTATCTAAATTGACTAATGAATGAGAATTCTATTTACTAAATGTTTGATCTACAAGCTAAGATAAAATTTTGTTTTTCCCACATATTTTATCTCAAACTTTTTCTTTAATGTCTTTTGTATCTCTCTAGTTGTTTCAATAATATTTAAATCATCAACATATACATCAATCATAGCAAAATTAGATTCTGACTTCTTTATAAAAAAACATAGGCATATAGGTTCATTATTATAAACATAGGCATATAGGTTCATTATTATACCCTTTTTTTTAATAAATATTCACTAAAACAATTATACCATATGCATCCTAATTGTTTTAATCCATATAAGAACCTTTGTAACTTGATTGAGTAAAACTTTTGGGGATTTGAATTATATGCTTTAGGCATTTTAAATCCTCCATAGATTTTCATATAAACATTATTATTATTTGACCTATATAAATAGGCTATAACTACATCTATCAGATACACATTTACTCTTATATGAATTGTCAGGTTAATGTGATATCAAAATATAATTGCATATACTACAAGACTATGTTTCAACGTAATCAATGACAGGTCTTTACGAAAACCCTTGTACCACAAGTCATGCCTTATATCTTTTGATTTTATTTTTCTTATTTTTTTTTCAAAAATACCCATTTGTATCCAACTTACTTTAGTCCTTCAGATATTTAGACTACAGGTCCAAAAACTTCATGTTTTGCAAGTGAATTTAATTTTGTCTAGATTGCTTCTTTCTATTTTGGCCAATAATTTTTACATTGATATTCTTTGACAAATTTAGGCTCAAGGTTCTTGTTTTCACTAATGATATCAAACGGTACATTATATGAAAAAATATTGTCTACAACTATCTCATTTATATGCCATCTTTCTTTTGTACATTCATAACTAATCGACATGACTCAAACCCAATATATATTCCTAGCCTCTTTTGAGGACCCATATTTTATGTTATGATGGATAAATTAGAACATATACCACACAACTAAATATTTTTAAATAGAAAATGTTTAGCTTATGACCATAAACCAATTATAATGGGGAGAATTTGTGATATGATGTTGGTCTAATGCGTATAATGTTAGAGAATAATATAAATCATATCCTGAGACCTCACCCAACATCTTAAGCTATTAGGTTGAGATGGTTCTTTGACATGGTAGTAGAGCCTTGATGATCAAGCGGTCACGAGTTCGAATCTCACCTCCCCTATTTATTTGATAAAAATTAAGCACAAGGTAATATGAGTTTGTGCATGTTTCAAGCCCAAATGACTTTCACTTGAGGGGGTGTGTTAGAGAATAATATAAATCATATCCTGGGACCTCATTTAACAACTTAAGCTATTAGGTTGAGATGGTTCTTTGACATATAAGTGCTATTACATGTAAAATAACATATCCCCAAACAGAGACAAGAAGTGTTATTCTCATGAGTAATGACATTGCAATTAATTAAAGGTGTTTAATAAATGATTCAACAATACCATTATGAGTATGAACATATGAACATGGGCAACATGATGTTCAATGTTTATCCCAAGTGACATGCAAAAATCATTAAATGCTTGGGATGTGAATTCACCAACATTGTTAAAATGAATTGTCTTGATTATATGATCTGAAAATTATATTTGTAATCTAATAATTTAAGCAAGTAGTCTTGTAAATTTTAGGTTACGAGTTGGTAGTAAACACACATGTGACCATTTTGTAGATACATCTATTAAAACTATAAAATATCTAAATGGTCTAAATGATGGGTGAATGGGCCATAAAATTCATTATTTTATTCAATCACAAAGAGACATGAAATCAGTTTAGAGTATTTCTTATAACCTCATTCCCTGTATTTTTGCTGTAAGAGCACATTCGTGGCAAGAAAAGTAGAGAATTTGTTTTCTAACATAACTCCATCCATGATATTATATCCATATAATTTTAATTTATAACTAATATTAAACATTGTATAATTATATTCACTTACCAATTAAAAATCCAACAATCATAAATGTATCCAATCATAATGAGTTTTTAAGAGAATAATTATCCTTTGATGGTTATATCTTTATTTTAGTATTTTTAAAGAATAAGGGAATTTTTTATTGTGAGATACTCAATTTTCATATCCCTATAAAGGTGATGACGTAAGAAAATCATGACCTTTGCCTTATTTTGACTAGATACTTCATTTCCATCTTTTAATGGTGTCTTCAAGATCCTTGGCATCCAAATGAATTTTAATACCAAAGACTCATGATAAATTATTCTTACCCGTAATACCAAGTGTCATGAACTCAGGTTTGGCAATATTTGTTATGAACTCAAGAAATTTGGTTTAAATATTATAATAAATATTAAATAAACATCCGATCAAATATTGAATAAACTTGTTAAGAACTAAAAAAATATGATTCACTTAAGTAATTAGAAGAAAAAAATTAAATAGATAAACATACTTTTTGCTTTTTATCCACAAATAAAAAAATACAATTGATATTTTATTTTAAATTTAAAAAGAAAAAAATTAAAGATAAATTACAATAATCTTTTTAAGGCATTATGAAATTATAATACAATCCAAAAGATTTATTACAATTTAAAAAATAGTTAAACTAAACCATTTTAAAAATAAGAGAGAAGATATTAACTAAAAATCCAATTAAAAAAAGCTAAAGGTTGTTACGTCTAGAAGGCCAAGCCCATGTGTATGCTCTTTTTGTGTTTTTTTTTTACATAAATAAATGACATGTCTTCCTATCATATTTTTTTTTGAATTGAGTGGTCCACACATCCTCTGCATGGACAGTTGAAATATTGTCCAAAATTACCTTTTTCACCTTCAATAATTGAAATATAAGGGGTCGAGAGACTCTAAAATTCTAAATTTTAACTTGTTTTATTTCAAAAACATGTTAGAAATCTTAATAAATCCCATAAAGAAGATTTATTATTGTTTTTATACCTTAAATTAATGTCGACAATATTTGCTTTCCATGCCTCAATTCAACGCGTCAATTACTTTTTTCCATG
>Ga0325402_1001381_pt1 | contig 19701 bp, 12 predicted proteins | sample PopdelMetagenome_22_FD_207212 | JGI IMG/M metagenome (GOLD analysis project Ga0325402, IMG submission 207212) | Populus deltoides microbial communities from Bellville, Georgia, United States - Xylem-PdKOR-R3 | ecosystem: Host-associated > Plants > Phyllosphere > Stem > Wood/Secondary xylem...
AAAAATTAAAATTAGAATGATTCATGATGAATTTTAATGAAATATATTTTTGATTGGAGAGAAAACAATGGAATGATGAGAAAAAATGTTAAGGTATATGAGAATATTTATAGATGGATTATTTTTTTAAATTTTGAAATATTAGAACGTTGGCGGTAATTTTTTCAAAATTTGAAATTTTAAAATTTAAAATGGTGGCGGTCATTTTTTTAAAATTTGAAATTTTAAAATTTGAAATTTAAAATTGTGGCGGTCATTTTTTCAAAGCATGAATTTTTTTTTAAAAAATTGAAAATAAAATTTTAAAATATTGATGGTTTTTTCAAAGTTTGAATTTGAATTTACTTTTAAAAAATTAAATTTTTAACAGTAACATATAAAACTGAAAATTAAAAATATTCATATAAATAAATTTTAAGTTTAATTTTAAGTTATATCTTTTAAATTTCATATTATTTCATTAAATTTTATATTATTTTTATAAATTACTCATATTTATTATATAATTAATAACATCATAATTATATTTATATTTAAAATATCTAAATTAGTTATATAATTATATAAAAATGAATTTAACATGAAATATATTAAAATATAAATGGCTTTTCTAAATAGCTTTTTACCATTGGAATGCATATAATCAAAAAAGCTATATTTATACTATTCAGAAAGCCATTTTTTAAATTTAGCTTCTCAATTTGGCTTTTTGCATTGGAGATGCTCTGACCTATTTTAACATTGCATACAGCCATACCCATATCAAACTAATCAAAAGAAATTATTACATAATAATGAAATTAAAAACAAAAAAACATTTCAAGGACCAAAGTCAATAAGTGCCAAAGGACTGAAAAAAAGGCACTATAGCTAGACGTTCTGAGTGCACATGAGCCGTGGTGAACAATTTGTTTTAATTTATAACTAGATTGGTGGCTCATGCCTTCTTGCGGTCCGAACAAATTATTTTTTTAACGCAAAAAAAGAAGAAGAAAAATACTTAGTTGACAGTAGTGTTTTTAAAGAAGTAAAAGAAATTTCAGAGTTAGATTATTACCTTTATTAGATTCAATAATCTTAATTAATTTAAAAATGTCATTAAAAAACTAGGTAACAACAACAAAGAAATTGAAAAAAAAATTAGTCCGAGTAATCTTCTGTTAACTGTCGAAACTCGTGACTTTATGCATTAGATTAGAATAATCCTATAAAAGGATGAAATGAAAAAAATATAAAATTATAAATAATGACTTAAAAAAAAAACTTAAGCCAATTTAGATTAATCTTTTAAACTCGTGACTTTAGACCTGAGATCATAATCATCTCATATAAGATAAACCTAAAACAATCATTAGTCAAATCTTAGATTAACAAAATCCTAATCAATAAAATATTAAGGGATGAAAAAACAGAAGAAAGTTCCAATACAAAAAGAATTAAAAACAAAATAAATAGCAATTAAAAGAATAAGGATCAAATCTATATAAAATAAAATGAAATAAAATATTGAGTGATATAATTAAAAAGATAATTCAATTAAGAGAATGATATAAAATATTAAGAGACGCAATTGAAAAGATAATTTAATTAAAAGAAAGATTAAAAATAACAAATTTACAATAAAAAGAATGATGACTAAATCTCAAAGGTGAGAAATCAAAAGAGAATTAAATTGAAAGAAAATTCTAATTTTATAAATTATTTAAAATAAAATAAATAGCAATAAAAAGAATAGAGACTAAATCTAAGAGAAGACAAATTGAAAGGCTGCTTTGAAAATGTGTAGGGAAAGGCTCTAAAGCCGAGGAGGATAGAGGAAAGAAGGAAGGAAATAAAATAGTCACCGGTGCAAAACTAGATATATTTTGGCCACACCCACCGCCTAAAAATAGAGGCAACGCCGTGAGGATTTAAAAGCCATTATGGAAGCCAAAGTTTGGTTGCTGAACGACATTATATGCACCGTCATAAGAGCGCGGGAGCACCCATGCATGTACATGTGACATTCACGTGCAACCTATTTTTTAAAATTAAATAATATTTTATATGCTAAAATACTAAATTACCCATGATCAAACTTGATATAACAAAAAAACCAAACTAAAAAGACAAAAAGAAAACCTTAACCCAAGTTGAAGGCAATTTGAATTTAAAGATATTGTGGTTATTTTATTTTGTATCTAAAATGAAAAACCTGAAAATGCCTCTACCCACTATTGCATTATTATTATTATTATTATTTATCTCAAAGGGTACATTAGTCTTTATTCCTGATGATAATCAATAAATAACACTATGACCCCGTTTGTTTGCTAGAAAATAGTTTCCTTTTGGAAAGTAAATTCCGGGAAAGTGAATTTCGGGAAAGTGAATTATTTTCCGATGTTTGGTAGTGTAATGAAAAATAAGTTGGAAAACATTTTCCAGTGTTTGGTTATGTCATGGAAAATGAGCTGGAAAATAACTTATTAATGTTTTATTTTTCTCAAGTTTATTAAAATAATGAGGAACAAATCTTACAAATTAAAAAGTTGAATGAGAATGAAATTGAAAAAAAATATAATTTCATAAATTATCTCGAATAAAATAAATAATAATCAAAATAATAGAGATCAAATCTAAAAAATAAAAAAAAATGAAAGATGAAGAAATTAAAATAATAATAGTTAACACTTCATAAATTATTTCAAATAAAATAAGTAACAATCAAAAGAATGAGGACCAAATTTGATACATAAAAAAATTCAATAAAAAAATGATAAGGGAAAAGCAAATAACAATTATAAAAATGAGGACCAAAGTTAATATAAAAATTAATTTTAAGAGATGAAATTGAAAAATAAATATTCAAAACAAAATATATATAGCAATCAAAAGTTTGAGGATCAATTTGATATAATTAGCAAATAATATGATATTTTTAAATATTTCACAACTTCCGGAAAGTGTTTTCCGCCCAAATGTTTTAGGAAAACACTTTCCTGGAAACCAAGCCAAATTTTCCTTTGACTGGAAAGTGTTTTCTGTTGACCAACTTTTCTAATGGCAAACAAACACAGGAAAGTTTAGAAAGTGATTTCCTAGAAAGTGAATTCCCGGAAACAAACATAGCCTATATGATTCGTCGTATATGTTAAGTGGATCTATTATGAGGGCAAGAGCCAGTTCATAAATAATTATGCAAAACTATTCTTATGTATATTATTTGACTACATACTTTTCTACAAGTCTTTATTCTTGATGATAATCAACAAATAACAATATATGATTCGTCGTATGTGTTAAGTGGATCTATTACGAGGGCAAGAGCCAAGAGAATTAAAGATGTATTTAATAAGCAGATTCGTGATATTTGGATCGAGCAAGCTTTGAGAATTCCTTCTATGATCCAAGTAAGAGATAAGATTGCTTAATACGTACTAGAGCTTGACTACACAACTTTATATTAATGATCATGACTTTCAATGTAATCATTGACTATATTAAAATTCTACTAGAAGATTTTAAAAGTGATCTTATTTTTTTTTATAAATGTTAAATTTCATAGCAATCAAAAATTGGAAAGATTTTCCAAAAAGGCCTAGAAGTTACTACTCGAGAATATATAGATTGAGCCTCATTAAATACAAGCATGAACTTTGTACTTTATTCCTATTCAGTTTTGGATTTAAGTTAGTGAATTAGTTATGTGAGTTTAATTTAAGCTCATTAGCTAATTAGGATTTATTTTGAAGCCATATTCTATAAGTAGATGAAATCACATTGAATAGAAATGTTTTTCATCATTAAGAATTGAATGACATGAGAGCGCTTGGATTCTTCATTTAACTTTCAAAACTTATCAAAGATATCATCTTTAAGGTGTTCTAACCATATACCTTATGCTCTTGGGTGAGTATTTTAATTCTTAATTGTGGGTTATAAGGTTTAGCCTTCTGGGTTTGTATCGGTTTGGTATAAAAGCTTGGCTATAAAATCAGGTTCATTATATTTAATTTATTGTTTTTGTTATTATTTGAATTTCATTTTCTTTTTGTTTCAAGATTTCAAAATAGATAATTGTTCTTTGCATTGAATCGTACCATTTAGGTTTAAAATACACCTTATGCACATTTATTAAAATAGTTAGCGTAAATTTCTTTAGCTTATGTTATTAATTTTTTGGTTTTCTTGTCTTCCAATTGCTTTAAGTAGTTCAATCTGTATTGTTAAGTTGTTCTTCAAGAAAGTATTTCTTTGTTAATCTTTGGTGTTTAATTTGCCATTCAAAATAGTTCTTAATGCTAAATTTTTGTCTTTACATATCCCATTAAACTAATACCAGACCTTATTCCTTCATAATTTGTTTTTTTTTTTATGCTTTTACTTCATAAATTTCTTTGTTGTTTCTTGTTTGCCTTTTTTATTTTTCTTTGAATTCTCTTATTTGAACACTACATCAATTTTCATTTTTGATTGATTTCATTTAGTTCAATAAAAAACTAAAAGGGAGAAGTTAAGAGTGATAAAAAAGCAAAAGAGTGTGAGATTAAGATCGAGAAAAGCTAAGTAAATAATAAAACATAAGTGGAGTGACATATGTTTAACTGCAAACATATAAGGGAGTGTATAAAGTTTATTACTAATATCTTTTATGACTTTCAAATACATCTTCCAAAAGAGATAAAGGTGATCAAACACCAATGATTGATATAAGCATATTTAAGTAAGATGATGATAGGTGTGATAGAGGGATTAAAAGGGATACTAGTGGTCATGATAATGTAGATATGAGCCTTATGAGTATTAAAAAAAAGATTCCCTCATTCTAAGGAATAAATGATCTAAAAATCTACATAGAATGGGAGAAGAAAGTAAGGCTATTTTTTTTATTATCATAATTACTTTGAGGAGAAAAATGTGAAGCTAGTCATGATAAAGTTTATTGACTATGCAATCATATAATAGGATCAACTTGGGATGAATAAGAGGAGAAATCATGAAAGGCCTACTAAGACTTGGGATGAAATAAAGGTTGTCATAAGAAGAAGATTCATCCTTAACATTACTATTGGTAACTTATCAGAAGTTACAGAGTCTTACTTAAGGTTTTAAGAGTTTTGAAGATTACCTTAAAAAGATGGAGGTACTTATGATTCAGAAAAATATGGAGAAGGATAAGGAAGTCGTCATGACAAGATTTTTAAATGGTCTGAACCGAGAGATAACAAATATTGTTAAGTTACATCACTATATAGAATTAAAAGATATGGTGCATATGGCTATGAAGATGAAATGTCAACTAAAAAAAGAAGGAAAATTCAAAGCCAAGTTGAAATTATGATTTGTTTGTGTCATGGAGACCAAATTAGAAAAAAGAATGATAAGGTTGTTTCTAAGGGAAAAACCAAACCACCTAAGGGAAGGAAATGTGTATCCATTAATATTAGAGTTAAATATGATCATTAACCACCTCATAATCATGATATAAAATATTTTGGATGTTTAGGGATAGAACACATAACTTCTTAATGTCCAAACAAAAAAATCTATGATTATGTGTGATAATGAGGAAGGGAAAACTAAAAACGATAGTAAGAATGATCAAACTTTTCAATTTGAGGATGTTAATGATGATGAAATAGAGTATCCAGTTGGGGTGAGTTGTTTGTAGTTATGAGTGCATTGAGTGCTTAAATCAATGAGAACGAGTTGAGGCAGCATAAGGAAAACATTTTTCATACTAGATGACATATCAATAACAAGGTATGTAGTATAATTATCAACAAAGAAAGTTATGCTAGTGTAGCTAGCATTACTTTAGTTAAAAAATTAAATTTGCCTGTTTTAAAACACTATAAGCCATATAAGCCATTATGGTTAAATAAGTGTGGGGAAGTAAATGTGAATAAACAAGTGTTAGTTTCGTTTTCAATTAGGAGGTAAATGATAAAGTTCTTGTTCTTTGTGATGTTGATCCCATACATGCAGGTCACATACCAGGTGGACTGAGGTAGTTCGATAGGAAGGTCATTCATGATGGATTCAAGAATAGGTATTATTTTGAAAAAAAGATAATAAAACCATTACCTTTGTACATTTAACCTTAAAAAAATTATATAAAGACCAATTGAAGTTAAAAAGAGAGATTGAGGCTAAAATGAACAAAAAGAAAGAGGTGTCTGAGAGGAGAGAAAAGAGAGAGAGGTCATGTGAGAAGAATGAAATAGAGGTTGTTGAGGGGAAAAAAAAAAACAAGTGAGCTTTTATGCAAAAAAGAGTGATGTCAAGAGTGTTATATACACTACCCAGCCTATATTTGTACTTTTGTGTAAAAAGACATATTTTAATACTAATAATCTTGAAAAATCTCTTCCTATTATTGCTATTTATTTATTGCAAAAATATGAAAATGTATTTCCTGATGATATTCATAGTGAATAAAACATCAAATTGGTTTTTTTGCCTAAAGCTACAATTCTCAACTGACCAACCTATAAAAGTAATCTAGAGAAGAAAAAGGAGTTTTAAAGGCAAGTTAAAAGTTGTTGGTTGATAGGTACTTGAGGGTGAGCATGAGTCTTTGTGCGGTTTCAGTACTACTTATGCCTAAGAATGATGTGTCTTGAAAGATGTGTGTTTATTGCAAGGCTATCAATAATTCATAGGCTAAAGTATAGACATATTATGGTATGTCTAAAGTATAGACATATTATGGAGGATGTGTGTCAATAGTATTATGGTAAATTATAAAATCATTCATAGGTTAGATGACATATTAAAAGATTTGGATGGGTCATGTATCTTTTTAGAAATTGATTTAAAAAGTGAATATTATTAAATTAGAATGAAAAAAAGAGATGAATGAAAAACTATCTTAAAGAATAAATATAGATTGTATGAGTGGTTGTATATTTTATCTTATCTCATTAATGCACCTAACACATTTATTAGATTAATAAATCATGTATTACGATGCATTTATAAGCAAATTTATTACTATTTTGATGATATCTTGGTGTACAATGAAAGCTTAGAGGAGTATATTAACCATTTTTGTTGTGTGCTTAATGTTTTGAGAAATGAAAATTTGTATACCAACTTTAAAAAATATTCTTTTTGCATGGATAAAGTTGTTTTTCTTGGCTAAGTTATTAGTGAAAAAGGTATAGAAATGAATGAAGAAATTATAAAGAAACTTCATGAGAGTGTTTGACAACAAATAGGAAATAAGAATGAACAATATACATCTAAATCCAATAAGGATTATAGGTAAGTTATCTTCAAACATGGTGATTGAGTTTGTATGCATATGAGGAAGGAAAATTTTTCAGCCCATAGGTGATCTAAGTTGCATCCTAGAGGGAATGGTCCATTCCAAGTCATTGAATGGATTAATGACAATGTATACAAGTAGGAACTTCTACGTGTGTGTAATGTTAGTGCCACATTTTAGCATTTCTGATCTTTCTCCTTTTAATGTAGTTGGCGATTCGATATTGAATCCTTTTCAAGAGAGGAGGAATAATGAGAATTAACAAGTAACATTACAGGATCCGTTGCATGTGTTGATTGGACTTATTATAAAGGCAAGAGTAAAAGGGATCATAAAGGCATTCAATAGACTGATTCATGATATTTGGCCTAATAAATTTTTAAGAATTCCTTCTAAGATGACATCAAGCATGAAGTTGAAGCTCAAATGATGATTAAACATTGATCAATATAATCAAAGTATGAAAAGGGGTTATTTAACATGTACTAGAGCTTGACTATATAGTTTTATATTAATGATCATAACTTTTAAATCGATCGTTGGATCATACCAAACTTTTGCTAAAAGATTTTAAAAGCCATGTTTTCTATAAAATTAAAATTTTATAGCAATCATTCATCGGGAAAGTCTTCCGATAAGGCCTATAATTTACCATTCAGGAACATACAGATTGGACCTCATTAAATACAAGCATGGACTTTATACCATATTCTTATTCAATTTTAAATTTAAATTAGTTCCTTAAATGAGTTTAATTTAAGTCCAATAACTAATTATTGTTATTTTATTTTTATTCAATTCTAGGTTTAAGTTAGATATGCAGATAAGTCCATTAGCTAACTAAGGTTTATTTTGTAAGCCATATTTTATAAGTAGATGAAATAACATTGAAAATACATATTTTTATTGTCATTGAGAATTGAATGGCATGAAGAATTGAATGGCATGAGTAAACTTCTTCTTCGAGTTCTTTTTTGAACTTCAAGAACTTTCGACTCTTAATTCAAAAAGTCATCGGTCAAGATTTTCTAATATGAATTTAGCTTTCTTGAATGACCTTTTCAATTCTTGATTGTGAGTTCTAAAATTCACCTTTCCCATTCGAATCAATTCACTAATCCAGTCATCCCACATATGCATAGAAATCATATTGATCCTTAATATAGAGAATAAGGAGCAAGTAAAATGTTAACCCTATGACCCTGTAAATTTGTTCCTAGAAATTGATCATGTCAAATTATCGAACATTAGTAACTTGGTAATTTAGTTTTCGATGAACACGCATGTATGAAGTTAGAATATTGCTAAGCATGCAGTGAAGTGATCGAGGCTAGTCTTTCTGAAATATAACCGTTATGTACATATGAAAGCGTCATGCCAAAATCTGAACATAAAATAGTGACCAAATTAGTAATTCGGAAAGAAATACTTTATCTTGGCATGGACGCTTCATGTTGGTAACCGAGTGAAAAATGAAAAACGTCAACATTTCCTTCTATTGAAAACCTGGTGGAGGGCATCATTTAGAAAAATTGCTTCTTCTGGGCTCTGACCGCTCTTCCAAACCTTCCATTTTAATACACAGGAATCACTATCACTCCATTCCTTAAGCAGTAACATTGACCAAGGCCCTGTTTTCATACCATTTGGACTCATGCAATTCCATATGGAGCAGTTTAAATTCTGGGTTTTTTGCTTACTCGCTGCAGCACTTGCATCTTCCTTCTCATCATCACTTAACACAATTAAATCAGCTGCTGGAGCACTTTGCTTCTTGTTTTCACGTGCAACATTTACGTGTCCATTTTGTTTTGTCTTAGATATATCATTAGCAGGCTGATACGGCTCTTGTGGAAGGGCATTGGGTCGGCCTTGAGAGATAGAAGCAATAACTTTTGCTGTAAAGGCTTCAGCATGGACTGCTCTAGTATTGGTATGCTTTATTTGACAACCTTCATTCCTCTCCGTCCAAAGAGTGCCACCATCTTGAGTATCATCAGGAAGAGAGTGTAATTGATGATTTACTTCCAATGCAGCTCCTTTATGATGCTGCTTATCTGCCCATATAAAGATAAATATGCATGAAAGATATTATTAGCTAAATTATCTGGAATTTAAAGATAGAATCATAGATACATAACTGCAATTACAGTGAGGTAAGCGATCCCCAACTCACCAGTATGATTAGCTGCAGCACTTGGATCTTGCTCTCCATTATCATTATCGCTCGACACAATCAACTTAAATCTTGGTTCGCTTGGTTCATTAGATCCATCTCTTGGAGTGCCTTGCTCCTTGTTTTGACATTCAATGTCTACCTGTTCATTTTGCTCATCTCTGGAAATACTGTTAACAGGTTGACATTGCTTTAGTGGAAGAAAAGCACTGGGCATGCCTTCAGAAAAAGGACCAGGAGTTTGTCCCGAGACTATTTTGGGTTGGGATACTCTGGAGCGGTTTTTGTTCAACTCTTCAAAATACTGCCTACTCCCTGTCTGAATAAAGCCACCATCTTTACCATCACGAGTTGTAGTGCGTGAATGATGTTGAAGTTTTTCAAAAGCTTCAAACTGCTTTTTTTCCGCTGGAATTTGGAACAAACACAACATGACTTTTTGAAATCCCCAAAAATATCATGGTAAACAGCCATATCACTGAGACAGTTATAACTCGGTAAGTTATTTCAAAATTTAAATTGAAAACAATTAGAAATTCATTAAAAGACTGCACCAAATTCTAACTCTTCACATGGTTAAGGTCACTTCGCAAACATAGATAAACAACCATGGATGAAAAATGAATACAAGCACCCCAGATACGTGATGGTTAAGGAAAAGAAAATAATGAAAAGGATAACTTATTTCTGAAAGAACACAATATCTGCAACGAAAATATGGCATTTTGTTTGTCCCAGCCCACAGTTTAAGGCAGTTAACAATGTTTATGATGTGAGGGAGAGTTGTAACATTTACAGGAAGAGATATGCAAAATGCCTATACAAGGGAAATACCATACATTGAGCAAGTGTATCAAGGGCCAATAGGAAAATAGAAAAGCAAAGAAAACATATATCATGAGAGTTGTTTAGCTACTTTTGGCACTAAGCAACAAAGCAATTTCAAGTGAAGCCCATGAATTTTCAATTTGATGCACTCAATCATTCCGAGCTGGACTAAAGCCCTGTTTGCAGCTTGGGAATGTAGTATGACTGTCTAGTCTTAAACTTGTCATCGTCTAAAGATGTCTTAAAGTATATCTTCTATCTTTTGAATCATGTTAGTCCGTCTTCAATCTTTTTTCTTCATCACTTTGATTTTAGTGTTTTAGGTAGATACAATATTGTTTGTGCTTTGACTTTTGCGGCTCCAAAAAAGGGACTTGCACCCATTTGCAAGCTATGGTGTATGGTGCTTTATTGGCTTGCTTTCATTTACTTCACAACTCAATTAGTCTCAAAAAGTTCAAATACAGCTTTCTCAAATACTTATCTAGCAGGCACAAAAAAGCAAACTAATGAATGTAAGTTCCCTTTTCTGGCTTGCTGCAGAGCTTCGTTTTAAACATTTGAACTTCCTAAGTGAATTTGGGTTAGAAAAAACTTAAATGACAAAAAACTTGTTGAATGATCAGAGGAAAAACATGTGTTCCCCTTTCTATTAGAAGAAGTTCCCCTTCAAAGATACAAAAAACATTAGAGTAACTTGCAAGACATGCCATGGAACTTTGGAAGAGTGTGAGTGAGCATATAAAAGCACTGATGCAGTTGCATACAACCAATATGTTTCCATGCCAGGTAGATGAATCACTGGAAAAAAACAAAACCCAAAAAATAAAAGAACAATGAATCTAGCACATGCAAGAGTTTAGCCAGTAGTCAATAAGAGAAGTATGAAAGTGAAAAGGACAGGAAAAAGTACAAAAGCACGAGAAAAAAGAATGCACATCCTTGGACACAACAATACAAATTATGATAAGTTATTTTGGAAGAAAAATGTCATTTGCAATAGAAAAAAATGTTTCACGTAAAAAACAGGAAGAAGACTGCTCAACCTTTGTTCTTTGGCTGTTTGTCAGAAACCAATAACTCAATCTTTGTTCTTTGGGACATAAACAATTCATATGATACTTATATACCAAATGGATAAAGTTGTGTTCACTTTCCTAAATTGTTGATGCTGTAAAGCCCCTGCCCCAGTAGAGAAGTTGTACTTCTCTAATATTTTCCCAATATATGATCCCACTCCATGGAAAAAAAAAAGGAAACGCAAAAAAGTTAAGATTTTTTATTCTTTCAAACGAGAATGGTACATTAATGAAATAACACCGCCCAAATTTTTAGATCCTTGAAAACAAAAAGATTGTAGTGATAACAAACTATCAATGCATCTTGATTCAAGAGAGAACACAATTCACAAAGTGAATATATTTCAAATAATTAATCATGTGATCTCATCCCTCTTATAGAGATAACAGAAATTCTCCATGTGAAACTGGGATAAGGTCTTGCTTAACATTTTTGGTCTCTAATTGTCCAGATATGAATTTTTTACAGGCTTACTCAGACATCTTTCCCAGAGAGAGTCTCTGATTTCAGATTGAGAACGAGAATGAGTGAGACACCCATGTACCCAACTAATAATGTCACAAAATAGAAGTCAAAACCAATCTACCAAAGATAGAAAATCAAAATCAAACCTCTTTCTTCCATTTCTATGCTTTGATCATCTTTATGAGCAGAACCAGATTTGATTAGTTTAGCAGAGTTTTTACCGACAATGTCTCTATTTCTTGTCAAATGAAGCCTAGACCAAAAGCTATAGAAAATTACTTCAGCTAAATGTGCAACCTGCACAAATTCTTAAATCTTCTCAAGAGCATAATGTATTTCAATAGAACAGTAGAAAATCCTGAACCAGACTAGCAGTTATAATTCAGGAACCTTAAATTTTTGTCATAATCTATCAGGTTATCTTTGATATAAATTTATTCACCTCCAAATCATATGAGACACAAAAAGAACCTGAACTTCCATGGATCAAAAAAAATAAAAGAAGAGGCAATAGTTTGTAGAATTTATTTATGGAAATAAGGAAATATGAGCCGACTAGCAAACCTGCACCATTTGCTCCATCATCCAGGCAGCAAGAAGAACGTTTAATGCCTTCTGAACTTCTTTTGGGAGGTGGTGATGTCCCTTTAAGGGCTGATTTTGGCAAGTCAGTTTGCTCATCCTTCCTAGACATGTCCTTACATGCAGATTGAACTTCTATTTCATCTGCAATTACTTCTGGAACCTCTTGTAATAATCGTGTTTGTTCTACGGGTGTCTGAAGCAGAAGCTTTCTGTCCATGTACTCAGAAAACGTATGCAATATGATGGTTAAGGGTCACATTTCCTTTAAATTGAGATAAGTACAGTAAATTATTTGTTCTGGAGATCAACCACTTAACATTTGACCTGCAGGCATACGTTACCCTTGACCAACACCCAAAAAGGAAAGAAAAGGAAAGGAAAGATTATTTAATGTGTTTCGATTGTGCAATTGCCAAATAATAGAATATATGAGTTAAGAAAAATGTTATGAGCAGTTCATGTCATTGCTTGAATTCAACATATTTAACCCCAATTGTGCAGGAAATCACAATCATCAAAGGATATTCTTTTCTCCATCCCTTCTCGTTTGCCTGATTAATGAGATTTGATAGTGCAACCAGTTCTTTGGCAATCCCCTAGGATATTTCATTGCGACAAAGAAATCAGCAAAATCAGAAAAAGGGAAGCACCAAACACAGACACAAAACCCTCCAAAAAAAAAAATACAGAATGAGAGAAAATCATCTGGAAAACATTTTTTAGTAAAGCTATGTACACGACAAAAGAATTTTCTAGTTTCCACAAGAACCAAAAAAGAAAGAAAGAAAGCTGCTTGATCCATTCCAAATGGACATTGAATTTAAAAAGTCATAAAAAAAAAACATTAGCACTCATCTTTATTACTTTCAAATTCAGAGAATACACCAATAAATTAGCTTCATATAACTCAATGTAATCACCTCATTGGCTATGTTCAGCAAATTTTTGTTCCTTCTCAGCTGCTCCATATTTTTTTTTCTTTTATTAATTTGTTTAATGTTTTGAACATTTGTTTCATTCATCCATTCTTTAAGACATTGCAATACCTATATATTTAGACATTTGTCAGAAGTTACGTACATTTTTTGTTATAATCTCATGGAGACTTCTGGCCTTCTCCTCAAACTCTGCCTGTCAATCAAAGGATTTGTGTCAGATCCTGGTATAAGAGTAGACCCTCATTACAGCATGCAATGTGCAGATTATACCATCCAGAGACAAACATATTTTACCTACCTAAAATCAGAAAAAGAAACATAATGCATACATCTTAAAATCTGCATGCCACACATCTTTTTGGAGAAATGCTGTTGGAACTCAATGCTCATACTTGACAATTGCTAAACACGTTCATATCACCGTAAAAGCCAAAGGGTCAACGGGTCAGGTTTTACTACAATAACTTGAAACATGTTTGGATAGCATCCTTTTTTGACTAGGTATGGCGTCAACTATTCCTCAAGCCCCACCAATTAGTTAACCATAGATATATTTTAGTTAATGATCGTATAATAGATATGCATTTTCAGGCTAATAAACTTTATGCCAATTGTATGCATTTTGACAAGTTTTGATTAAGAGAAGAAAATCATGTACCAGGGAGATTAGTAGCTGGTCCTCATCAAAAGTGAGAAATTAGAGGAAAACAGAAGTAGAAGTATCTAATGAAAATTTCTTCATGGCAACAAAGTTGCTTATGAGAAGAACATGCATAAATTCTAAGTATCAATGCTATCACAACTCCATTAATCCATTCCATTGGCAGAATTCAGTTAACTATGGCAGTTGACACAGTTGTAGAAGCTAATCTACTGTGGCAAAGTTTTCAATAATACTCTACTCCTCTTGCTAAAAAAAATGATGTTTTGAAAAATTGAATTACTGAACAATTGAAAAACTTACAACAGTAGGCCTTCTAAGCAGGCCATCTTTCACTCTCTGATGCAAATCCTGACACTCTTCCTGCAAAATAAAAAACTGCAAACCAGTACATTACCTTTGAAAAAGGGAATGGAAAACCAGGAAGTGCTGTGACTTTCAATGTTTTAAGAGGGTTTAAATTCTGATTTTTGAACATATCATTTTGAAACCAATTGTTAGAATAATTTATGATTAACTGGGAAAATATCCCTGCAAGTAGGCAACTCCAAGAATATAATTCTGGATTTCAATCAACTCCAAAAATCCAAATATTTCTCTTAGAAAATAGCCTATATTTTGAATATTTGTCAATGTGGTTGAATTTAACCGATAAAAAACACATTTAGTTTGATAACATAAAGGTCATGAATAGACTGGACTTCTCAATTTACATAAGTTGTCAACTATAGTGTTTTTATTTTATTGCTAGATTCAATATGGTTAAAAAGACAATCAAATTGCATACCTCAGAGAAATCATTTTCTGATACTTTGGAAATCGATACATCTGACACTCTATTAGAAAGTTGCAGGAGAATATCTGAATTCACTTCTCCATTTATTGAAGTTTTCTTTATGCCTGTAGTTGTACACTATAATCATTAAGGGGAAAAAATGAGAAGTTGATTTTTAATTAGAGGAAAATTGTAAGCAAATCATTCTCTTCCACAGTTAAACAATGATTCTAACTTGTTATCTAGTTTGATATCTGAACAAGCAGAGATAAAACAACATATTAAATGGATTGTAAGATACAAAAAAAAATAAAAAATGAGAAACACAGAATTACTAGAGTTTGCACTGAAATCAACTGGATTTTTTGTGCTCCTCATCTCAGATAAATGGATTGTAGGATCTAAACAACTAAAATGAGAAACACAGAATTACTTGAGTTTGACACTGATTTCAACTGGATTTTTGGTGCTACCCATCTCAAATCATCAGGTTTCTTCACAGTGTAGTAGGAACAAATTAGTGAACCTGAGTTAAATTATTAGTTAGTGGTAAAGTAAATTCTTCTTCAAAGTTTCACTTACTTCAAAGCAATTGCATTCACATAGTTCTTAGAGATGCAGAAAATTAACTTCTACAGATTTTGATGATCAGATGAAAGCAACACGGCCTTCCGTTGGGTGCTGCAGGCATGGAAGCAATGAAGTGAGAATTGAAGGTCAGTAACTAGTAGGAAATATGCTTCGATTAATTGGGTAATTAGTATTTTATGCGATCCGGAACTTCCTGATATATTTACAGGAACCCTTGGCTAGTCCTATATCTGTACATATTTCACACATTTTATGTTTCAGAGAAAATCGTTAGTTGCTCATAAAGAAAAAAGAAGCATCTGCTGCTTAAGTTGTTGCCAAAGAAGCCATGATTTAAACTTCTGACTATACATGACCAAGTCAAAAGATCCCAATTCAGGGCTATGCAAAAGATCCTCAGCTGAAAAGGAAGGTTAATGCATTTAAAACCGATGGTTTATTGAGCAGTAATGGAATTGAAACGTATATTACTATCACTTGAGTCAAAAAATGCAAGTGGGATCATTACCTATCACTTGCACGAGCTGATGAGAGTTTTTCTGCATCCAATCATTTGGATCAGTTTTCGCTCTCACAAAACTACCCATTACAATAGCATCAAAGATCTCTGGCTGCTTTGACAGCTCCTCAAGTGAACTCCTCCGCAGATAGACAAGTTTGATATTCCTAGGTATGACAGATGCAAAACAGCTGCGTTGTATATCTGAAACTACTTCCTTATTCTGAGACTTTCCTTCCCAACTTGAGTTTTTCTGCCTTTTACAAGGTGATAATGCATTCTGACCCTCTGCTTCTAAGCTGTTTACAAACTCATTCCGTGACTCTTCCAAATTCTCGGCAAAATGTTTTGTCAATAGCTTATATATGCTATTCTTATTGACAAACTTCCTTCCCAGAAGGGAGCGTAGTTTTTCATCACAAAGAATATTTTTTCTCTTCAGTGGGTCAAGAAGGTTGTTATCTCTGCAATACCCAAAAATAATAATGGTCACATCATGTTGTGATAATTCTTTGTTTGTTTCCTGACCAATGGATGTAAGGAATTCAAATAGGCATTTTGATCCCCAACCAAGGAACATCTTAGTCTTTGATCTTTCCTTTCTTTTTGCTATATATGGCTTTCCCTTGCTTCTCTTTCTACCGTGACTTGCTTTATGCTCTTTTACATCATTCAATCTATAAGTCATGGTAAGTTGATCTTCAAAATCACTAAGTCCTTCTCCTTCTTCAACATAATTATCACTTAAATTAGAGTCATAATTCCTATTGCCATTCAAGAGATAATTTGCATACTTGACATGTTCTGAAGTTATGCCTTCTTTCTCTTTAATAAATTCCCAATAACACTTGAACAGAAACTCATAGGAGTCTTGAAGGCTGAGGTTTACCTTCGGCTGTGGACCATAAAGCATACAGACAATGAGAAAAAAAGGAATAAGGAAGCTAAGCTTAGATTTGGACAGGTCAAACGGAAGAACTGAAATAAAGAAGCTTTCTTTAACAGCAATATTCATCCTTTACTTAGAAAACCTTCTAATGCTACTAGGAAACTACTGAATATATGAGCATACCAATTAACTCCACTGATCTATAGTCACATTCCATCTTCTCTTTTATTTGAAAATAAAGGACAATATGGATATTCTCCAAGCAAGAGTTTGAATTGCTTAAATAACTGCAGAATAGAATATTTCAAGTCCTAGTAGCATATCTAGCTTCAAACAGGGCATTTTTTTATGATAAGCAACATGGTGAATAATAGTGCCCAAGTAAGCAACTAACAAAATTCAGACATTTATTCATTTTAGAAACAATGCATACCTCATTCAAGTCTATTACTCCTTCTAAAATTCCAGCAAGAGTTAAACAGTGATAGCAGAATCCTCTTTTTGCTTTAATTATTGCTAAGTTAGCATCAGAGAGGCAGCACCCGCATACAGCATTTGGACAACATAAGCAATTGAACGTTGCAGTCTTCTTGCAAATGAAGCAAGAATGCCAATCTGATATTTAAATTCATTATCTTAGAAGCTGAACAGATATTCCAGAAATGATACAATCATACAGAGGAAAAAAAAAGATCAAGATGCAGAGTGCTGAAAGTCTATTTTGTTAACAAAAGAAATGTACCAATACTGTCCTAATACAATGATGGAGGATTAATATCTACTCCGGATGGTTTACGATAATCAGAAAGAAGTTCTATCACAGATAAAACACATCTGTGAAGTTACCAAAAAGAAGTCCTCTGTCACATGCAAAGTGCTTAAGGCAACTCTAAGTACTGATGCCAAGTTGTTTTAATAAACCATACGAGAGAATAAACATGGTATGAAAATAAAAATATGAAAATCGACAAACTATGTGACCTGCTCAAACCTTCAAACAGAAGAAGAAAGACAAGGCAGGAACATGAATTGATTCGAAGGAAGCAATTCTTAGGCTTACATCTCCTTGGTACAATACACTGGATGAATAGATGTAAAATAAGCAACTTACTGCAGCTCCAGGGAACTTCACTCTCCAAGAAATTATCATTTTTTTCCACGCAGATAGGGTGATAAGCTTTAAGGCAATCTCTGAAAGCAAGAAACTAGTTGATGAATAGACAACCCCACCAGCACCACAAAAATGTAAGAATCTTAACAATCATCGTTCTTAATCAAGAACTACAGGAAAAAGAAAAAGATGGGATGTACAAGCTTATACAAGACACATGTCCATGGGCAGCAAGCATCTTGCAAGTACACCTAAGACAAGTCTCAACCTTAAAAAGGAACTGGAATTGCTGATTCCATAATCCAGTTAAGCTATTGGGAGAAACTAGAAGCGAACGAGGCAACATACTTATACTCAGCATTATGACTTTCAGGTAATAATAACGCTCTGTGAGGTCCCCTCTGAATGCCCACTTGCAAGTAAGAACAGTTTTGTGAAGCAAAAGTGATTGAACACGGAAATAAACGGATTTTCCTTATGTCTCGTATAGCTTTACGTTATTGTTGTACTCATGCATTCTTATTCATATAGATGATGCACTAGACACTGGCACAAATTGACACAAATATGATTTTCGAATAGAGGAATTTAATGATGATTCGACCCACCTGGATTACGTAATCTGCAAGCATGTTCATATAAGGAAAGAGATTGAGATAATCGATAGTAATCCATGCCAGGCAACCATGGGAGTATTAAGTAACCATTGCTATGGAAAAATTGCCATCAACAACTACCAATACACTACAAGTAGCATATATGATAACTATTCGTTTTTTTTTTCTCAGAAGCTAAAAAACAAAAAATGTACCCTTCATGCTAATCGGCCCCATGACATACATTGATGAATAGTCAAAGTGTGAATATTGCAAAGAATTTGAAGATGGACCGGCACATGTTTTTATGCGATGCATGTGCCTTGATAAAACATAATTGTCAAATCGTGACAAGTAAACAATGTTGTGGCATCTGGAGGATTACTCGTCCACACAAATAACATCCCAATCAGTGGAAAAGAATTTGGTATATTAAAAGAAGGAAAATATTTTTTCTTTGAAAAAAATAAACTATAAACTAATAAATAAACAAACTCATAGATCCCATCAACAATGTGCCAAGACAGAACTGCTCATCATCATGAACTCCAAGCAAGATAAAGGCTTAATCTTGATTCTTGACCTTGCAGTTTGCACTTTAAACAGTAAAAAAAAAATTTCAAAATTGGGGACCTACCATCATAAAGAAGAAAACACATGGGGCACCCCAAATCTCAGATTCTGAGAGACCACCATCTTTGCAAACAGACAAAATCTCATTCTTTTTGTTCTCAAATGCATACAAAAACTTGCAACAACATAGAAAGAAACTTACTTGTAATCACAAACCCGTAGAGTTCCTCCATCTTTGCAAACAAAACAGCAGCCCTCTGCCGATTCATCCTTATTTATAACCTTCTTTTTTCTCCCCATTTCTTTACCAAACCTCTGATCTTTTTGCTCTCTACAAACCCAAAATCCCAATGCAACAACACCACATCACTAACCAGTCAAAATGATAACTTTTTTAGATGGGTCATAACCCATTTGGTTTCTGATCAGGAAAACACAGTGACTTAGACAGGCGCAAAGAATATATCGTTACAGAAAAATTAAAGGAAATATTTTTTAAGAGTAAAGTATATCGGTGAACTTAACAATAACCCATACTTTTGGCTTTTAGACTCTTAGCAAACCATGTTAGGACCGATCTTAAAACATCATGCCATGGGTGCGGTCACGGCTTCAAAGCCGGCTACATTCTTTCTCCGAGAAGGCAATTATAGAGCATAGCCAAACCTCGCGAGGGAAG
>Ga0325402_1001383_pt1 | contig 19692 bp, 12 predicted proteins | sample PopdelMetagenome_22_FD_207212 | JGI IMG/M metagenome (GOLD analysis project Ga0325402, IMG submission 207212) | Populus deltoides microbial communities from Bellville, Georgia, United States - Xylem-PdKOR-R3 | ecosystem: Host-associated > Plants > Phyllosphere > Stem > Wood/Secondary xylem...
CTTAATGTTGAATTTACCTTAGGATTAGTAATTGAATATGTTGGAATAAGTAGTATAGATTGGGTAAATTGGTTGTGGCTATTGTTAATATGTGCAGGTTTGTGGATTTGGGTAGTATCCGGTATAGTGGAGGTGCTGTCGAATTTTTTTTGACATTTGAATTTAATTATATAGATATTTGTATAAAATTGTGTAGATGCGTAGAACGAAAACTAGAGCTGGTCGCTCAAGTAGGGTCGCAGCTAGTTCGTCTAGCAGCAAGGATGATATTTCCGTAGGTGCCACCTACACCACCTACGCCGTCAACCGATGCTGCCTCTTCCAGCGGTACTTCACAGCGCAGAGGTGGTGTGCCTTCGCAGCGGAATCAATTTACCCGCAAGTATGAGGCACAGTGGAAGGACGACCTTTCAATGTAAGTTTGTTAAGGTTTTAGTTTTTTTTTAAAAAAATTACAACATAATTTATGAAGTAATCACTATTGAATTTATTTCATTTATTTTCAGGTTCATAAACATTGAAGCCGCCCGAGTAATATCATCGGCGTTTAAATCGTCGATGGAGATTCCATTATTTCAATGGAGTCAGATATCCAAGCATCCTGAATGGATGCCTCAAATCAATGCATGGTTTGACAGATTTCAGGTTGGTGTTAATTTATAATTTTAAGCTTATTTCTAGTAATTATTAATATAATTGTAAATAAATTATTGTTTTTATTTAAACTTGTTTATTTATACACAACACAAATTCTGCTGGGATGGTGAGCATAACACTGTTGTGAGGAGGGTGTGGGAAAATCACGCGGCAACTAGGTAAGATCGAAAACAATACAGGATTTTTTTAGACAAAAATTTATGTTTCGAAATGTAATTTTTGGTTGCGTGAAGTAGGTTGCGTGATTTTTGGTATGAAGCACAGAAAAAGGCAAAAAAAACCGCGAGGGATAGGGGTTTCGAAGGCTGGAACGATGTTGCGGTTTGGAGGGATTTCAAACCGATATACATTCCGGAAGATATATGGCCGCACTACCTTGAGCACGTGACGTCTGAGCGGTTCACACGACGCTCACAGTACGGTGCTGGCAACCGGAATCGGCCAATTCATGGTGGGGTGACAATGCACACTGGCGGCTCCGTTCCGTTTGCTGCACATGCGAAACGGATGGTAAGATTAATTTAAATGAAATATATCGTTAAATTCAGTTGTTGTTAATATATCTTTTTTCATTATAGGCTGCGTCTCTTGGACGTGAGCCGAGCCCGATGGAGCTGTTTGTGGAGACGCACGTGCGGAGTCAAGACCGCCAGAAGAGGGCGCAACAGTTCATTGATAACCGTGCTCAGCATTTCGTGGTATGTTTGTTCAACCATTTTATTTTGTAAGTTATTATGTAAGTTATTATGTTTATTGTATTGAATATGATGATTATTTTTTTTTTCAGGAGACCTATAATAATCGGTTGAGGGAGAGATACGGGGACGATACTTTGACCCATCCGGAATTCGATCCAGATTTGTGGATGGAGGTTGGCTCGTCAGGTGGACCCGATAAAAATCAGGTTTACGGGCTCTCCAACACTACGGTCGACAACTTGCGGTCGACCCGTAGTGTTTCAACCGTTGGGAGCTCCCAATCAATATCGAGCTCCCAATCTAAGGAGTTCGTGGCCTTGCAGCAACACACTGCTCAGCTCACCGAGAAATACGATAACCTAAAAGCGGAGTATGCACAATTCAGAGCGGAACAAAGAGCGGAGTCTGAGCAACTCAAAGCGTCTCAAGCACAGCAAAAAGCGGAGTATGAAGCGGCTCATGAACAACAAAAAGCGGCTTATGAACAGCTTCGCGAAATAATCATGAACATGTCAAATAGTGGAACATGTGCACCTAATATTTTTTGGCCATATAACCACCAGCCTCCTCCAGGATCTCCTCCTCCTCCTCCAGCTCCACCTTTATATTAATTTGTAATCAACATTATTTACCTTTAAAACTTTATTTAATATTTTTCTTGAAACATATTTAGTTTGTAATGAATATTATTTAACTTTGTTTTTTTTTTTTATGTTTAATAAAAATTTTATTTGCATAATTGGTTTGTATAACAATTAATTTATATAGTTTTATATTATATATCCTAAATAACTTTTTAAAAAAAATTAAGAAAAAAACTATTACCAATGATTTTACCGACAGATTAATTCGGTCGGTATTTTAAACATTCACCGACAGACTTACAGACGGAATTAATCCGTCGGCATTTGACAGTAGCTTCCACCAGTACCGACGAATTTACAGACGGACATATTCGGTCGGTATTTCATACATTCACCGACCAATTTACCGTTGGTAATTACAATGTCTTCGACGGAATAAAAATCCGTCGGTATATTTCAAACGGGAATCTTTTTTTTTGGCGCGCACGTTCCGTCTCTAAAACCGTCGGTATATGGTTTTTTTTTTCCGACCGATATATCGATGGAATGGGGAATCATCGACAAAGGTAAAGCCGACAGATGTATTCCGTCAGTGATGACATCGGTAAAAAAATCACCGATGAACTTCTAATCATACACCGACGAAATTTTTCCATCGGTAAAACTGTGAAATCTTGTAGTGACTTAAGTTGATTGTTCGTCTAATTGGTTCACTTTACGAACATATTTCTTCCATAAGACCAAAAAGATTTTCTATCAATTGATCTAAAACAACTCTTCAAAATACCAAACTCTCGCTCAATAGCGGTTCTCAATTAAGAGTGTCAAAGATTAAATAACTCCTTTTCATTTTCTGGTGAACGTTTTATAAACTCGTTCAAGTGATATCAAACTCCATGAAAAGGAGAAATGATTCCTTTTCGAATATCATAACCAACATCACCAAGATAATATTTCCCTACAAATTAAAAAAAAATACCTAGTACTATCTTTATCTAATAAGACATTTTATATGTTTATTGCATATAATACATACTTTATTAGATACCTTCTGGAATTTTTAGACCACTAGGTCTTAATAATGCATCACTTAAAACCCATGAATCATGTGCACTTCCTTCCCAGCCAGCTAAAACATATATAAACTTCAAATCAAAGTTATAGCTGTTAAAACATTTTGTGTTGTTTCTTCTTTTCGACCTCGAAACTTTCCTTGAATCTCAACAGGAACATTTGCATGAACATGGGTATAATCAATTGCTCCCACACAATCCTATATAAACATGAAAAAATAAATTATAAACTTTTCTTCTAGATGTAATTAATTAATGTATAAAAATATTGGTATTGTTCTCATACCTTAAAATAAGAATACAATCTTTAATTATTCATTATCTCAGCTGGAACTGTATCCTCTAGATCTTTAATAAGATGTTTGTATAACTTAAGAACTGTTTTTAAAACAATTCTAAAGTAATGATGGATAGTTTCAACAAACCTATAGTATATACCACTAATAAAACGAAATCTTTGGTTTTGGTCTACAATTTGTAAGAACACAATTACTTGCTCCGTAATAGACACATTTTGAGTTGATCGTAATAGGTCATGACTTGTGAGGACATCACATAATCTATTTAAGACAACAGGTTTCAACGCAATGTCTATCACCTCGATTCAAAATGCTATCAATATAGAATTCTCGTTGAGCAATTGCATTTATAGTGGTTCTCTTGGTATATAAATTCTATTTCTTTCTTGTTCAATAATAGCTACCCCTGTAGCTATCACAGTTACAACTGCTCCCATACATGCTGCATGAATTATCTTACTATCCATAACATGAAAGTGAAGTTTTCTGATAACAAAACCTAAAAATTTGGGGAAATAAATATTAAAAAAAATATAAAATACTTCTACAATCAATACAATAAATTATGCTAAAAGAACCTGACAATATATAATAGTTATGACAATGATATCTGATTCTCTAAACAAACAAGGTCTTAAAATATATTATCTAAGACCATAAAATTCAATTTCTCGATGATAAAATCGTTTTGAAAATTATACAATTCATAAGTTCACAACGATCAATAGACATTGCACAATGAAATCCATATAATTAACGGCATAGTCCCACAAATTTATCCATATGTAACAAATATAATCAAACACTAATCATAAATTAATCAAAGCAAAATAAAACACAAATTTATGTTTATTAGGTTTTGTTATAATTCCCCTTATTAAACTTCCTCCCGGTTCCCCCTCTCTCATTCCCCTGTTCCCATTCCCCTATTCCCCTGTTCCCTCTCCCTCTCGGTTTCTTGGTTTCTCTTATGCCCATGTTCCTGTCAGTTTCCCCCTGTTCCCTCTCGGTTTCTCTCGCCGTTTGTTCTCTCTCGCCAAGAATTCCTTAACTTCCTCTCTCTATGCATAAAGAAGCAGGACAAAGATCAAAGATTCAAGGGGTAAGAGGGCTAGACCTCAAAGACCTACTCCTCCTTCCCAGTTCTCCTCCCTCTTTCCCCTGGCTACTTGTTCTGATAACGCTGGGACTTGAAAAAAAAAAGAATAAGGGTTGATTTTCAACACATTCACTGATTCCCCCCCTTTTACTTTGCCTCTCTCTCTTTGTGCTTCCACTCGGGATATGGTGGCTGGATTCGGGGACGAGGTAACAGGGAGGGGCTGCTTTTTACTTGGGAAGTTTGGGGATTTTGCTTTGATTAATTTACAGTAATCTTGCCCCCCTTTTTGCCTCTCTCTATGCACTTGATTTGGTTAGAAATGTGAGTTGCCGAATGTGAGTGATGAAGAAGAAAACTGTCATGGAAAAACTATGTTTTTTGTGGCTTGCTTGATGAATGTGGTTTGTTTTAACTAGTCGAATGTGACGAGGTAAGATGAAGAAGAAAACTGTATTATGAAAATGTTATGGAAAAAATATGACAGGTAGTAGATTTATCAAGAATATCAAAGGATTTATGCCATAATTTTTACAGATCTAAACGAAGAAGATAAAAATATAAAGGAAATAATAGAGGAAAAAAGATACCTGAAATCAATTATTCTAGAGAAATGCTTCAATTGTTTCAGAGAAATGCTTCAATTGTTCCTGCTTCCAATTATTTTTGAAAAGAGAGAGAGACCGTGATTTGAGAAAATGGGTGCAATGAAAGAAAGGAAAGTGTTTTCCTTTCCTTATCAGAAGGAAAACACTTTCCTTTGATAAAATTACTTTTTTATTTTGACCGGAATTAACTTTTCTTTGACTAGTTTTCCATATTGTTACCAAACATGGGAAAATGAGGAAAATAAATTCCAGGAATTTGTTTTCCTGCAAACAAACAAGGCATAAAACTCTTTCAGAAGAGAGAGATCATTGTGTTAGTGAATATACCTTGTAATAATAAAATATATTTATTATTACTAAAGGCTTTCTTTATATTTAATATTCATTTATATTTGATTAATAAATCTAATGTTTGATTAATGGATCTAAAGTAAAAATAAAACTATGGAACGAAAATGTTTTGCATATGAAATTATAAAGTTATTATAATTATGAGATTCTTATTGTATCAAAGCATTATTTTTAAATGTTTTTTTGTCAATGTTCTATTAAGATTATATATTAATTAAAGCTGTTGAGATCGATGCATATTATGTTCATTCATTTATGAAAGAAAACAACTACTCTCATAAACTAAGATATGTTGGATACCTAGAACTAATATGCAGGTGCTTGTTAGATGACATATATACTAAACTAACCCATAAGAGAATTTCATATAGAACAATCACATATATCTATGGAAAGGCTCACATGCTAGTTGTGTAAGTGATCGTTAGATTTGAAATCATTAAGTTATCTTATATAGGGAGTGTTATGCTTTGATCTTAAAGACACGTTATGATATTTTTAATATTTGGGGGATTATAACAGGTTGCTAGATATTATACTTGATCTTTAAATATAAATCACTCAATTGTTGAATAGATAATAAATTAAATTCTTTAATTTTTTTAATTTAAGATTATGATTTATATTTGGACCAACATATTAAAGAACGTAATAGGTCATACACATAACAACCACTAGTCAGAACGATTAACCAGGTGTGACTTCATTGTAAATAAATTTTAAAAAATCAAAACTAGAATGTAATTAATAAATGAGATTACAATTTTTAGACCTAGAAAAAAGAAAATAGGGACTTGATGGAACAAATTTCTAAAATTATCCTAAAATAATACATTAATATTATTTAAGGGAAAAATTAATATTTTGCCATTTGAAAGCTGGAGAGTTGGACAACTTGTGTTTTCTAACAACCTATCCTTGAAATAATTATTCAAAGTCAAGAAGAATATCTAATCTTCAGGTAATGTTTGTATAAACCCTAAACAACTATAATTCTGTCTAACAAGATCCTTGAGAATTCTAAAAAATTTAAAATTATCATTTTTGTTGTGTGTGCGTTTTGGAAAACTCAATACATTGTGCGTTTATGTTCTAGCTCTTTCTTAATTTTTGGCTCCCTTTCTTTCTGTATTTTCAAGTGTTTCTTTATATCATATGTTGTGTAACCTAGCTACATCTCTATATATAAAATATGAGGTATATCATTCTATTTATAGAAAAAATTGATAACCCTATAAATGATAAAATATTAATTTACCCCTAAAAATACCACATATTATTTAAGGACAATATTATAAACTTATTCAATCAAGTTCATACTTGATTTTTTTAGATCTAAAATTATAATCCCTTGTATTACATTTTAGTTCTTAGTTTTTAAAGTTTATTTATAATCAAGTCACACTTGATTAATCATCAAAGTTTAATTTCTGAGCAACAGTTCTTAATATGTGTGACTCATTAAGTTTCTAATAAGTTAGCCCAAATATAAATCACAATTCTAAATAAAATAGTATTAAATAAATTAAATAATTTAATTTATTATTAATTCAACAAATTAATTGATTTATATTTGAAAATCATATGCAATATTTACTAACATGCCATGATTCCTCAAATATTTGGAAAGTTATACATGATTTGACTTAACCTTTTAATGATTAGTTTCTCAGTGTAATTATTATCTTTTCATCAAGAATATTGTATTTTAAATGTTATAGCATTGAGTGTATTTGCTTTATTAAATCATTTTTATCTTACATCACATATAATCATTAATTATTTAAATAAAATTTAGAATTTTTTTCAAGTCTCATTTCATAATTGTTTTCTGTCAATTTGTAGGTAATTATATATTGATGAAAAAGTAATTCCATCACCAATTTCTTATGGTACTATAGATTAAAATATACTTATTTATTTATTTATTATTTCATCAAGAATTCTCTACCGCACATTAAAACTTGTTGCACGCTTATATTTGTATTGTTACATGATTCCTGGAAAATTCTCACCAAAAAAATACTTTTTTTTTTCTTGTTGAATCAATCACCACCTATATTTCATAAACTTTTGGACCATAAATAAGAGTTAATAGATAGAGCAACATATCTATAGAAAAACATCATGATCTGGGAAAAAAATAAAGTACTTTGCTGGCCTGATTGATCCTTTAAGAAAGCTAATAATTTTTTAATTTGATTTTTATTTTTAACTTTAACTAACGAAAGAATTTCAATTTTTTTTTAAATTGTGAAAGAAAAATATAAAATTAAGGATGTGTTGGTTTTTGAAATTTAATACACGGATTAAAAATAATAAAATAAAATTATTTAAGAGTTTTTAAAATTCTGCTAAATAAATCTAGAATTATTTAGAAATTTATTATTTGAATATATGATTTTCATCAATTTTGAATAATTTTGTAAATGTTAAGTTGTTGCGAACCACAAACCGTTAAATTGTTTAGTCTTCAATGTTAATACACACGAACCACTAGTGAAAAATCATCTAAATTTCTATTTAGGTAAGAGAGATTATTATATCTAAAGTGTTAACTTTTTATTTTATGACTTATATAGTTTTTGTGTGTTGTAGAGACCTAACTTACTATTCATAAATTAAATATTAAATTTATTAATTTAAATATTAAAAATAAATTAAGTGTTTATTAATCATAAATATTTATTATATAAATATAATAATAATACATGTAACTAAGCAATCGATTACAGAAAATATTTGTCATTGCTTTTATTTACAACTTTATATTTGCACGCTAATATTTCTATTGTTGCATGCTTGTACTGGTTCAACGATTAAAGATTGAACATTTCTTTGAAAGAATAAGAGTTAGAATACTTTAATGTACCGCGCTACATTGAAGGTTGAGTCCAAAAAAAAAAAGTGTAGATAGCAAGGAATTATCTAACATTATTATTAAACCTAACCAAACCTAACCTAATAAGTTAATTTTAAATTTTTCCATTCCAACTCCTACCATAATTCAAGTTTAAAATTAATCCATATAAAAGTTATCCCAAAGCAACCCAATTAGCTTAACATAGATCAAAAAACAAACTAAATAACATGTGAAAAACATGGTTTGATTTTAAAAAAATTTCAAAATAATTTTTTTTAATATGAAAACGGCAAAATATTAGATCAATTATGGTTTCGCAGCATAACCTATCAAACCAATAAATTAGATCATGAACTCTATTGAATTGAACAACTTTGCTCTTTTTTTTTCTATCTAATAATATGATAACAATAAATGCTCGCAAAATTAAACACCAATTGAAAGCCGATATGTTTGCTTGAGTTTGTGATAACCTCATTGAATAACAACTAAAACAAATAATGAAAACTAATTTAAAATCAATCAAATATTGAAGGATGAAACAAAAAAAAATTCATCAAAGATTCAATACAGAAAAATGAAAGATGGAATTAAAAAAAAAAACTAGCTAGCATTGTTTTTTGTTTTATTTATTAATATGGTTGTCCGGATCAGTTTGCGTGCACCTCGACTAATCCTTCGGGTCTTGAAATTAACGACCATGTAAGCCTTCAGCAGTTCTAAAATTTATGGGATTCAAACTAGTGACTTTTAAAAAATAAATTCAGAACTTAATTAGTTTAATTGCACCCTTCATAGTTATTTCATATTGTTCATGATAGTGAAGGAGGTGAGGGAATCTCAATTTATTTAATGTAGCAGTTAATAACAGTGAAGGAGGTAAGGGAAGTAGTTAATTCTTAGAAAATTCTCAACAAAGAATACATTGTATTCTTTCTTGTCAAGGTCCATAGTTGTTCATGCACATTCTTATCCATGTAACAAGGTCCATGTATCACACACACATACTTATCCATGTAATAAGGTCCATACTTGTTCCATGCACATGGCTAGTCAAAACATGCCACATCATTTCAATTTAAACAACAAGAATTTTTAAATTAACCAACCCAAATTAATGTTTGTATTGATAGATAGATAGATACATAAAATTCAAAACCTATAATTAATTAAGCATGACTAGGTACAGGGAAAAGAAGAAGAAGCCAAACACAAACTTTAGCATAAAATGAAAAATGAATGAATTATAAAATAATGTGTTTATATATAAAAAAAATATTTACATGTCAAGAACATGTTTAAATTAAGAAATAAAGGCTGAAATCGATCATAAATAATAAAATCAACTAAGTTTGAAGAATATTAATCGATCAAGGAACTAGACTGCAAGAGTTTAAATTAACAAAAATGACTAATAGGTTGAATCCTATTCTAAATGAGAATTCTTTATAGATAAAACTAATCAAGTCATTTAGCTTATTTAGAAATTCACATGATTATTAGTAAATAAAAAATTTAGTTTGTATTAGAATTTAATATAGCTCCTTATCTTATATAGATTACATTTATTTTTTTAATATTATGATTGAATTAAAATATTTTGATCTTTATATACGATAAGGAGCTATATTGAATCTTAATACTATATAAACAAGCTCCTTGAGATTCCTAACTAAGCTATATTGAATCCTAATACTATATAACTAATCTCTACGGTTTGGTAAAATCAAATTTAATTTTTTAATTTTTTTATTGAATCCTTTGTGGCTAATTTAATGAGTTATTAGTGAAATTTGTAATGGAAAATTGTTTTGGCAAAAATAATTTTAAATTTTGTTGATTTTGCTTCTAATTTAATCCTTTTGTGACAAATTTAATGAGTTATTGGTTAAATTTATAATAGAAAAGTCAAATTCAAAGAAAGAGAAATTTGCATGTATAATTCTTGATTTATTATTTTGAACACATGTATTAACTTTTTAGTTTACAATTAATTTTTTTCTCGATAACCAAAAAGAAAAAAACATTAACAACATTCACAGTTTTTTTTCTTGCATTGAACAATAAAAAATTGCTCCATCTCACACACACAAACAAGAAATATAGGGCATGGAAAAAATACTATAGCACTAGACACGAATTACGATTAATTGTAATAGTGAATAGATGATTTTTCCCTTCATCAAATTAGCCTAGAAGACTAAACTCCGGGAAAAAATGATTTTTTACACGTTATCCATTTGTTATTTTTGTTTTGATTAGGGGAAAATATTTCTTTGTCGAATAGTAAAATACTTTCACTACCCTTAAAAGTAAAAAATCAGATAATTAGTCTCTAGGTTTTTTTTTTAAAGATTTTACATTTTCTAGCACAATGAATTTTGTAAGATAACCTTAGTTTCAAAATTTAATTAAGCTTTCTTTGGGGGCATTTTCATATATAGTCTCTCATAATAATTAAAAAATATTATAAAAAAAGTCAGACGTATGAGAGAAGCCACATCGTTTCGGTGGAGTATGCGCGGTCATACGAAGGTTAAAAGTTTGCTTCCGTCATGTCATTCAATTATTCATCCTCTAATTTGGTCCTCATTCTCTTTGGTGGTTTCATCTTTTAATTTTTATGAAATTTATTTGTCTTTTCAATTTAGCCCTTCAATCCAAAATTATCCATTCTCTAATTTTGTTTTTTCAAGTTTGGTTCTCATTTTTTTAATTGCTATTTTTTTTTTGAATTCTTTTTTTGTGAATGATTTTTAAAAAATTTTATCATTTGACAATTGATTTATTAACATTTGGGTTTCATAGCTTTTCCATGTTTAGTGTTTCAAGTCAAATGGTGATAAGAAATCTCTACTACATGGCTTACGTGGGTGACTGGGTACATGGCTGGGTACAGGGCTTACGTGGGTTACTATTGTTTTGTGTTTTGTTGAATTAGTCAATTAATAACTTAATGTGGGAATAGGAGTTGCTGAAAGCATTCCTAGTCTGCAGTTCCACTACTAGAGTCCCTGTTATTTTGGATTATCGTTGTATTGTGGTGGCCTATTTAGGTTCACGTTTTCTCTATTGAAGTATGCAATTAATAACAAATACTCTCCAAAACCTCAATTCTTCTTCTTTCATTATCTTCCCCAAATTCGTTCCTTATCAGTGGTATCAGAGCCATTCCGGTTCATAGATATGCAGAGTTTCGCTTTGAGGTCAGCCCTTGTCCAACATGACACCAACTTCAATGAATTGAATCACAATTTTGGTCGAATCAGTGATGCCTTACAGGGAGTCATGGCTGAGTTGCAGGTAATGAGAATCGCCCAATCCAATCGCACACTCGACAGGGAAGTCAATCCATTTACAGTTGGAGATAATTCGCACGACAGGCCTTCCGCTTCAAACACTTCTAATTTCGACCGGAATCACACCAACCTCAAGCTGAATTTTCCAACCTATGCTGGCGAGGGTAAGGACCCTACAGGATGGATTTTCAAAGCGGAGCAGTACTTTGAATTTCAAAATATTAACGCTCCACAATGGGTTCAATTGGCATTGTTTCATTTATCAAATGTATCACTTCAATGGTATCAGTGGTATACCAAAAACAGGGGCCAATTACGTTGGAATGAATTTGTTAAAGCTCTCCTCCATCGTTTTGGTCCAACAGATTATAAGTATCCGTCAAAAGCGTTGTCGCGACTCAAGCAAACCTCGACTGTCAATTTGTACCAAGAGGCATTCAAGAAATTATCCCATAAAGTGGATGATCTCCTAGAAAAGTTTTTGGTGGGTTATTTTATTGCAGGGCTGAAGGATGAAATTCATTTGGATATACGTGTTAAGCAACCAAAAACTTTTTCTGAATCAATTAATGTGGCTCATCTAATAGAAGAACGCAACCAGTTCCAAAAGAAAACAAGTAATCACTTTAGGCCAACAACACCTCCATTCCATCCAAGACAACATCAAAATTCCATAGTGGGATTTCTTGGTTCTTCCCCTTCTCAACGGACACCTTAGACAACAGGTACCTTTAGTGGACTTGTCTGGCGACTCACAAGAGATGAGGAAAGGGAGAGGCGTGAAAAAGGATTGTTCTTCTATTGTGATGAAAGGTATGTACCAGGGCTGTGTTCAAGACCATAACTATTTACGATGGTAAATGTGCAGCCGAATGAGGAAGAAGATGATGTGGACATGGATATTGAGCCATCTGAGGAAGCAATACCAGAAATATCATTCCATGCCTTGGCTGGTACAACCCACCCACAAACCTTTCACGTTATTGAAAGGGTAGGAAACAAAGAATTGAGTGTGCTCATTGATGAGGGAAGCACCTAAAATTGTATTGATCAGTTTATGGTTACCAAGTTGGGATTACAAGTGGTTTGTGGCAAGACATTCAAGGTGACAATCAGCAATAAAGAAGTTATTGAGTGTACCGGACATTGTTTGGGGCTCTCTCTCTCAATTCAAGGGATCACAATACAAGCTGATTTTTTTGTTCTTCCAATGGTTGCTTGTCAAGCAATTTTAGGAGTACAATGGTTGGAGACTTTGTGTCCAATTGAGACTGATTAGAAGAAGCCTAGTATGTCTTTCACACAAGCAGACCAAATTCATATATTGAAAGGGATGACTAGTTCATAGTTCACTCCCCTGAGTGAAAAAGAATTGCTACATTTATCAAGTATGGGGTTTTTTGTATGATTTCAGATGTGCAACCAATTCAAGACACTAAATTGCCACCAGACTTTGCACATGTATTTGAAGAACCTATCGAATTGCCACCTACGTGCAGCCACGACCATCAAATTTTGTTGTTACCAAACCAACCTTCAATTAACACAAGACCTTACAGGTACCCCTATTACCAAAAAAATAAGATCAAAAAACTGGTAAAAGAATTCCTTCAATCTGGAATTATTCACCCTAGTCGGAGTCCTTTTTCATCACAAGTATTGTTAATAAAGAAATCAGATGGGTCTTGGCACTTCTGCGTCAACTACCGGGCACTCAATGAGATTACAGTTAAGGATAAATTTCCCATACCAGTCATTGATGAGTTACATGGCGCAAAAGGTTTTTCAAAACTAGACTTGCGCTCCGGTTACCACCAGATCAAGGTCCAACATGATGATATTTTGAAAATTGCTTTTCGAAGTCATGACGGTCACTATGAGTTTGTGGTGATGCCATTGGGATTGAAAAATGCTCCAGCATCCTTTCAGAGTCTCATGAATGATATTTTTTAGACACATTTACGAAGGTTTATTCTAGTTTTTTTTTAATGATATTTTAGTGTATAGCAGGTCTTGGGGGGATCATCTGCTACACTTAAAACAAGTGTTTGGAATTCTTTCTAACAATCAGTTGTATGTCAAACTCTCAAAGTGTCAATTTGGGGTGCTATCGGTGGGGTATTTGGGCCACCTCATTTCTTCTGAGGGTGTGGCAGTAGACCCACCAAAGATACAATCTGTTTAAAATTGGCCTTTGCCAACGTCCCCTAAAGGCGTCTGCGGTTTCCTTGGATTGGCCGAGTATTATCGCAAGTTTATGAGGGGATTTGGCATAATAGCTGCACCATTAACAAAAAATTCTCACCAATGATGGGTTCTGCTGGTCTGAAGATTCTCTGTTGGCTTTAACAAATTGAAGCAAGCTCTTATTTCACCTCCTGTATTGCGGCTGCCCAATTTTTCACAGCAGTTCGTAGCATAATGTGATGCTTGTAGAGATGGTTTAGGTGCAATCTTGTCTCAAAACAACCAACCAAAGCTTATTACAATGAAGCCTTGAAGGGCAAATCTACATTATTGTCCACCTACGACAAGGAGATGTTGGCTGTGGTGAAGGCAGTGCGAAAATGGCGACCCTACCTTTTGCGCAGGTTATTTGTGATCAAAACCGACCATCGAAGTCTTAAGTATTTATTAGAGCAAAGACTCACAACACCTTCACAAGCTCGGTGGCTGCCAAAAATAATGGGATTTGATTACACTATCAAGTACCGCAAGGGAAAACAGAACCAAGGAGCTGATGCTCTCTCTCGTGTAGCAGCGTTCCAATTTCATGCCTTGTCATTGCCAATTGCTGATTGGTGGAAAACTCTACAACAAGAGATACTCGAACAACCTTATTATAATACTTTGCTTACTAATCAATCCTTAAACTGTGTTCAACGGGATGGTATATGGATGCAAAGTGGATGGGTCCACTTGAGTCCCATTTCGTCACTGTTGCCTACTGTCTTAATACAGTAGAAAGGGGCTCTGCCTGAAGATGCTTCAATGGAAAACTTGTGACGTTTTGCCGAAACTTATCCACAATTCAACCTTGCGGACAAGGAATTTATTGGGGGGATGGATTGATAAGAAATCTCTACTACATGGCTTACGTGGGTGACTGGGTACAGGGCTTACGTGGGTTACTATTGTTTTGTGTTTTGTTGACTTAGTCAATTAATAACTTAATGTGGGAACAGGAGTTGCTGAAAGCTTTCCTAGTCTTCAGCTCCACTACTGGAGTCCCTGTTATTTTGGATTATCATTGTATTGTGGTGGCTTATTTAGGTTCATGTTTTCTGTATTGAAGTATGCAATTAATAACAAATACTTTCCAAAACCTCAGTTCTTCTTCTTTCCTTATCTTCCCCAAATTCTTTCCTTATCAAATGGCTGGGTCACAGGTTATCTTTTTTTTTTAACTTATTTTCTTTTTCGATCTCATTACTTGATGTTGATTTTGATTTTTATTAGAATAGGCTTTATGGTTTTCTTTGTTTTTTTATAGGGTTATCTCGATCTCATAACCTAACTCATGAGTTTGACAGGTTAACCTAAATGGGCTCACATCGTTTTTTTTTTTACTTTTAATTATTTTTTTTCTTTTGGATTATTTTATATGATTGATTTTTTTTTATCTTTAAATATTTGATCTGTTAGGAATTGGTCTTCGCTGTTTTTCCTTGTTTAGTGTTTCCAGTCAAATTGTCTTAGACATAGGTTTTTTGGGTTAACACGAGTTAACATTTTTTTTTTGCTTATTGTTTTTTGTTTTCATGATTCAGCATTGATTTTTATCATTTGATATTATTTTCTCTTTCTTTAAAACACATTTGTGTTGACTGAACCTTAAATGTTTTCTTAGTTTTTTTATTCGACTTGCAGCAGAGTGTGGGTCTCATATAGAGAATGCGACTAGACTTGAAGAAAAGTACTCAATTCCAAATTTATAATTGTTGGATATTGTTTTTTAATTCTACTATAACCAACAACTATGGGATGCTACCTGCCTACTTACCAATTCAAATTAACCAAGCTTCGTATTTATGTTTGAATTGATAGATTAATTAACCCGCGATTGACGAGGGATAGGGAAAAAGAAAAATCAAACACAAACTTAGTGGAAAGTGAGAAATGAATGAATGACACAATTTCAATTTGTGTGTTAACATCAATATTCACATGTGAATTCGATAATAACATACTTAAATAAGAAAAAAAAAAATCAATCATGAATAGTATACCAACAAAATTTAAAGAGTTCTAATCAATCAAGAAAATCCAAAAGAAATTGATCATAAGACCAAATGTAATCGATTGTAAGAATTAAAATTCATATGAATGACTAGGAGGTTAAATCCTACTCAGAGCGGGAATCTTTTATAATTTAAATTAACAAAGTTGTTTAGCTTAGTTAGGAATTCACATGATTATCAACAAATGAAAGTTTAGTTTGTATTAAAAATTCAATATACCTATTTCTCTTATATATGTTACCTATACAATATTAGAATTATATACTTAGATTAAAATTCTAACACTATATTGATTAAAATAGGGTCATCCAACTACTTTATATATCTCTTTTTTTCTTGCAAATCGCTTCCCTGTTTACTTATTGTTCTTCTCATGTGACGTTGCTTAGGATAGATATGTATTTCTTAAGATTTAAAATCTTGAAATACCCACATTTTATTTAATTTTATGAGACTATTACTTGTCTTTGGTTATGTTCCTAGTTGTAGTTTCTTCTTAGTAGAAAGAAGAAATTGATAATAAGTTAAATAATTGATTAGAATATTAATGATTAGTTAGTTAATTATGTTAGTTTAATATGCCATATAGCTAATTGGTTGGTATACATGACATTATTATATTTATGTAAATACATATTTATTATCAATAAAGACTAATGTATCTTTAATATTCATATAATATAAGATTAATGAATCTAGAGTAAAGATAAAGTCTATGAGACAAAAATATTCTACAAAGAAAATTATAAAGTTGTTATAATTGTGGGATTTCTATTGCATCAAAACATTATTCCTAAAATGTTTCTGGTTGATACTCTCTTAAATATTGGACATTAATTAAAGCTGTAAAGATTGATACATATTATGTTATTTTTTTTATGAAAGAAAGTAGTTGTTCTCATAAGCTGAGGTATAAAGGATACCTAGAACTAATATATAGGTGCTTATCATAAGACATGTACACTAAACTGACTTGCATGAAAATTCCATATAGAGAGATCACCTATGTCTTTGGAAAAGCTCACGTGACGGTTGTGTAAATGATCTTTATACTTGAGATTACTAAGTAGTCTTATATAGAGAATGTTATGCTTTGATCTTATTACATATTATCTTAATTAAGGTAACGAAGGGCAAACATTGCGTATAACATGAATAGTATAAAGGTATTTGAGTGATAAAGAGAGGATTCATCACCTTAGGTGAATTACGAAAAATGTTTCATCTATTCTCAAATAGTAGTGACTGAGAAATCCTTGACCAAGGTGTAATGAAATTTAAAAAGAGTTTCAAATCTTATTCAAATGATCAATGATTATTATGTATAGAATAAACATTATTTAACATGGTAGATATACTCTATACTTTAATGTTAAATTGAAACATTATTGATGAAAAGATATTAATTACAATGAGAAATCGATCACTGAAAGGCAAAGTCAAACCACTAATGACTTTTCTAATATTTGGGGGATCATGACACGTTACTAGACGATACACATGATCTTCAAATATAAATTAATCAATTATTGAATTCATAGTAAATTAAATTTTTTAATTTATTTAATTATAATTATAATTTATATTTGGACCAACATATTAGGAACCTAATAGGTCACACACATTAAGAACCATTAGTGAGAAATTAAACTCGAAAGATTTAATTGAGTATGACTTGATTAAAATATATTTTAGAAATCAAAGACTAAAATATAATTAATACATATATTATATTTCTAGACTTAGAAAAATACTTGATTGAGTTAATTTCTAAAATTATCCTAAATTAATATATGAAAATTATTCACGGGCCAAATTGATATTTTGCTAATTTATAGGTTGTTTCAGATTTCCCTATAAATAGTAAGTTATGTCTCTTATTTAGGGTGGTTGTCTGTTAGATAGAAAAACTATGTAAACATAATAATAGAGTTAGCACTCTAAGCATAGTAACCCCTCTCTTCTAAATGAGAATTTAGGAGATTTCTCACAGATGATTTGCGTGGATTACCGTTCGAGGTCGGACAATTGAACGACTTGTGATTTGCGATAACCCATCTTTTAAGGAATTATTCAAAGTCGAAGAAAAGATTTTCAAGTAATAAATCCCTAAGCAATTCTAGAACTATTTAACGGGATCTTAGAGACTCTCAAATAATTTTATTTCATAATTTCTATATATATATATATATATATATATGACATTTAGGAGCCCAAAGGATCAATCAACTATCAATAGCATAATTGTTAATAGATTAATAGCGTGCAATTATAAATACACCGCGTTACTAAATGTTGCCTCCTATGAGCATGTATTGGAAAGGGGTTTGGATATAATCATAAAATTATTATTATGAAGTTTAGGAGGCACCACCTAGTATTATGGTTACCAGGAAACTTATGATCTACGAGAGTTTGAGTAAATGACTGGTTGTGCAAGAGAAAGACGCATCACCCCTAATGCACCCTACCTAAGGTAAGTTACATTGTTATTTAATTATTTTTCTAAGTCATGTTTCTATCTATTAGTCTTGTCTATGGTTCAAGGTAGATCTATCTATATGATGAAGTCTCTTCCATATCGGGTTAAAACCTAACTATTTTAAAACCCAAATTTTAGTATCACATTTATTTCTTTGTATCTTTAATACTTAAGGGAAAACTCTATTGTGTAGTTCTACACCTCCAAGTATTAAAATCTACAACTAAACCCTAATACTTTAAATATAAAGTGAACAAAATGATTGGTGAAGGATTTTTTATATTTTTGCCAAACCCTAACGGATAATCATGAACTAGATACAATATTTATTTTTTCATTATAGAACATGAGAAAGATACATTTTTGTTTTTTTATATAAAAAGTGTGCATAGAAAACTTTTAAGATTTGGTCGTATGGACAAAAATAAAATATATTTTTTATTTTTTTTAAGAGGAAATTAATTAAATTTTCAAAATTTTTTTAAGGTTTTAGAGAAAATCAGGTATTTTAATATCAGATATGTATTTTACAATGTTAATATACAACCTGATATTATTATTAGAAAAACATGAGAAAAAATCATAAATATTTTGAAATAACCCTTAATTTTTGTTTTATTATTAAATTTAAATTGGGCTAGACTTGAAATAGGTCCAGCCTGATTTAGTTAGGTTAGGCTGATTGCCGGCCTAACAAACTCTTTTTTTTTTATTGGTGAGTTAGTTAGATTAGGTTGATTAGCGGCCAAACAAAACTTTTTTTTTTGTTGATGGGTTAGACTCAACCTAACCATTGAAGCTGTCAAGCCTAACCTATATTAATGGCATTTTTTCATTTGCATGCTTAAAGAATTCTGCATGCAAATGACTATGGAGGTTTTGAAGGAGAAGAAAAAGAGGCAAACTTTCTTGGTTGGAGGAGAAAAGAGGTTGGTGGCGTTCCTAAACATCCAAGGCAGCTATTTAATAGAGGGCATGGTATAGTACTTTAATAATATATATATATATATATATATATATATATGTGTGTGTGTGTGTGTGTGTAGAAAATGAATAGATTAATTGATATTTGTTTTTTTTTTTTTTTGTAAGTGACTTCATGATGTTTTGGGTTGGTAGGTTGTTTCAGGAAGTTTTTATGGTCTATTTGTAGTTTTTGGTAAAAAAAAAAAGGGTAAAAAATAGATTTTTAAGCCAATTTTTCTTCAAATTTTGAGGCCATCGGATTTAGACAACAACTAGCAGGCAACAGGGTCTGAATTTTCAATTTGAATCTCGCAAGAGAGCAAGTAATTAAGAAACAAAGAGAGCGAAGATGGCGAGGAAAGTTGCAGTCCTGCCAATTGTGGGGATGGTAATGGCAGAGTGTGCACAAGCTGGGCGTATGATATTAGGCAAAGCAACCATGTCAAATGGCATGATATTCTCTTTTTTGTTT
>Ga0325402_1001384_pt1 | contig 19692 bp, 12 predicted proteins | sample PopdelMetagenome_22_FD_207212 | JGI IMG/M metagenome (GOLD analysis project Ga0325402, IMG submission 207212) | Populus deltoides microbial communities from Bellville, Georgia, United States - Xylem-PdKOR-R3 | ecosystem: Host-associated > Plants > Phyllosphere > Stem > Wood/Secondary xylem...
TACTATAGTGATGGTTTGCTACTCAGCACTACAGCTGTCATCTTAAGATTTTTCTAATATTTTTTCTTGTTTCAATGATTATATTTATAGATTTATCAGAAGGAAGAGATTACAAACAAGCTTCAAATAATCTTGTTTGATGAAGAATTAAGGACAAAGGACTCTCAGTAAGTTGTCACTTTACTCAATTTCCATTTAAGATAATTACTTAATTCATATGATGTGAGCTAGTATTTATCCTGCCCTACAACATGTACTCAATTTAGGGTTATATTGCAGTAATGATCATATGCTGACGAGGGCAATTCACTGAAAAACTGGAAGATTTATATTCACCTTCAACAAAGTTTCTCTAATTTGTAAACATGGGAAAAGGGCCTTAGATAAGTTCTCACTATTCACATCCCCCTTAAAGTCATGCTCAGTTATCTAGTAAAGAAGCAATCCCTATGAACCATCCTTTACAGGCTAGCGAGGCAGAAGAGCTTTCACTTTTATATCAGATGCCAATCAGAATCTCTAATAACATCCACCATTTTCTCTGAAGGCGCTTCTTGATAAGAATATGGTGAAGAACTAAAATCTCTATAACAATTGACACGTATGGAGGTGGCAATTATGAAATAAAGTTGGAAACAGTATTCCTTCTGGCTTTAGAGATTCTTTAGAAAAGTCTAGTCACTTAACCTATTGAAAAAGACATGAGATGTTAAGCATGTACAAGATTTTTCAGTTCTTAGAAGCCTAAGGACCTTTATTTGGGTTCTTTTTTGCTCATAGGTCCAACAGTAGCCCTATCTTTCTATTCCTTTTTGGGTCCCCAGCTTGCATTATTTCCAATTGCACAAATGTATCTACTTTTACCTGAGTCTGAAAGACCCATTAGATATTCTTGTTAGCTAAAGAATGGTTAGCAAAGATTTAGACCCTCCAAGAGGTCTTAACCAAGCAAAATGCCAAGGGCATCATTCTAAAGTCTAACAAAATTATCAGAATTTCTATCGATGCTTCATGTCTATACTTTGTAAGATGAGACAACTGAAACTGTAAAGTTTTTCTCCCATTTCAAACGCGACGAAGAATCTCTAATTACATCCACTACTTTCTGAAAGCAAATTGGCTGTAAGCTTGTACAAAGAGTTTTTGATGCTAACAGAAAAAAACCAGGGAAATTGATATAAGGAATCGATCTAGAATATTTAAAAAGAAAAGGTGAAGGCTTCAATTCAACTGAACCTAATTGAAACTTTTTGGTTGCAGATGCTGTGTTTGCTTGGGCGAATTCGAGATCAAAGAGGAATTGCGTCAAATCCCATCATGCAAGCATGTGTTTCACAATGACTGCATACGTCATTGGCTGCACTCAAACTCAACCTGTCCACTTTGCAGATGTTATGTCATATTCCCCGCCACCATATTTTGTACTAATCCGCTACAATCTAGTGGACCTGTGCTACTGCTGCAATCTAGTGTTGGTGCAAACTCTCGCCAGCCTCAGAATATAACATCAGAACTGCAGCAACAACAAGATGTTGGTGCTGGATCGACAGAACAGCTTGTGATACCTATGGAAGAATCATCAAGTGTGACATCACAATTGAGGGACTCTTCCAGGTTACCTGAGCTATCCATTTCCATGGAGAATGGAAGGGGATCTCCAAATGGAGAATCTGTTATTCTTCATATCCAAAGACATAGTACATGAAGAAAATTCTTGCCTCTATACGAAGTTGAAATAAATAGATAGGCAAATGTTCTCAAGGCAGAACACCAAATGGCTTGCGCATGCTTTCAGTTAGCTGCGTAATTCTGTTTTGAGAATTTCTTGAAAGGGGTTAGATATCAAAAGGCCGGTCACTAGTAATAGTGTTGGTGAAATCACAGATGAGGCCAGCCTTGTACCGAGATCCGGATTGAGCTCATTTCATGTCATTAAATGCAGAAATTACACGAGAAGCATGCGAAAAGATGAACTTTTTTGCCCGTAAATATAGTGAAATTTTGTGGCAGCATCATCTTGATCTTCTTTTATTAAAATCATCTATTTATGGCCAACTTAAGGTGAACAAGTGCCTTTATCAAAACTATAAATGAAATTTTTTAGAATGTTATATATATATATGTTTGACAAGTTTTATCCTTGAATAATCTTTATTTACTTGATTTTTTTATTAAATAAGAATAATCTTCATTTTATAAAATATAATTGATAATATATTGTATTGTATTTATTCTTTGAGTTTTATTTTTAAATAGAATCTTGAGCCAATACCCAAGCGAACCTTTAGTTTAAGCTAACTATGCTAGAGGACCACATCAAACTTGCAATTTTCTTCCTAGAAAATGAAAGAAGCTGCTACACAAAAGGAACGCCAGAATTGTTGAAATAATAGTTGTTCTGGCAGGAAACTTTCCTTTATCATTCCTCAAAATCATGGCTTCATAGGCTGGCGAGCAATCCAGCAATCAAAATTTGGACTAATATATAGTACCTTCAAATTGCTGCCCTTGAAAATCTAAACCAGACCTCTGATAAATGAGACTAAAAGTTGATTAAGGCAGCCATTGTTAGGGGTACAAACATGGGTGAATGCGTTCAAAACTCAAAGTTCCCTTGGTCATATCTTTTGCTTTGTTCACCATCAACTACACCTTGTTCGTCACAGTAAAACCACCATTGGAAATTCCCAAGGGCCTGAGAAGGAAATCAATGAATCCATGAGAGGCAGTGGGGGAAGAGAGACATAGACTGTGATTGAAAATTAGTTTATATATTTTTTTTTATTAGTTTATATACCTTTCACTTTATTTTATTAAACAAAGTTATTATTTTTTTAGTTTTCTATTAATTTTTATAATATTTGTGAGCTTTTTTTTTTTATTAAAACTTAACTAATTGAAATCCTATCTTCAATACTTAATCAGTGTCTGCTAAAGCTAAACCAAAGGAACATGTGGTCCGCAACAGTTTTGGTCATGGGGTAGCACAGATATATACAAGGACATTAATTTAGGGCACAGGCTCTCAAGTGGTGGTTTGAAGTGCTCTTGCTTTCGGCTCTAGAGTTGTAAATCAGGCTCGGCATGAAATGTCCGGTGGCATCTTGTCCCAGCGTTTACAGCTATAACAAGAGAAATATATTGGGAGGCCTGGTAGGTCTTGTACAAAAAAAAAGAATCCTATAGAACGCAGGATAGACAAGTGTAAGTTTTCCGAATTTATCATCTTCGTTAAATCCAAGCCCTGCAAGTCAAACGGAGGGTAGAGGTTTTATTGGATTATTAATTTATTATTATCATCTTTTCTTTTCTATCAAAATTATTTCTTTTTCAATGTAAGAAATAAGACCCACCTCATAAATATGAAATCTGGATTCTTATTTTCTCTCTATTATATTTATCTTAACAACATAAAATTAGTTTATCACGTGATTTTTAGCAAATATATAATATAGGGTCACCTCTTCTTCGCACCGATTTCCTCACCTCTCCTGTGGTTCATATGATTTTTCCGTTCGATGAATGCAAAGCTTGAAGATGTGCAAATTGGTCTTAGAGTCAGAATCAGAAAAACATAGAGTGGAAATTTGGAGAAAAATAAAAATGTTTCAATGGAAGAAAAGTTTTTTTGAATATTAAAATGAATATACAACTTTACTATTTTATACGAGCTGCTGTTTTTTATAACATTACAAGTTATTTAATTTGGATGCATAGACTTGCATAATTCTTAGCTGATCTGTTTCTGTAACAATCCAACGTCTTTTTTTGTTTTTGGTTTCTGTCATGAACTTCATTGCTGCTGCTGTTGATTTATTTCCATAATAAGCCAACGTCTATTTCTGTTTGTATTTTGTTACTATAAGAGTTGGTTTGTTTCCATGTTGCTAGTGATTCTAATAAGCCAACGTCTTTTTTTTATCTCTCTGATTTGTTTCTATGTTGCTAGCTTGCTGCTGCAGTTAATTTGTTTTTATGAGGGCTGATTCATTTCCATGTTGGTTTTCACATTGCTGGCTTACAGCTGCAGTTAAATTGTTTCCATGAGCATCTGTCTTATTACCATTAACACATTGAAGCAAAAACTAGCAGCAAGGTAATATTTGGATTTTACTTTTTCTGCAAAAGTCACCTGATTTGAATATTTTCATTTAGGATTATTTATTTATTTTAAATAGATTTAGAAAGTAATTAATAGAATATCATCGATTATTCTATTAGCACCTTATAATTTTTCGTAGTCAATGAAGGAAAGCACGCAGAAAAAAAGAAAAAAGAAAATAATAAACTGGAAGGCGAAGATTCAACTAGCAATTCTAGGAAACAAGTAGGGCCGGTGAATTCACTTGACATGAATCCGGTGATAGGAACGGAAAGGAAAGGAAAGGAGAATCTGCATCGACTGCATTTAATTGAGGACAACCCTGAAAAACCTCGTATGAATTCTTACTTGAAAATGAAAGAAGCTGCCATATATAATGCGCCTGCCAGAAGGGTTGCCATAATGGTGGTTTTGATAGGCATTTTCCCGTTGTCATTTCTCAAAGCTATGGCTTCGTAAATTGGCCAAGAATTCACCACAGCAAAACCTGATATGAACATCTGCACAAATAGTCCCTCCAAATTGTTTCCTCCGAAGACTTCAACAAGCCCTTGGGAAAATGAGATTAAATTAATTATGGCCGCCAATGTTAGGGAGACAAACATGGGTGAATGTACCCCAAACTCAAAGATCCCTTGTTCGTATCTTTTCCTCTGTTCAGCATCAACTGCTTTGCTTGTGACGGTAAAGCCAGATGCTGAAATTCCCAAGAACTTGAGGAAGAACTCTATAGAACCAAATAAATAACACGTCACTCCCCTTATGTGCCAAAATCGCTGATCATTCCACCATCTCTGGACTGATCCACCGGCTAAGACAAAGTCAAGACAGTCTTGTCCATAGGCCCCAAGGAAGAGAAACGCATACAAGAAAAACCATGGCTCTGAAACCTGCAACAAATGTTACGATAAATTCAACAGAGAAACTTCTATAGAACCAATTTAAGTAGCTAATTGATAGATCACTCGAATATCTCATTGGCATTCAAGCGACTCCATCTCTAATTGCTACGGCTTTCTAAATTCATGTCAGAAAAGGAGGATTCTTTTTTCTTCTTCTTTTTTCCCTGAAAGAAACTTTGTTTTATTCTTAGAAGAAAAGAATAGCACACCTTTGGGAATATAGAAACTCGGTTGAGAAGAGCTAGCTGGGGAAGGAAAGCATATGTGGTGATTGGAATAGACCATATGGCCCAAAATGCTAACTGTGCATAGCCAAGGCCCATTAAGATACCCTTGGATCTAACGCCGAAGGTTGCAGGGCTATGATTTGAAAAGCCCACTTCAAGAAGTCCAATTGACCATCTCTTTTGTTGATTCAGAGCATCAGCCAAGTTGATGGGAACATCACCAAAAAATGCAGGCCTTTCAGGACTACAGAAAATGCCTTTCCACCCCTCGCATTGCAACCTAAAACCTGTGTAATAATCCTCCACCAATGATCCATATCTGAATCCAATCTGCATATTTTACAACCAGTTATACTATTGCAAGCATAACAACACAATAAATAATGTTAATCTTGAGCATTAATCATGGGCTTACCTTAGAGCCCCAGTCGGTTTGGTTCTCATAATTGCAATCTGCTACTTGATGTGCCAGTGCCAAAACTGACTGGGATTGGATGGGCTTGTCCACAACATGGTCTGGGGATAGTTCAGGAATCTCTGGTGATATTAGGCTTGATGGACTTCCAAAGAAAGCTCTCCGACGAAAGAAACATCCAGTTCCAACATAATTAGGACCCTCTACTCCATCCATCCCCATTGTATTAATTACAAACAAACGTTTATATTCACCACAATAGATGTCGTTTTTATTGATTCCACGATATATCTGAGGAAACTGAACGTACGCTAATGTGGACCTAATTGCTGGATCGCATAGATAACACATTGCCCGTAGAAGTGTTTGTGGATCATTCGAGCAGAAGTCGCAATCTAGAGTCAAGATTGTTGGTGCATTGGTCATGTTGCTTGATACTCGTAGCTACAATAGCAGTAAGAGAAACGTGCATTAATCTCTTAATAACTAGCTAGCAACATGAATTCAAATCTTTATGCTATAACTTACATAGCAGTAAGACAGGACATGGATTCAAATCTTTGTTGTATAATTTCATTTTGAATAATGTATCCTTTATAGACCTAATATTGTTTTGTTTGGAAAAAAAAGAATTATTGTAGCATTAGAATTATGACTAATCATTTAACTTATACATATTCTTTACAAATTAATACATGCTCGGGTCTAGGTTTTTTTCTTTTAATGATTTTATATGCTATTGTGTGCTAATAAAAACAAAATGAGCTAGTAAGAGAAATCAGTATGGACTACAAGCAATATAGTAAAATTTCTTCTCTTTGTGGATGCAGGCATAACCTAACAATGAACAATCATTGTGTTAATTTTTTTATTGTGATATTTTCTATAATTATATGTGCGATCTTTAACATATATACACTTAAAAAGGTGTATAAATGGTTTGTTTAAGACTGAAAGAAAAAAAGATTTAATCTTGACATGCAAAAACCGATGATACCTTTTATATATAAAAAAAATGAACCTAAAAGTTTGTGATTGTGGAGAGGCATATATTTTATTTACCAAGGCATTGAGGGCACCGGCTTTGAAATGATGAGGTAAAGCCTTGCATTTTCCTCTAGAAACGTAGATGAGATTTGGCATCAAGTTACCAGCGATGTCTTTGTCCTTGCTTGCATCTAGTAGAACCTGCTCATAGTTCAAACAAATACGTAGGATGTGGGTATATATACACATATATATATGTGAATCAAACCAATCACATTTTGCTTATATATATATATATATATATATATATATATATATATATATATATGAACCTGGTTATTCATGTGATACTTTATAGCAACTCGTGTGATTAATATGTCTTTGTATATATTTGTCCCTAAAAAAAAAGGTCTTAGAAGCTGTGATGGAAATGCAAACCTGAATGACAGGGGGATGGTCTTGTCGTGTGAAGTTATCAGTCCATTTGTTGAAAATCTCATGTTGTTGATCCAGGCCAGTGATATACTGATCATCAACTTCTCCCTTCTCAAGAGCATGCTCTACCTTGGCTTTCATGCTTCTATACATCACCTTATTACATATTTAAAACTAATCATTTCAGGGGTTTCACTAATCCATACATGTTGACAAAAAAACACCTTATCAGGAATTTTCATCAACTAATTAAATTTATTTTAATTTATCTTTTTTGATATGTCGGGAAAATTCATTAAACACCATGCACGGACCGAAATTGTAATCGGGCGAAAGAGAGAACAAAAGAGAGGAATATTAAAAGCCTCTCTCGGCCTGGCATGATGGCTCCAAACAAACCAGCAACTACGTAATTTATTAATTTGAATCTAATTTCGGAACAATTATTGTTTTGGGTTTCTCCCAATTGAAACCTTACACGTTGTATTTCCTTTTTCAAGAAAAATCACATGTAGTGTATAAGGTACATTTCACCTTTCACATTCACACACAGTTAAGGAGGCTTCGATGCACCTACACTGAGAATAAATTTTAGAATATCTCCTTCGGTGAGATTAACCAGATGCATTGCACCTTTCACACCCACACACATCTAGGGAGACCTCGTGGCAACTATATTGAGACCAGAGTTTAGAATTATCTTCCTTAGTGAGATTAATTAGATGCAAATACGCAACTTCTTTAAGAAACCAGCAATGGGACTCAAACTTGAAATCTCAATATAAATGATTTTTTTTTCTTTACCACTCAAGGCATATAGTTAATTACTTGCTGCCTGTGTTTCTTCGCGATGTGATGCTATTTTTTTTTTCGTAAATAATAATCTTAAAGTGTCAAAAAAAAAATGATATGAAAAACATGCATGATAAATATATAACTCTAGCATATTAGGCTTAGTTAATTAGAAATATTCGATCAAATTCACAACTCAAATTATAAAATTTAAATAATTCGATAAAAAAATTAATAAAATTATAAAATTTATTTATTCCTAGTCAATTTAAAAAATAACAAATAAATAATGTGAAAATAATTATATGCTAAGCCAGTCCTAAATTCTTTGGGTGGAGATGCAGAAAAATCATTTAACTTTTCAATAAATGTATAATATAAATGTCTCTATATTAGGTACAATATCTTTTAAATACCAAATAGCTCTATTTAATATATAATGCTCAATTAGAAATTTGTTATCTCAGTGGGGTATGGGGTGGGGGCTAGTTTACGACTTCTCTGTAAACCAATTGTATTTGTTTTGGGTGATTTCGAGGAGTGTAGAAGAGACAAGAGAGGTTAAAACTAGGACTTGTGATTTGTAAGAAACTGAATTGTTTTCACTTAAAAATGAAAATATATATATATATATATATATATATTAGATAATCCAACTACTTATAGAGTGACCCAATATACAACTCTAGCACTTGAATGGATGTCGAATTTAATAGCAATAACATTGTTATAGAGCAGGAACGTGATTTGATCCATTTTCTTTTTATTAGTATTATTTCAATTTATGTATAATAATATTTAGAAATGTTTCTGCCAAGAAACCCAAGTTGCAAATCTAGTTGTCGGTGACGACACGGCGCAATGAATTTAATATCTCGAGGAAAATACAAAAGATTTGCTCGAGATGGTCCCTCTTGCACTCACCAATGTCCACCAAGATGACAGCAAAAATAGCTGTCCAATGGATACGCTACTGACTTTTTATATCACACCTGTCTTTATTATGCTCATCATCGAGGGCATCAATTCTATGCCGCATGATAGAATACGCCGATCGGCCGGTCCATTATCTCTTATTATTTACCCTTTCTTTATATATATATATATATATATATATATATATATATATATATATATATATATATAAATAATATTATTTGTTTATCCTTGCTTAAAGCTCCTTAATTATGTTCAAAAGAACTAATTAACTGTCCACTTCAGTAATCAATTTATTTCCAATTGAAAGGGTGTTTGATATTGCGGTAGCTGTTGTGGTTGTGATTTGAAAAAAATTATTTTAGAAAAAGTACTTTTAGTTGAGATTGGTTTGAAAAAATATGTGTTTGGTTAAAACTGTGGTTGAAATTGAGATTGAAGAAAAAGTAGTTTAATATGTTTGGTTAATAATGCTTTTGAAATTGAGGTTATAAAATAATTTTAAAAAATATATATTAATATTGATGGTTTTTAATTTAAATATTGTAGATTTAACTATTACTATTATATCATGAGTTCCATTAAATTTTTTAAGAACGCAAAAATATAGGTAAAATATAATCAGAAATAAAATTGGGATTGCGATCAAATTCTGCAAATATTACATCATCAAGCGAGCTCCGTTTAATTTATGTAGTGTTATTGAATAACGTTTAACACTATTTTTTCGAATAAAACACAATTAAAAATAAAAAATATTTTTTTATTTTGTTAGATCGGACCCGGTTCCATGTATTTTTAGTGTTGAACCGGACCGGTCTGGCCGGAACAATGGAGCTCCACTGTCCATGGAAAAAACCCATGAACAGTAAAGCATGCTCCATTGTCCATGGAAGAAAACCATGAACTATTCATGAGTTTTCCATCTCAAGAAGCAGAAAATTGCTGCTTCTTGCAAACTTGTGGCCATGCCACAATTAATGGTAGACCCCACCAGTAGAAATCTGTTGAGGAGCATTACTAAACGGGTGAGTTGATGTGGTTGTTTCAAATACAGAAGTAACCACGCAACCAAGCACCTTCTAAATAGCCCCTTTTATGTGCTGGCATGTCTTAATTTATTGACTCTCTCATTGAAAATGGAATTTTCTAGCAATTAATTACTAGAAAAAACGTCTTAGTTTCTTAACTATCAAAGTTCAAAACCTTAATTCAAGTTATAAGAAGTAAAGTTTCAAAAATCATGTTGTTTTAATATAGATAGCATGCCTTCATCTTAAAAGTACTCAATTTTAATTTCCATATCTTAGCCTACACATAAAAAATGATGATTTAATTTATAAATATAAAAAATATCAAGTATAAGAAAATAAAAGGAAGAGAACATTAAAAAAAAATGCCTGAGCATTTTTAGATGGGGGGAAAAAATGGTTACGTCTTCAGATTTTGATGGTGCATCTCAAGATTCATTATATCTCGTTATGAAAAGAGAAACAAATCAGTCTTTGAGAATTTATGCTTATTCTCATTTTTCTACATGTACACGACTAAAACACTACGTTAAAGTCTCGTGTATATGTAGAAAATATTCTTTTATGAATGAAAACATATATAATCTTACAGTATCTTACCTCAATCTTCTCAGTCTCAGAGGTGCAAGGATGACTGGATTCAAAATATGCCTCAGGGCTCCTCTCTAGTATATTATTCTTCTTGCAAAATGGTAGCCAGTGGGTAGAAAACTTAGCAGCCTCCATGAAAGAAAAAAGAGTCAAGGCTGAGCCTCCATCATCAGATACATAGACTGAAATCTTCTCTGTTGGATAGTCATAAGCCATCACTGATAAAGCCGTATTCACTACACCTATTGGTGGCTCCTTGTATGGATCAGCAGTGCATATGAACACGTCTAAAGCTGGAAAATCACTTCTTTTCATGACTTTTTCAACATTTTCAGGGAATTGCTTACGATAGACTGGACACATGCGAAAAGTCTGCGTGCTGATCCACATGAAAGTAAGGACAAAGTCGGAGAGTGACAAGGCGAGGTTCATAGAGAAGGAGACTAAGGTTGGGGAGCACAGCAGTGTTTTTGTATGGTGATAGAATAGAGCTAAAATGGCAAGAGCATAAACTGTGGCAAACAGGCGGTTGAAAATTGTTATTCCCATGGGCTTAACCGTGTGAAGAGGAGGAGGACCTCCACCGGTAGAGGCTTTTTTAGTGCCGGATTCTTTTGGTCGACCCTCCATGCTTTCTGGTGTAGTATCTCAGGAGCAATGACTGGTAACATATGGTTCCTATTTATAAAGACCAGATGATGATGTTACTGTTGTTATAAAGTAATTTTTATTTAAATATATATTAAAATAATATTTTTTATTAAAAAAATTATTTTTAATATTAAAATATTTAAACAATTTAAAAACATAAAAAAACACTAATTTTAAATAAAATAAAATTTAAATTTTTAGAATTTCCAAACAATCATCAAGTAAACATTTCAACCATTGCTAGATGAAAATTGAAATTTAATGAATATTTTTTTTTATTTTTTTTCCTTATTTAATTGAAAAACAACACCCTATAAACTGATTTAACTAATTTATGCATTATATTTTTATATATAAAAAAATAAAGATGATTATTATATTTGAATTTCTTATCATTAAAAATTTGATATTATATCACATAATTTTTTTAAATAAAAAATTTAAATTATTAGATGAAATTTAATAAATAATTTTATATATCAAGCCAAATAATCATTTTAAATAAAAAAATTAAATTATTAAATAAAACACAGCACATTAAATCATTTCATATTAGACTCGAACAAATACATTAATAAATCAGACCTCTGGTAAGCCGCTCGACTTTCCAAAAGCTTAGCTCGAACTCGTTTGTTAAGACATAATGAACTTATACAAAACTATTTTTAAAGCTGGCTATATAAATAAACCGAGTTCTAACTTAAGCTAAGTTTAACTTACCAGGATTCACGATTCGTCTCAATTATATGAATTACATTCACAAGTTCGTTTAAATTTGTAGACAATCTCATTTATAAACTTGTGAAAAATTAAAAGAATAAACAATTTGCTTAAGATTTTACGAAATAAATTACGTTAATATGTTATCCAAAATATTGTTTTTATAAAATAGAGTTTCATAAGAAATTCAGCAATCATATGTGTGTGTAATTGTAAGGAGTTTCAAAATATAGATATATTTTGTTCAAATATTCATGTAATATGTTTTGTTTATAATATTTTTTATATGATGTTACAATTATATGAATTTTTTTTATATAAGTACATCAATATTTAAATGATATTTAGTATTGTAGTAACAATTATTTTTTAAAATAATTTTTATTTAAAAGTATATAAAAATAATTTTTAATTTTTTAAAATAACTTTTAACTTTAACATAGTAAAAATCCAAAAAATAATTCAAACTCAAATAAGGATTGTTTGGGAATACTGTTCAACCCGCATTTTTAAAAAATTTAAATTTTTTTAAATTAATATTTTTTAATCATTTTAATATACTAATATAAAAAATAATATTTAAAACATAAAAAAATATTATTTTAATATATTTTTAAATAAAATATACTTCAAAAATTAACTGATATCATATTCTCCCACACCATTTAACTATGAAAGCGAGTATCAATCGATGGGTTACCTTTGAGTCTTGCATTGGCTTTCATAATTGCAACTTGCTAGTACTAGTGCCAGAACTGACTGTGATTGGACAGGCTTGTCCACGATACGGTCTGGGGCTAGTTCAGGAATCTGGAGATGTGAGGCTTGATGGATTTCCGTGTTAAGCTTGTCGTTGAAAGAACATCCAGATTAGGCCACTCAATCCATCAAATCCCATAACTATAATTTATACAAACGTCTGAATTCGAAAAAAAAACAAGTGGAAGAAGAGATTCAATTTAGTTTTTAACTTGGCTAGTCTATTGATATCCCAATCCTAAACTTTCTCTTACCCCAGAAAAAAACAAAAACAAAAACTTCAAGCTCACCTATTCTTCTTCCCCGTCATGTTGAAAAATTGCAAGTATAAGGAAATATACGAAGAAAATAAAGATTAAAGCTTGGGATTGGAGTTATTAGAAATAGTAGATGATTTTGTTAAAATTTTGTTCTACATAAAATGTTTGATGTCCGAATCAGAAAGAACTGGAAATATTGAAGGTGTTTTTTTTTTCCCTTGGAATCATTTTTTTATCTACTTTGTGTGTATGGCGGAATCTTAGTGGATAGCTTGAAGTTTGGGTAAATGAAAGTGTTTTCTTTGTGTGTGTTTGTCATATTAATTGAATTCAATTATGATATAGTTTCTAGTAAAAGCATTGGGATAATTTTAATCTACATCACAATGCGCGCAGTACGCATCCACTTCCTCAAGCCATGCACCCCGATTGCAAATCTTTTGACAATCTTTAGGTGGAGATTTTCCGGCGAGAACACCATAGTTAATTCATGGGCTTTGTCAAAGTCCAATGTTCTCATGAAATTGTTTATACTTGGCAATAGTCAAACTTGAGATCTTGGACAGGAATATACAGTCAAGTCCCAGTTCTTCTCCGCTGAGTCAATTCCATGGAGGTTATTTTGCAGATGAAGATTGCTTGTGATCGTGTTCGCGATTCATTTATGTTCGTGGCTTTTAACGTGATCAATACACGAAGCATGCATTCTTCTGGTTTTTTTTTTACCTCTTTTGTGTTTTTTAATCAATTGTTTTAATTTATGTATGGTTGAACTCATTGAGGAAAGTAGATATTTATACCCGAAGACAAGTGCTGCTTTGTTGCATTTAAAATTTTAAATTCAATACCTGCATCGGTGTCAAATCACAAGGAATGCTGATATTTGAAAATTTACCTCACTTTGGTACGTGATCCACACAAATTTAGATTTATATTTGATTTGTATGGTTTGTGTTTTAAAATATTTTTTTATTTGAAAAAATATCAAAATAATTTTAAAAAAATATATTTAATATCAGTATAACAAAACTATCTAAATAAATAAAAAAATAATTTTAATTAAAAAAATTAAAATTTGCAAAACACTCATTTAAAGATATTTAAACTCGACATATAGTTTCTATACGTTTGGTTGTAAATGATAAAGGATAGACTAATTTATATTAAACTTAATTTATATTGTTTTATTAAATATTTATTTAGTAGGTTATAATTGCTTTTGTTAGTTTTAATCAAGGTTGTTATGGTTTCATTATTTATATGTAATTTTTTCTATAGTTAGTTTTTTATGAATTAATATAATTTGTAGAGTTGCAACTTTCTTTCTTTTTTTTCTCTAGCTTTGTTCTTCTCCTCTTTTGCTACTTTTTACGACTTCTTCTCCATAGCTTGTTCTCTCTTCCTATTCTTCTCTTCAAATCTCTTTGTCCCAGCTCAATTAAGGGTTCTAATTCCTAATTTCTACTATAATTAAAAAAAAGGGGGGGGAGGGGGTTGGATAAGCCCCGTCATCCACCAATTGAACTTTGCTGGAAAATGTAATAAGAGATGCCTTATCTGTTTCAAGTTATGGGTTGAAGTATGGATGAAAATTACAAAACCATACATTATAAATGTATACAAAACGAGGGGGCACCGATTCAAACTCGAGCAAGCCCTCACCTCGAGGTGTGACCGCTAGTTGTCAGATATGCTAATATACAAGGGAAAAGGTAAATGGATGGCAAAATTAAGTGAACCTTCTTTTAATATAAGAAAAGAAGAGGACATTCGAAGGAGGAATGCCGCAATAAATTATGATATAATTCATCGACAAGTCCTCATTAATGTTCTTACAAGAAAACGAAACAAGATGCAGTATACAATGTACCTGCCAGAAGTGTTGCAATAATACTGGTTTTAATAGGCATTTTCCCCTTATCCTTTCTCCATGCAATGGCTTCATAAATTGGCCAAGAATTCACCACGGCAAAACCAGATATGAACATCTGCACGAATAGTCCCTCCAAATTGTTTCCTCTGAAAACTTCAACAAGCCCTTGGGAAAATGAGATTAAATTAATTATGGCTGCCGCTGTTAGGGTCACAAACATGGGTGAATGTACCCCAAACTCGAAGATCCCTTGTCCATATCTTTTACTTTGTTCATGATCAACTACTTTGCTTGTCACATTGAAGCCAAATGCTGAAATTCCCAAGAACTTGAGGAAGAACTCTACGGAACCAAATACGTAACTTGATATTCCCCTTATGATCCAAAATCGCTGATCACTCCACCATCTCTGGATTGATCCGCCGGCTAAGATGAAGTCAAGAAAATCTTGACCGTATGCCCCCAAGAAAAGAAATGCGTACAGGAAAAACCATGGCTCTGACACCTGCATCACGTGTTTTCCCGGTTCTTTTAATAAATTAATGTTCAATTTATAGAATAGTTTTACGCCCAGTCCAACTTTGTAACAAGTTTTATCATAAATGCTGTAAATGTTAGTTGTACTGTTTTTGAAAATAATTTTTTTAAAAAATAAGTTTTATTGATAAATACTGAAAATGTTCTAGATAGTTAGTTGTGCTGTTTTTGAAAATATTTTTTTAAAAAATGTATTAAAATAATATTTTTAAAATTTTTAACATACAACATTAAAATTATAAAAAAAACATTAAAAAACATTAATTTAATTTTTTTCAAACTCAAAACACTTAAGAATATTCAAAATCACGTGTTATATCAAACACCATCTACATTACCTCTTATTTTCAATATAGTTATAAAAGGTGTTTTTTAAGTAATCAAAATTTATTGGAATATTATGTTTAATTATTAAAGTTAAAAATTATTTCAAATAAAAAACAAGAGTGTATAAAATGAAGCTTTCAGAATTTTAGTTACTATATTTTATTTTAAAAAATAAATATGTTATTGGTAGATATATTGTGAAGCACAAAAGGATAAAAGCATTAACAAGAAAAGAAAAGAAATGCAGCATGACAAAGAAAAACGTTTTTTGAAGAAATTAAATTAGGTGATAGGTAATGATTTTAAAAGATAAAATTTAATATTCTAATTATAAAACAAGACTTTCAATTAGCTATATTTCTAGATATAAATATAATACTAGTATTTAACATCGATCATTATTTAAAAAAAAACGAATTATCAACATTTGTGAAAATATAATTAATTAGTGGTATTTTGATCTATCAAAATAGTACTAAAAGTATATTATAAAGTGATCTTAACAAAATATAGAATAGAAATAACCCAATCATTTTCATTTTCATAATAGAAATATCGTATGATTGAAAGAATTAGGAGATAGTGAATTTATTGTAATGAAATAAATAATTAACAGTATGAAATTAATCGATAAATCATCTAAATTAATATCTAATTGGCCAAACAATAAGAAATTGTTTCGGAAATAAACTTCGCCTCATAATTTATCTCGGATGAACTATATTTTATCCCTTGGGCATTCGATAATTTTCAGTTTTGGCCCGTATAGATTAAAATTCTACGATGATAATTTTATAGTTTTAAAAAAACTCAATGTGACCCCTTGGAAATTCCAATTTTTATTTTCTCTTTTATCTTTCAATCGCATTTTCCTCCCAACCTCATGAATTAGATAGTGTTCCAACAAAATAAAAAAACCCTTTGAAAAGAAAAATATTGGACTGAAAAAAATTCAAACAATGGATTTGCTTTTAATTTTTTTCGCTATTTAACAGCAAGGAATCACATTGGAATATCTGGAAACTTTGAGGGTCATGCTGTAAGATTTTAAACTATTGAGGCTGAAATATAATATTGTGGAATCTTCGGGGTTTGGGATATAATTCACCCTATTTAGTTTTATTAGAAAAAATAGCGTACCTTCGGGAATATATAAACTTTGTTGAGAAGAGCTAGCTGGGGAAGGAAAGCGTATGTGGTGATCGGAATCGACCACATGGCCCAGAATGCTGACTGTGCATAAGCAAGCCCCATCAAAAGACCGATTGCTTTAACACCGAAGGTTGCCGGGCTATATTTAGAGAACCCCACCTCGAGAAGTCCAATTGACCATCTCTTTTGTTGATTCAGCGCATCGTTCAAGGTGATGGGAACGTCACCCAAGAATGCAGGTCTATCAGGATCGCAAAATATGGACTTCCAACCCTCGCATTGCATCCTGAAACCTGTGTGGTAATCCTCAGACAATGATCCATATCTGAATCCGATCTGCACATTTTAAAACCAGTTGTATACAATCGGCATTGAAGATAACATATACAAAGATACCGAATGAAAAGAAGACTTGCTATGCAAATGAAGTTTTTAAACAAGAGCTATATAGATAACTATTTATTCTGTCAGATGAGTCTCGTCGATCCAATTGTTGGGTAATTTCAATAATCCAAGTGAGTGTCAGCAATGCGTGTCCTTTTAAAAATCTTGCTTCGAGGTTAAAATATGGGGGCAAAAAACCAACTCTAAAAGTCTTGAGCATCAACCGATGAAGTTACCTTTGAGCCCCAGTTGCTTCGGCTTTCATAATTGCAACTTGCTACTTGATGTGCTATTGCCAGAACTGACTGCGACTGGATAGGCTTGTCCACGATATAGTCCGGGGCTAGTTCAGGAATCTCTGGTGAGGCGAGGCTTGATGGACTTCCGTAGAAAGCTCGTCGTTGAAAGAAACATCCGGTTCCAAGATAATTAGGGCCACTTAATCCATCAAATCCCATGACATTAATTTGATACAAACGTTTGAATTCGGCATTGTAGATGTCACTTTTGTTGATTCCTCGAAATATTTGAGGAAATTGAACGTAAGCTAATTGTGGCCGAGTCTCTGGATCACTCAGATAACACATTGCCCTCAGCGGTGTTTCGGGGTCATTAGAGCATGAGTCACAGTCTAGAGTTAGGATTATCGGCGCATTGGTCATGCAACCTGATACTCTTAGCTACAGCACAAATAAGAAAAACGAGTGTTATTCTAGTAAAAGTTCGTAAAGATTAGGTTGGCATTGCGCAGCCGATTTAAAGCAGTGTCTCCCAACTTAATTAATAATGTCATGAGTGTACTGGACATGCATACTAACCAAGGCATTAAGGGCACCAGCTTTGAAGTGGTGAGGTGAAGCCTTGCTTTTCTCTCTAGAGACGTAGATGAGATTTGGCATCGAATAACCAGCGATGTCTTTATCCTTGCTAGCATCTAACAAAACCTGTTCATGGCTCAAGAAAATGTGAAGGATACAGGTGAGTAGGTTTGTGAATCGTGACCATCATACGGGGGATCTTTTTTCTTTTTGTAAAAAAAAAATAGTATTTTAACTTGAGTTTAGTTGCTCAACCATGCTGTCCTGATGCTGTCCTGATTGATTCGAGAATCCGATGACCCAAGACTTAATCTTGATGGAATTTGAAATTAAATTAGCTAAGAAGAAGATCTAATCATATCTAATTAAGAAGTTGTTTGAGAATATATAATATAGGTTACTTTTTAAAATATTGTATTAAAATAATATATTTTTTATATTTTTAAACTTATTTTTTATATTACTACATAAAAACACTGTTTCAACAGAACTCCCAAATAAGCTCTAATTCAATAAAAAAAAATTGATTTGGTATAAATTTGTGTGGATTAATTGTTATGTACTAAAAAAATCAAATTAATATTATTTTTATTAAAAAAAATAAAAATAAGATTAACTGAAATGAACCATCGACTGAAGGGCCAATAAAAAAACTAAAAATAAGATTAACTGAAATCCTATCGACTGAAGGGCCAATGTGAACTTCAGATGAGATCAGAAGCCGTCAAAATCAATAAAGAAAACAAGAACAGGTTCGATAATGATATGTGCGTGTACTAGTTTGTATTAATTAACCAGCTCTTATGAGCGTAATTGATCCTGTTAAAGGGAACCTGAATCACAGCTGGATGGTCTTGTCGTGTGAAGCTATCAGCCCATTTGTTGAAAGCTTCTCGTTCTTGGCCACTAGTGATGTTCTCATCGTCAACTTTTCCCCTCTCAAGAACACGCTCTACCTTCACTTTCATGCTTTCATAGATTATCTGTGACATAATCGAGAAACCAGACGATAAGTTATTTACAGTAATTACATACTTCCTCTACAGCATTTGATTCTGTTTTTGTTATATTCTTATCTTATTTATTATTTAAGAATTCTAAATATTTATATAAATATTTGATATAAAATAAAATAAAAAATAATATGTAAATATATAAAAATATATTAAACAAAAAAATTGTAAATATATTGTTTGGGAGAGAATAGTAATTGTTTTTTAAAATATATTTTTTAAATACTTTAAAATAATATTTTAATATAAAACACTTTCCGAACATGAAAATAAACACACTTGAATATGGTGAATTTATAAGAGAGAAGAAAACACAGTTTACCCTGTTGTATTTACTCCAATCCAGAAGTGTAAAAACCCTGTTTATTTTTACTTTTTAAAAATATTTTTAAAAAATTAATTTTTATATTTTCATATTTTAAATTAATTCTTTTTGGTGATTTTAAATATTTTGATGTGTTAAATTTAAAAATAAATTTTAAAATATAATAAAAAATACTATTTTAATATATTTTTAATTAAAAAACATTTTAAAATGTAATCAAAATAATTGAATTGAAGAATGGAGTGTTTTTTATTTGAACCTTTGAGTGACCGTCACTCTTTTTAAGGGATGTGATAAGATAAGATTGCATAATAATCTCAATTATCGAGGATGAGGATATGATTCATCCAAATAAAGGAAAGAGCAGATATAGAATGGATGGCACTGGCAGATATATTCTGCCACAAATTGTCAGTTCATCTCACCGACGACTACCCCCACTTGCACACAGAAAA
>Ga0325402_1001385_pt1 | contig 19678 bp, 12 predicted proteins | sample PopdelMetagenome_22_FD_207212 | JGI IMG/M metagenome (GOLD analysis project Ga0325402, IMG submission 207212) | Populus deltoides microbial communities from Bellville, Georgia, United States - Xylem-PdKOR-R3 | ecosystem: Host-associated > Plants > Phyllosphere > Stem > Wood/Secondary xylem...
TTTATATATTTGTGAATGAATTTATTGATATTGTTGTTAAGAATAGAATAGCTTTCTCAAAGAAAAAAACTTCTAATTATATATATATATATATATATATATATATATATATATATATAAATGTTCGGTAGTTGATCAATTAAGAAACATCGAATGATACTTTTTATTTAACTCAGTTGAAAACTAAAAGATTGAGAATGAATAGAATCAATCAATCAATAATGAATAATTCTTGTTCTTCAGGAGCCGGAAAACGTGCCCTTTGATGCTTTTGATCTTGAAGAGGAGTTGTTTCCTAATTCAATGGTGGTAATTGGAGTCCATGAAATGCTAGAAAATGCCATATTTATTTGTCTAAAAGTAGCATCTCAATCAACTTTTATCTGTTGAAGAGGATGATAGACAATGATGAAACGATATGTTATTCAATATCTTTATTAAAAAAAATAATACATCATCTATTTAAGCCTTTGAAATTGAAAGTATAGTTTTCAATTAGGATTTTGAAAATTTTCAATTTGCTTCCTATCTCTGTAATTTCAGCATATGTATTCAATTGACCCTAAAACTTCTCATTTTTTGCAATTGCACACCTGAAAACCTTGATTTAAATTCTTTAATTTGAGCACCTTTTACAAATTAGTCCTTGATTTCTAGATTATGCAATTTAACCCTTATCAACCATTAAACTTTAAATTTCTTTCAAATTGACCCTTGATTTGATTAATTTCAGTCCTCAAACTCATGTGCCTTTTGCACTTTGTTTTGGTCTTGACAATCTTTAATTTTACTCTCAATCAACCTTCTAATTTCTTTCAATTAAAACCCTGAATTGCACCAATTTAGCCTTTGAAAGTTTCAATAATGTCCCTAATCTTTTTATCTTTGCGAATTGCTCCAAATTAAGCCTCCAAATTTGATTTTTCTTCATTTGAGTACTTGATTGAATCCACAAAACCCATTAAAAGTTTAATTAAATCCTTAAACTTAATTAATTCTTTCTGTTTTTTCCCAATTAACTTTCAAACTTAATTTTCCTTCAATTATATCCTTAAATAAGTCAATTAAACCGGTTAGAAGTTTAATACAGAAATTGATCACTAGAATCAGTCAAATATAACATGGCAAATGATATTGTTCTCCAAAAACTGTTGACCATAGTTTTAAAAATGTTTAACGTGTTCATCGTTTCAACCAATCAGTTTAATTTTAAAATAGTGTGCTCTGAATTTTAGATATGATGTTAAGGTTTCTCAAAACACTCCTAATACTTTATCTTCTACATAGAAGTCCTTAATCCATTTCTCAGAGTCTTAGATATTTCCTTATAGAGATTCAAATAAGAACCCTAAATACTTTTATTCCATGCTAAGATTAAAATGACAAACTCAAGCTCTATTCCACCTAAACCTATGATAATCTCACATATCAAAACTTTATTGACTACATGCCTAATGTGAACTGATCTACAAACAGTATTTATAGGAACTTGTAGGGGAACTTCTAGGACCATTCTATAAAAAGGTATTTAAAGACAAATAAGACTAATATCTTACCATAGACATCAAGAAAGAAAGAGTTCCCTTATAGGGATGATCATGTAAGTCTAAATGACTAGAAAAAATAATCCCCAATGGTCTAGTGGTGCTATAGTTAAGTATCTCAAATGGTTAGATAAAATAAAACACTATTTTAGCAACCAATGGAGATGTCAAAATATTTTTGACGTAATTTATCTATCTAAACTCTTTTCCAAATCCAATAAAGAAACTCCTAATAACATTCACCCTATTTTGGCTAAAGTTTAACAATGTGTTTATATATTCAAGTATGGAGTTTAAACCATTACTTTATATGATTTAGCCATAATAGATGCTCTTTATCTAGTGAAAAGGAACTTTGTGCCTCCACATAGATTCATATTAGTTTTTTTGAGGATTTGTAATACATGCACCTGGATTTAGTATTGTTAAATGGAGAGAGAAAGAACTTGACTTTTTACCTTCAAATAACATGTAGGTTTTATACTATATTAAATATGCAAACACCTTATAAGCTCTAAGTCCAAAGAGCGTATCAAATCATACCTCAAAATGGTTGTAGCGGGGTAGGTCTATAGTTATAGGCCTTTTTGTACTAAGCTATATTTATAGCATTTTAGGAGAGTGTCATGCTAGATAAAAAAAAACCTTTTATAATGAATTACAACATCTATAGAACGTTATGGTGTGTCCAAATATGGGTAATTATCTATGTTTTTTAGGTTTAGTAATATAAGAATAAACCTTGACCTAAAATCAATCTTTATAGGGAGGCTTTCTATGATCTTCATTCCAAGATTTGTCTTTGAAGGAATGTAAAAAGACTTTACTTAATTTGATATATTTGAGTGATATAGAATTAGTCTTTATAATCAATAGGTCCAAGACCTCAATGGATTTCACTTATCCAACATTAAAGAACAAAATTTAAAAGAGAAAGATTTTATAGCGTAGAGAAGCATCATAACCTATAGAGATCTATAGTGTGGGGGTAATGATTAACCCTATTCCAAAGAATAACTATTGTTCTTGTGAACGCTACAATCCTTTCTTTGTATTCATACAGTTAAGGTTCCTCCAATGCATAGCTTTTTCCATGCTTTATTGAGAGATTACTCGTATTTACAGAAAAACTCTGATGGTAGTTGTGTAAACAATCTTTAGACTTAATTACCAAGTTATCTTATATAGAGAATGCTATGTTTTGATTCTAACTACACATTGCCTTAATCAAAGGTAATAAATGAGAAGATATTGTGTATAACATAAATTATATAAAGGTATTTAAGTGATTAAAAGATGATTTATCACCCTAAATGAATTAGGAAAAATGTTTCATATGTTATCAAATAGTATTTATTGAGAAATTTATGTATAAGGTAGAATTAGAGGTGAGCAAAAAAACCAAGAAAAAAAACCAAGAAAAAAAACCAAAAAAACTGAACCGAAAAAAAACCAATTATTTTTTTTGTAAAATTTTTTGTTCGGTTCAGTTTTGGTTTACGAAATCAGAAACCAGCAAAACCCCAACCGAACCGAACTAGTTCGGTTTAAGGGGTACTATAAATACAAAAAAAAAACACACTTTCTAATTTCTAAAACCTAATTAACCCTAGATACTCTCCAGCGACTCCTTGCAGCCGCTCCCTCAATCCTCACGGTCGCACCTCACAGGCTTACACTTTCACTCACTCTATAACAAAATCAAGTTAATCCATCTTCGATTCTTCATCCATATCCCTCTCTAGCTCTCCCATACCATCTTCATCTTCAAAACAAACAACCTAGCCAGTCAGCCACATCCCTCTCCCACACAGCCACGAGTCGCATGACACTCACCACACCGGCACACCAAACCTCCAGAGTCCAAATCTAGAAAACCAGTCCATCCCTTTTTCACACCCGAACTTGAATTGTGTCCCAACTCACACCAGGTATGATTTTTTTTTTCTGTCAATCTCTGTTTTTATTTTTTTTCCTTTTTATTTAGTTTCTTGGTTCTTTTAGTTTGTTTTTGTATTTTTTTCCCCTGTTTTCGTGTCCCAATTTTCTGGATACTTTTCCTGATAATATGTTATTTAGTTTTGTGTCCCAATTTTCTAGATAATATGTTATAGAAATAACGAAGCTATTTCTTTATTTATAATTTAGATAATGTTTCATTATATAGACTGTATTTAAGAATTGCTTTTTTTAGTTACTGTATTTGTATTGTTGTTGCCTTTATTGTATTTAATGTGCAGGAACTTGTCAGTCAAACTTTATATTGGTTGTATTCATGGAACTTATATTGTTATTGGCTTGCATTTTTATTAGGTGAGAACTTTAGGTGAGAATAATAAAGTTTGAAAGTTTGCAATTGTAATAACTAATGATCAGTATAGTTTATATATGCTTGTATTTTTATATAAATTCTTGTTTCATGGATGATTACAATGTCGCTTCCAAAGTTTTTATTTCTTATTCATAAGTTAAACATTTAGAGGTCTAACATGATATTCTATTTTTTGAGCAAGAAAGTTTGCCTTTATTTAATTAATTATAATTGATAACTATGCTAACTATGTTGGGTTGTTTTATGCTGCAGTGTATTACTTTGTTTTATGTGTATTTATTATTTTTTTTCTTCAAAATTAGGGTGTATTAGTATCTGGGAGTTGCATAAAGTTTTTCTTTTATTACTGTTTCCTGATTGTTTATTGATTTTTCATCCTATGTCTCTTCATAACATTGAAACTACTATTGGATTTTTCTGGTTGCCATCTTTGTTATTTTTTAAGGTAGATGTTATTTTCTTCATTTTGTTGTTTACAGTTCAAGTTCTGGAAGAGCATTGTGTGATTTCCTCTTTTGTTTTGATGTTGATTGGAAGGAAAAGATATAAATGTTGTGAAATTTGTTATGTTTGGCAGCATGTTTCATTGTGTACAGACATTGTTAGGATTGTCTTCAAAACTAGTTTCTATGACTAAGAATCTGTTGCTTTTATAATATAGGATGTAATTTGTTCTTATTACATCTCGAAATAAACTGTTAATCAGAATTTCAAGAACAATTTGATGCTGTGAAATGTGTATTTGAGACTTAGGCTTGGCAGATGGTAGTGAACTTAGGATTGGTAGTGAACTTAGGCAGTGAACTTAGGATTGGTTGGCAGTAAACTTAGGATTGGCAGTGAAATTAGGCTTGGCAGATGTTTTGGCTGATATTACTTTCCATTTTGTTTTTTGTTTTTGCTAGACATTTAAGTTTCTATTAGTTTGATAGTTTCTTTGAATTTTAGTCCATTTAAGTCTATTATAAATTATGGGTTTTTAACATGTTTTCATTATGTAATAACAGATAGAAACTACTTAAATTCAAAATGCTTCATCCACGGGCACTACACCAACATCAACCACTTCTCCAACTTCAAAAACTAACACAGAATCAACCAATGCAGGACCCACCACAGATACAAAAGGTAAACAACCTCAAGTCCTTGCATCTAGGAAAAGAAATGCTGAAGATGGAAAAAAGTCACAAATTTAGGATCACTTTACAAAACTTGATGTTGATCCTAAAGCCCCTAGAGCTGAATGTAATTATTGTGAAAAACATTATGCATGTCATACTATTGTTAATGGCACAAGTAATATGTAGAGTAATTTAAAAGTGTGCAAGAAGTTTCCTTTTGTGGTTGATAAGAAACAAAAGGTTTTGGTATTAGAACCTAAGATAGAAAACAAAAGGTTTTGGTATTCGAACCTAAGATAGAGAAGGGTGAATTAGGAGAACAAAATGTGGGAAGTCTTAAGGCAATAAGTTATAATTATGATGAATGTAGACAAGCATTAGCAAAAATGGTTATAATTGATGAGTTGCCTTTTAATTTTGTGGAGGGTCGGGGATTTAAATTGTTTACTAGGACTATGCAACCTAGATTTGACATTCCTTCTCATTTTACAATTATGAGAGATTATTTGAAACTTTATGTTGAAGAGAATGATAGATTGAGGACAGCTCTTAGGGGTCAACGATTGTGCTTAACAACAGATACATGGCTATCAATCCAAAATATTAACTATATGTGTTTACAGCTCATTGGATTGATAATGACTGGAATTTGCATAAAAGAATTCTTAATTTTTGTCAAGTTTCCAATCATATGGGTGAGACAATTGGCCAAGTTATTAAGAATTGTTTGTTGGAGTAGGGGATTGATAAACTGTTGACTATTACATTAGACAATACAAGCTCTAATAATGTGACCATTTCATATTTAAAGAATGTGATGAAAGATTGGCCAACTAATATATTGTCAAATGAGCACTTGCATGTTAGATGTTGTGCATACATTGTAAACCTCATTGTATGTGATGACTTGAAAGATATTAATGTTTCAGTTGTTAAGATTCGAAATGCAATTAAGTTTGTGAGATCTTCACCGTCGAGGCATCTTGCATTTAAGAAGTGTGCTAAAAAGTTGCATATAGAGTGTAAGAAATCATTGTGTTTAGATGTTGCAACTCGACGGAATTCAACTTATCTTATGCTAGAAGCTACTGAAAAGTTTGAAAAGGTGTTTGTGAGGTTAGGTGAAAAAGAACCTAGGTATATGAGTTACTTTTTGGAGGTTGATAAAAAACATAGGGCCACCTGGTTTAGAGGATTGGGAAAATGCAAGAACTTTGGTTAAGTTCTTAAAGATCTTTTATATGGTTACATTGAGATTTTCTGGCTCATTACATGTCACATCAAATGCTTTCTTCAATTAATTGATTTATATGCATAAAAACTTGTTGCAATTGTGTAAAAATAAAGATAGTATTTTAAGTGGAATGACGATGAATATGATGTTAAAGTTTGAGAAATATTGGGGTTATGAAGTAAATCAAAATTTTTTGTTATATGTGACTAATGTCTTAGATCCACATTTGAAGTTGAAATATGTGAAATTTTGTTTTGGTGATTTGTATGATTATGACAAAGCACAATTGCTAACAAATAAGGTGAAAGATACTTTAATGAGCTTATATGAGTTTTATTTGAAAATTGATGAAGTGGTGGATAATAATAGGCATAAACAGGATGTTAATGCTATTGATGATGTGGAGGTAGATGTTAACACTTTGGCTCGATTCAAAAGACATTTGCAAAAGGTGGATAACGTGAAAAATAAAAATGAGGTTAAGAGGTATTTGATTGATGGTTGTAAGGATCCTAATGATGATAAGTTAGATATTTTGGGTTGGTAGAAAAGTAATGCTTTGAAATATAAGACACTTTCAAAGGTTGCACAACATGTTCTAGCTATTCTTATATCCACAGTGTCTTCTGAATCAGCATTTAGCACAGGTGGTCGTGTACTTGATCAATTTCGAAGTTCTCTATCTCCAGCAATTGTTCAAGCACTCATATGTTGTCAAAATTGGTTGCATCATGGATCAATTCCAATTGATATTAAAAGCTTGATAAATGATCTTGAAACCTACGAAAACCTTGAGTCGGGAAATTGTTTTTTAGAAACTTGCACCTTTTATTTTGTAATTTATTAATTAAATTTTTTGCAATCATCTAACATGTCTAATTTTTTATTTTATAGAATTTAGTGGAAAGTTACATGTAGCATCGGATGATAATTAGTTTAGAAGTTACTTTGATGGTAAAATACTACTTTTTATTTTTACATATTCTAATTTATTTTATCATATTATAATTTTAGATCTTGATTTCCAGGTTTTGATGTCAATGGTTACGGAATCAAAGTGCAATGTTCTTGTCATCTTGATGTGCTTTTTGATTGGGATGATGTGCACAATGAAGATTTATATTTTTTGCATGAAGTGTTTTATTTTTTATGGCGATGTTATTTGTTGTTTTTTTTTTAAGCCCCTTTAAAGGCAATGCTTTGCAATTTAAATTTTAATTTGGTGTGTGTGTTATTTAAACTTTGATCCAGGAGATGAGTCCAAAACACAAATATTAGAAAGACTTGCAACATATTAAACACAATATTAGCACTAATAATTTAATATAAATAAATATTTAGTGACAAAAAATATTAAATATATTATAGAATTTTGTAAAAAAATTATATAATATTTACATTAATTACAAGCCCATTAGAAAGTCCATTAGAAAACCTATTAGAAAGCCCAAAAAGCCCAAAAAAGCCCAAAAAAACAATAATACAGGTTTTCCGATTTTTCTGTTAAAAAACCGAAACGAACCGAACCAAAACCGGTCGGTTTGAACCAGTTCCAGTTCGGTTCCGGTTTGAATTTTTTAGTTTTTCAAAATTTAATTTTGGTTAGTTTTTTAGATAAAAACCGAACCAAACCGAATTTGCTCACCCCTAGGTAGAATGAGATTTGAAAAAGGTTTTAAATCTTCTCCAAATGATTAATGACTATGATGTTAAGAACATACATGATTTATTGAAACATAACACATGACTTTTCTAATATTTGAGAAATCATGACATATTGTTAGACAATACGCTTAATCTTCAAGTATAAATCAATCAATTTATTGAATTGATAATAAGTTAAATTATTTAATTTATTTAATCATGTTTTATTAGGATTTTGATTTAGATTTGAGTTAATATATTAAAAAATCAATGAGTCACACACATTAAGAATCATTGACAATAAATTAAACTAGGATAATAAATTAAGTATGAATTAATTATAACTAAGTTTTAGAAAATAAGAACTAAATGTAATTAATGTAAAAAATTATAATTCTAGAGCTATAAAAATCAAGTAGAGAATTGATTTTATTAATTTCTAATAATTATCCTTAATAAAATATGCTATATTTTTCAAAGCACACAAAGTGATATTTTCCTATTAATAGTTTCACAACCCAATTTGTGACCTTCTTTTCAAAATATTTGTTTAAAAATGAAAAAAATAAAAAAAAATAAAAAAAAAAATAAATTTTTGATGTATTCACGTTATTTTTATCATTTTCAACGTCTTTCCAAAAGAATTTGAAATTTAAAAATTTATTTTCAATGCGTTTATTTCAAAAGCTTTAATTAATTTTTCTCATTGAGTTTACATTGCCTTTAACAAAAAAAACAAATACTAAAAAATAAAAAAATATATAAAAATAGACAAAGTTAGGACTAAAAACACAAAAAAAAAAAAACCAAAAAAAATTAAGTTCCTTGATAACCAAGCAATTAAAAAAAATTACTTTACCTATATATATAAAAAAAAAACCCAAAGGGGGGCATTTTTCATTAAAATAAAAGCCACATATTTAGTTACCATACCAAACTCTCTCCAGAAAAATTAATAAGATAGTGTTTGGAAACGCGGTGACATCTGTGTTTTTTAAAAAAATTAAATTTTTTTTGTTAAAAATTAATTATTTTTTTATATCTTTTGGATCATTTTGATGCGTTAATCTTAAAAATAATTTTTTAAAAATAAAAAATATATTATTTTAATATATTTTAACATAAAAAACATTTTAAAAAATAATCACAATAATACTTTCAAAAAGTATTAAAACCAAACAGTTGCCTATTATTTTGGAAGTATTAAAACCAAACAGTTGCCTATTATTAGAAAAGGAGATGAAAAACGTGACCTCACGCTCCCTCATCTTCTCAAACAATAACTACACAAAAAAACACCATTACAGCTCTCTTTTCTCACATTTCTCTCACTCTCATCTTCCCCAAAAAAATCCACGCCAGACGAAGCACTACCCGCTACCACTTCTCTTGTCCTCCCTGGTTCCTCCTCCTGCAAACCACTCGCAGACCCAACTTCCCCCTAACTATCATCATCGATTGGTTACCATGCATCAATATCGCCATCCAATGACCAATCATCTCCATCGTCAAGTCTTAAAAACAACAGTACACAAAAACCATCAAATTTTCCTGATCTCTCAGAGCCTCCACACCGAGGATAGCTTTCTCCCTCTGTCGACTAGTAGTAGCATCAAAAATCCACCTTTGATGCCTACCATCGACCATACCTTCCAACTAGTCACCAGCCCAACCAAAATCACCCTCCCACCTTCCCTCCATGACCTGAAATCTCCATCAGCCATGTAATAACAACCATCACAACTAGCCTTATGGCTCTCCACTTTCCACGATAGCCATACGGCCCTTACTATCTTTTTCAGCCATGGTAGTAAACACTAGCAGTAGGAGCAGCGAGACCAATGAAGGCTTCATCTGGCATTGTGATTCAACAGTAGTTTTTTTAATTTTAAAAATTTATAGTTTTAAAATATTTTTTTAATGTTTTTAAATTAATATAATAATATCAAAAATAAATTTTAAAAAATAAAAAAATATTATTGGAATATATTTTTAAATAATTTTTTTTTAAATAATGCTAAAAACATTTAAAAAAAGAAAAAGTTTTGAGTGGCTTGTACGTGGCTACAGGCAACAATAGACTACACCACCTAACAAGCACAAAGAAGAGTAGCTCATGATCCGCGAACACTATACGTGCTACACATGTACCATCATATGCCATTGCACTTCCACTAGCTCTCAACAGCTTCTGATCACACCTAATCATATCCAGAAGGTCGATCGAGTCCAAACTGGATTTGCAGAAGTTTTTTTTTTTTTTTTTTTTTTTTTTTTTTTGGGTGAATTTTTTTGTTTTAAGAGCTGATCTTTTTTGCTCAAGTTTTTTTTTTTAATGGATTAAATTCATGTGGGCTTTTAGATACATGGGTTCATATTAAGGTTTAGGTCTTTAATTTGGTTTTGTGTTCCAATGCTAATGGTGGGCTCATGAATTTTGCATGTACTTTGATTTTTTTTTTTTTAATAATGCATATGACCAAATTCAAAGATACTTTTCATGCATATTTTTTGTAAAATAAAAGCATATTTTTCTTTATATTTTTAAGAAAAATAAATTAATGAATTTTACAAATAATTTATAAATATCAGTTAGAATTTGGCCTACATTTTAAAAATACAAAAAACAATTATTTATTTTTAATGTTAGAATTTATGAACTTATATATAAGATATATTTATACTATTAAGAAAGGAAAATTAAGTCTATAATAAATAAAATAAACTTTTTTTCTCCCTCTTATTTAATTTTAATATTTGGAAATTATGCTAATTTTTAAATCAATCTTACTAAACACATAAGATTCATTCAACTCATTAAAAATATCAACAAGTCGATGGATAAAATGTCTATATTTTACTATAATATTATTGATTGCACATTTTATCAATAACAAACCATTATGAATCTTATCAAGAAATACATAGAAAATTATGTAAAATAACTTCGACCCTTTATTAGAAAGCCTTACAAAACTCCAATCATTTTGAAATTTTAAATCAAGATAATATATATAAACTTCTAGTAAAATATCAGCTTAATCCAATGGTTAGATAAAACATTATGTTTGTTGGCATAAAGTTATGTAGTAGGACAAATTAAACTGAAATCTGAATTTAATTATCCTATATAATCGTCAAATTTCTGTAACAAAGATATAACAACACTAAAAATAAAAGAATCAAGATTGTTAGTGTTAAAATATGTCTTCTTATACATAAGTAAAATCATAGGCATGTTAGAAAAACAAGCACTCTTGATCTCATTTTTTTTTGTATAGAAACTCAAGCGTTTACCTATATGTTCTACACTCTTTTCTTTTCTCATCCTTATTTTCTTCTCTCCATTCTTGGCTTCTATTAACCTTTTTTTTTTCCTCCATTAGCCAAATCTAAGCCTTTGCTCTCCTTTCTTATTATTTCCTTAAGACTTCTCTATTTTCAGTCTTTAAACTCACGATTTCACATTGTTTATTTGTCTTATTGACTTTGCTTTCTCTTTTCAACTTTAATTGGTCTTATTTAAGCCTTCAAGACTTTTTTTTTTTATGAACTTTTGCCTTTAACAACACTGTATAAAAATAATAGCTAATAATAATTTTAGATAAGCATGCCTTACTAACCACTTCCGTATATATTTTTGCATGGTAACCACGACCTCACATTGTTGTATTACCATTTCAACTTCACTTTTCTTTTTCAATTTCAATTGGTCTTCATAAACTTGTTTAGGTGACAATGATGCAAGTGTGTATGTCCTTCCATCATTTTCAAGAAAATACCTATTTTTAAGTTCATCACGCTTGTCCTTTCTATCAAATTGCCAAGGTCTCCCTAATAGTAAATGACTAGCATGCATTGGAATCATATCACACAAAACATCATCTTTATACTTTTCAATCAAAAAAGAAATCAAAACATGTTTAGTCACCATAACTTCATCACACTCATTCAATTATTGAAACTTATAAGGTCTATCATGCTTAACAATTATCATATTTAATTTCTTACCAAGTATAGTACTAGCAACGTTATCACAACTTTCACTATCAATAATCTTACAACACACCTTGTTACTAATGTGACATCTAATATAAAATATGTCCTCTCTTTGTTGCTTCTTTACCAATTTTATAGCAACTTTCTAATCATCAACCTTTAAACACTTATTTTCTTTATCTTTAGCCTTGGAAGGTTAAACTTTAATTTTTCTTCCCTCCTATCATCAAAAACGGTATGGATTTGTTCATTTTGCAATTTAGCATCTCTTTTATATATAAGATTAGGACCATCACGTGAACTAGCTATAAAAGTCTATTGTATATCCATTATGTTTATAACCTTCTCAAATTTTAAGGCTATCATATCCAATTTCTTTTCTATAGCCTCGTTACCCTTTAGTGATGAACTATTTTTTATGGATATTTTGATTTTTAAAAATAAATATTAGTAACAAAGATAAAAAAAAAATTCTCACATACTCTCTCACATGTTTACTCTCAAATTAATGTCTCTCCTCTCGTGTTTCATAAAATTTTTATAGGTTTTTCACTCAAATATACTCACCACCCTTTTACCTCTCAATCCCCAACTTTCAATTCTTAAAAGTAATTAGCACAATAATCAAATAAATCAACTAACCAAAGTATCAATTTCTAATTAATTATTGATTCAAGAATAAAATATTCAACTAACATCTAGCAATTTGACAAAACTAAGAATGTAAATTTTACAATTAACAATGTGAATTTCATGCGAGATATATGACGATATAAAGACATGAATAAAATTATAAAATCAAGAAAAATCAAGAAACTAAAGATTTTTTTATACTAAACCCGAAAACTAAAGGAATTAATACTAACTCAATAAAATTTCAAGAATCAAATCAAAATAACTCTAAGATCAAAAACAAATTCCTCTTAAACTTTTGGCCAAATTAGCAAATTTTAATTTCTCTACTTTTTTTTTAATTAAGCAAACTCGAAATAATATAAGATCCAACTTTACACACACACACACACACACATTTTGTAAGGAAGAAAACTTCATTCTTAGTATTTAGAGAGAATAAACTTGAGAATTTAGAGCTCTATCTGCAACCCTTTTCATCCATAAAAATATTATGTGTTTATTGTTTAATTGTTGTTTTTAGTTGAAGCTTGCATCATTAACCTAGGAATTCATGTGATCATGTGTTATAGAATAATATAAATCATATCCTGGAATTTCATCTAACAGTTTAAGTTATTGAGTTGAATTAGTTCTTTGACATGGCATCAGAGCCTTGAAGACCAAGCAGTCACGAGTTCAAATCTCACAATCTCCATTTATTTGATAAAAAATCAAGCATAAGATAGTGTGGGTCTATGCAAGTTTCAAGTCCAAAGGGCTTTCATTTGAGGGGGTATGTTAGAGCATAATATAAATCATATCTTAGGACCTCACCTAACAATTTAAGCTATTGGGTTGAGATGGTTCTTTGACATCATGAATGTTGTTTCAACTCTCTTTTACTCGGATTCATGTTTCCTATATTAAAATCATTCTCTCTAAATTTAATCGATATATATACTTTGTTTGTGATAAAGGAGATGACCGAGTTTTGTTTCACAAACACATGCAGAGAGAAACATCTATATTCCCTAATACAAATTAGATAGCATAGTGATGCATGGTTAACTGACAATAAGTTCTTCAAGATGCATGAAAGCAAAAGGCTGTAATGAGCTTTAATAATCACCTCGCTGACAAAGTTTATTGACCAATAATAATGATAGTATTATTCCATTTGATAAAACCTCTTTCTATTGCCTTTTGATGAGATTGAGTGGGGAGAGGAGGGAGGCAAAGTGTCCCATAGTTAATACTTTGTGCAGTCAGCTTCTTTGAACGATAAAGTCTGCCTCTTAAGATCATATCCTATCAAGATGTTCACTTGTTGTAAGTTGCCATAGACTGCAAAGTTAGATGCAGATGCAAAAGAAAAGCAAACAACATCCTCAACCATTTAAATGAATGTTTGCAAAGAATTCAGTTTCACGTCTGCACCGGTAAAGTGCATTGTGATAATAGGAATGTTGAGATGATTTTTAGTAAGGTAGCAAAGACTTAATTCTTGAATAAGGTGATCAATCGGTTTCAAATGGATGAATTTGAAAGATCCTCTAGTAGATATGTTAATGTGGTTCTCGAATCAATGATAATGTTGACATCTGTAAATGCGGTGTGAAAATTTCTGCTAGATTCTATTCTCTTTCCTTCTACACTAATTCCTTCTAGTGTAAAGTAGTAGTATGAGTCTTTATCTCCTGAAAATGTTGGTATAGAAACCGCTCCAAGTCCTTAAACCACCCTTTTTCCACCAAAATTCAACTTGTTAGGGGTGTTTGATCTATCAAATTATTCATTCTAGTAACTAGGGAAACTAGTGCTCCACATTTAAGGCCAACTACACCGGTTCCATCAAAATTTATTGTAGGAAACTTAATTCAGAGGGTCAAAGAGGACAACCACTAACCATTGATCGAGAGCTACCGACCATAGCCACCAGCCACTTACACACTGCCACTTACCATTATCTTTCACACATGGAACTTTATTTTTCATTGTTTTATTTGTGTATAAATAGGCAAAAAAGTTTATGTTATTGAGTGCGGAAAATAAAAGAGAGAAACACTAAAGAGAAAGAAAGGGTGAGAGTTTGAGAGTTTGTAATTTTATCTAAGCTTGTTGTTTATGAAATAAAACATACTGTTTTATCTCCTCTGAGTGGTCTCTCCCACCAACAATTATTGTCAGAGCCTCGTTCGTCAAATACAGAGGAGTTTTTGAAATGCCCCTATATTTTCAAAGTTGTCAAAAAATATTTTTATCATTCCATAGTGTAAGGTTCCTTAATACAAACTCAACGGTGCAAAAATGACCCTTATCAAAGCAAGGGGTACACTACAAGCACCACTTAAAGCCATTACTTTTGTCAACCACATGCATCCCACACGCGCTATATTTGAGCCAACTCGAGCTGACTAAGTCCAGCCATAAACCGAGCCTCCAAACCATTTAGGTGAACTATGATCTGTGCAGAGCTGAGCCATCAAGCCATTGGCTAAATAATATTCCTAGAATATTCCCAGTTAAACCCCAACGAACCAACCGATGTCCAAACATGGTTTTTTGACTAGTTCAACCTATTTTTTACTCATTTTCAACCAATTTAGACTAGTTCTCTACTATTTTGACCATTCTGGATTCATCTGTAGTGTCTGTTTTGTCAAATTCATCTTCAATCATCCCAAAGCTGACTAAAGAAATTTATGACAAATGATGTACCAAACTGAACGCATTTCTTGGCTTACGAAAGTGTATAGAGATTGTGAAATATGGTAATAATGAACCGAATACCAAAGAAATAGAATATTCCCTACAAGAGGCACAAAAGCAAGTCCTCAAAACTAATATAAAAAAGACAACAAAGTTAAGACCATTATTTATCAAGATCTTAATAAAGTCACATTTGAGATCATCGTTTTCGCATAAACCTCAAAGGAAATATGAGAGGCTCTCCAACAAAAATACAAAGATGCTGACAGAATCAAAAAGATTCATTCTTTGCGAGGTGAATTTAAATCATTGGAAATGAATTCTTCAAAATCTATTTCTAATTATCACACAAGAATTATGGTGATAGTTAATCAGATGAGAAGAAATTGATAATCCTTTATAAATTCTTGAATTACTGATAAACTTTTAAGATCCCTAGATCCAAGATTTGATTATGTTGTTGTACTATTGAAGAGTCTAAAGAAGTGGACAGGTTGGCGATGGATGAGCTTATGGGTTTTTACAAGCTCATAAACAAAACATCACGAAAAAATAGAGATATATAAGGCAATAAAACATGCCTTGTAATCAAAACTATCCCTCAAATAAGATAGATACGAGCAAAGAAAGACTTCAACAAGTGGATTTACCACTTGAGAAAGAGGTCAAAAAGAACGAGGAGGATTTCACTGATTTCAAGGAAAATAATCTTGGGATATAAGATCTAGAGGTAAAAGTGTTAAAAACAACACTAAAGAAGGATAGGGACAACAAACATTTACTCATAGAGGAAAAAGAGACGATTACAATAACCATGACAAGAGGAATATCTAATGTTATAGCTGCAATCAGTTGGGACACTATAGCATTGAATGTCAAAGGAAAGCTCTATCAGAGGTACATGAACAACCCAACTACACAAAGGAAGATACCACCACAAAAGGATCAACTGTATTAATTGTCCAACATTAATTAAGTGAGAATTAAGAGAATGTTTGGTATCTAGATTTTAGAGCTAGCAATCATATATGTGGATAATGAGACTTGTTTGGTGATCTAGATGAGACTATATAAGGACAAGTCACTTTTGGAGATACCTCAAAAATTTTGGTAGAAAGTAAAGGCAACATCCCAATCATGTTAAAGAATAAAAATCATAGCTACATCGCAAATGTTTACTATATTCTAGCCATAAAGCACAACATGCTGAGTGTAGGCCAACTTCTAGAAAAATGTTATACTCTCTTCATGAAGGATTGTAATCTTACAGTCAAGGACTACAATGATAGATTAATTTTCTTTGTGAAGATGTCCAAGAATATGATGTTTCCTCTAAACATCTAATATGATGCAACAATGTGTTTGATTGTCATCACCAATAATGAAGAGTGGCTCTAGCACCTAAGGCTTTGATTTATAAATTTTACAAGTCTGAAGATGCTAGCAAGCAAGAAGATGGTCAAAGGTTGCCCCACATAGAAGTGAGTCATTTCATCACTGATAATGGCCCTAAAGGTCCTAAATCTAGTAAAAATATTATTTTAAAGAAAATTAAGCACAACTTTTCGATCATTAGTAGGAGTTGCAATCACCTTAATCCACTTTTATACATAATCCACTATTAGAAGAATGTATTTGTTATTGTAGGATGAAGAAAGTGATCCCACAAAGTCAATACCCCAAACAATAAACACCTTCACATTTAGAATATTCTGTAAAGGCATCTCATTTTATCTAGAGATGTTCCCAAAATTCTGGTATCTATCATATGTTATAATAAAAGCATGAGCATCATTTAACAAGTTTGGCCAATAAAATCCTAATTGAAAAACTTTAGTTGTTGATTGACGAGCTCCAAAGTGCCTTTCACATTCAACTATGTGGAAATGCTTTAAAATATCTACCATTTCCTATTCTAGAACACATCGCTGAATAACTTAGTCTGCACAATGCTTATAGAGTATTAGTTCCTCCCAACAATAGTGTTTTACTTCTAAGAAAAATTTCTTGTTTTGTTGGTAAGAAAATTCTAAAGGAATGACCTTACCTATAAGAAAATTAATATAATTTACATACCAGGTAAAAGGTTGTTGGAAGAAATAGCTAAATGTTTCTCATCTAGAAAATTATCATTTATGAACGTAAAAAAAACAATGACCAAACATTCAATTTTACGGTCCGAACTTCAAAATCAATATCTACTAGGAATCATGTATTTACAAAGCTGGTTTTGTAATAGTTGTACCTATAATTTGTTCACTTCACTATTCATAAGCATTAGTCCATCGCATTCACATATATGGCTTTTAATTCCATAATAAGTTGGACAAAAAAACTAATAAGTGACACTAACAACATGAAGATTTTAAAATTCTTTTCATTTTATTTGATAAAAAAGGAATTTTTTAATCAATTTAAAAATTAATAAAATTAATTGAAAACCCCACAAGGGTGATGTTTTTTTCAAATATGATGTTTGCACTAAAAGGTTGAAAATGGATTGCTAGACTTGAAAGTAATGAAACAAAACAATTCTCGGGTTGGGTTTAAATTTTTTTTTCAATACAGATGTAAGAGGAAAGAATTCTTAAAGGCTATATTATGTATGTATTTACAGATTTTAAAAAAGATATGATTATTGGTTAAAGAACAAAAAATAGAAGATAAGAAATTGAAACCTTTTATTTAATGGGTCATGGAAGTTTATATAGTCATGATCCACACCAACTTGCATGGAAACAATGATAGAGAAGGAAAACTATTGTGGCACCTATCTATAGATAATCTTTTTAAATATTAGTCTCTAATGGTTAATGGTTTTGATGGTTCACTTTTAAGTGGAAAAAATGACATTATTGAGCCATTCATTAGGTATAAGCATATCTTAACATTGTTTTATGGACTTAGTTATGATAGGAAAATGTGTGGGTATTTAATACTTGATAGCAATTGTATGCAGGATAGGTGAAGTAGTTCAAGTGCTACTTTGAGGTGAACTATTGGTGTTGGGGTGTATTTGTATGAGAATTAGCCGTGAGAGTGTTATCTTATTGGGCTATGTGAACACTTAAGCCCAATCTAGAGACTAGTTTGTTGTAAGCCTATTAGGTTAATAAGACTTCTTGAAAGTTGAGGCATCTTTTTTAGATTTAGTGTGTGTTTAATACTATGGTGTATGATGTATTTTAAAAAAATTTATTTAAAAATATTTTTTATTTTATTTTCAATATCAGCACATTTAAACAATTAGAAGATACAAAAAAATTGAATCAATGTACGCAAAAACAAACAATCCCCGGTACAATGATGAGCCACTAACTTGCAACGAGACCTTAGTTGCTCGGAGAGGATTCATGACCTATTATGCTTTGGATTAGAATATAGTGTGGGTCTTGCCTTATGTTGTATTTCATGGATTAGGTGATTAAAGATGCAAATTTAAAACTCATTAAGAGGTGCAAATAATTTGAGATTAAGTTCATTCTTCAAAAGATATTGAAAATACACTTGTAAAATCAATCTAGTTGAGAAATTCTCTTCAATGTTGTATTCAAAATATAAAATTCTTCTACTAGTACTGACAAGGAGATAGAATTAACAGGCATCTGATAAATATATTAATTATTTATCGCCGGGAGCCGGCTTTCCAAGTGGAAAAACTAGATGTCGATGACTGCAAGTGTAGCATTGTACAAAGAAAAGATACAAATTTTATAATCTTAAACGGTGGAGTAGAGAGGAACAAGTAATATGCACGAAGCAGGCCCTGGCTGACCTTTTTGGCTTTGAGTACTTGAAATCACATCACATCAAAATTCAAAAAAGTTTGTACTCAAAACGACAGCAAGAAAGGCATCCCTCTAAAATCCAAATTTAGTTAGCATATACAAGAAAATATCACATTAAGATATATGATAGTATTATTAATATATATATATATATATATATATCATATTAACATATATACTAGTATAATTAATTAGCATTAACATATTAGAAGGTGCATTTGTCTTTAAAAAAACAAACCTTTAATAAAAAAAATTTAAAATAAAAAAATATTAAAAACAATGATAATAAAATAACAAGTTGTTTTAGAATTAAATAATTTAACATAGAAGATATAAAATGATAACATCCAAAATCCACTTGTATTAAAATTCATGAATCAGTATCCTCAACTACATAAAAAAAATAAAAGATTTTACAACATGTTGAACATTTAACACACTTTTAAAAAATAATTGAGCATTGTTTAAATCCAAAGACAATTGAATTTTAGATTTTTAAGATACCATTTTTTGTTGGATTATGGAAAAACATACAAAAGAATATTTTAAAAAAATAAATGATATTTATTATAAATATTTAGGTGTTAATAATATAGTTATATATTTAAGTGTTGATGATAAATTATATATAAAATAAAAATAAAAATTAATTTGAAACATTAATTATTGAAAAATCCTTGGTGAGAATATAT
>Ga0325402_1001389_pt1 | contig 19675 bp, 10 predicted proteins | sample PopdelMetagenome_22_FD_207212 | JGI IMG/M metagenome (GOLD analysis project Ga0325402, IMG submission 207212) | Populus deltoides microbial communities from Bellville, Georgia, United States - Xylem-PdKOR-R3 | ecosystem: Host-associated > Plants > Phyllosphere > Stem > Wood/Secondary xylem...
TCTGGCTGCAAGGTCGTGTCATAAAAGTATGATAATTAAATAGATTAATTAAAAAGAAAAAAAAAAAGAAAAAACCCAATAGGAAGAAAAAAAAACTAATGAAGAAAAAAAAATTAAATTAACTGGGTTAATCTTTCAAACCAGGTTAACCCGTCAAACTTGGGATTCGCGTCATGAAAGTCTAATAACTAAATAGAAAAAAAAATATTGATGGGTTAACCCGTCAAGCCCGAGATATATGTCATGAAAGTTTGATAATTAAATAAAAAAATTTAACATTAATAAACTAAATTAAATGAAAAAAATTAATGAAAAAGAAAAAAAGAAAAAAAAATTCCAGGTTAACTCGTCAAATTAGGTTAACCCGTCAAGCCTAGGATCCGTGTCATGAAAGTCTGATAACTAAATAAAAAAATTAACATTAACAAACTAAATTAAACAAAAAAATTATTTAAAAGAAAAAAACACAAAAAAAGCTCAGCGTTTCACTATAGACTGCATAGTGAAACTCTGAGCGGTTTTAGAGTGTTTTTGGCAGTGTGGTAGCGGTTGCTTTTCAAATAGCTTTTCATGCCGAAATACATGCCAATGATGTTTTTTCATTTTTTAAAAATTATTTTTGACATCAGCACATCAAAACGATCCAAAAAGTACAAACCGCACTTAATTTTAGCAAAAAAAAAATTTAAAATTTGATGAAACGCAATTACAAACACAATACCAAACGGTCTCTTAGTATATGTTCTAATGTCAACTTTCACCTTGGCTTTTTTTTTTTCTTTCAACTCTAACCCCTCTATACTCCTCCCTCTTTTCAGATTTTCTCTTTCTATTTTTTTAAAGCTTTGCAGGTATAGCTAACAAAAATAAAAATAAAATTTATAAATTATAAGTCTTTATCTGTGTAAAAAAATTTCTGTCAGAATGCCAAGTCTGTCAGAATAAACACAACTATATATAATTCCATACAATTTTGCTACCTACGGATTACTCATTTCAATGTTGACAACTATCCAACTATAGATATTCAATCTACAAGTGGCTTATTTTATACCATATTGCATGTGGCAAAGGCCAAAAAAGCAAAGACGACTTTTGCTCGTAGAAATGGATATATTATATATAATTCTAAAAGTTGTAGCTTCAATAATCCGAGTCTGAATTTATTTTTTAAAAATTATTAATTTAAATTTTATAAATTTTAGAATTACTGTAAATTTATATAATTATTAATTCTAGAATTTTAGAGATAAGCGTGTAAGTTGATCAGAAAACCAATTATTTAAAAAAATAGATATATATGAAACACCCGATGCAAAGTGCTGCGTTCAATTTTATTTTCTCCCATTTAGGATTTTTGTCTAATAAGCACGCTCCAAATGCCATCATTTAGTGTTTGTTCGGTGATACAGTAATTAATTTCTGTGGTTGTAACTGAAAAAATAAATAAATTATAATTTAAAAACTATCCTGTGCTTTGATTAATCAAATGATTTTAGTAGAAAAACATGTATGATAAATATTAAGCATGCGATTGGGTAGTGTGAAACCATTAAATTACAAACAAGCATGCGAAAAAGCAATCTCTTCTGTTTTCATACTTTAAATTAGAGATAAGTTCATTATTTTCTTAGCTGTAGATTGCCACCTTCCACATGGGCGGCAGGTTACTAATTCTGAACAACAGACCGTGTGTCTCTTGGCTTTCCGCGAGCAGTGATTTTCTAACTATATCCAAAAGCCAAGCCCTGTGGACTGCAATTCAATGTTCAAATTTGATGGCAAAAAGTAATTTAAATGAACCGGCAATAATTCAGATCTAGATGCCATCTTCATTACTTTAGATTCGTGTAAAGTCAAATCATGCCAAAACAATTAGAAGCTCAATCATGTCGACTAGCTTGACTTTCCTAACTGGAAGCCATAAAGCAGCTGCCCACCCCTTCTTAATTTGGTAGGAGCTCTTCATGTAATTTACTAAAACATATGCTATAAAACTCATGTCCAAAGTGTAACAAAACGATTGGTGTCCTGATGTTCAGTGGAACATTAAGGCACCTCTTTGGTGCATATGCAGCCCTTCTTTCTCTACAGATCATAGCCATCCACCATAGCTGCAGCGCTAGAAAGAACAGCAATTACTGCTCTCCCTCTTCCTGTGGAAACATCCATAATATCAGCTACCCTTTTCGATTAAACACCGATCCCAAAAGCTGCGGCCACAAAAGTTATGAACTTGTTTGTGAAAACAATCGTCCAACTTTCTACTTGAAGACGGTCAAAATATTATGTTCAGGCGATCGAATACAGTAACTTCACGGTTCGACTTGTGGAAGCTGCTGTTCAGAAGGATGATTGCTTCTCCATCCCTCATCGATCTCTTATCGCATATGATAATTACATAAGCTACAGGAACTATCTTCCATATAACTTTGGGTTCGATAACCTTCGCACCGACTTTATGACCTTTAGATTAACTTTTATAACTTGCGAAAATCCTGTACTGAGTCCTCCAGACTATATAGTGGATGCTTCTTCTTGCAAAAATGGAAATTCTACTGCATTAAATTCTACGTTCAGCTGCCGCAATGCGGAAGGTTACTCCTATGTCATGGTTGCTGCCGACTTGCTGAAGGTACCGGACTTATGCCGTATAAATTTGATCTATTCTGCCCCTGGATCTGTTATGCCAGAAAACATGACCACTATTTCCTACAGAGATGTCCATGATATTTTGTTATATGGATTTGAGCTTTCATGGTACTCAGCTTGTTGTGATTCTGTCAATGAGATCCAGTACTGCAACTATGATAGTACATATTGTGATTCATACGGTGCGTTTTCTTCTCTCTATGTCTCTCTCAGATTACCTTAATTTGAATATAGATTTCATAACAGCACAAATCTCTCTATTTTATTCTTGATAAAAGAAGGTGTTTTATGCAAATCCATGACCATTCTCTTGTTGTTGTGACATTGCTTAAAGCTTTATCTTGTTCTGGGTTTATTATAAGTTAATTGGCCTAGATATCTTCCCATTGATCATACATATTTTCTTCTTGTTGTTAGCTCTTGGTGGCTTTGAACTATTTTTTTTTTTTTTCAAACTACTAGAGGTAGTATAATCAATCTTAACAGTATATTGTAACGACAAAAAAAGGGGAAAAAAACGAAAAGAAAGAAAACTGATTCTACTTAAAGTGTTAATGTTTGTGTCTTCAAGCTCTTGCTATATACATATTTCCTTCATATCTCAATTAAACACAACTTCGAATCTTCATTTCCTTCCTGGCTGCTGGAGTGTGGTACTGTTTTGGTTATCAATTTAGTTTTTCATTTCAGCTGGGCCAGAGATTTGTTCTTATCCTGTGGTTTTGCCTTTTCCATTGTTTGTTTCAGCTTTTTTTTTCATTTGCTTGACTGTTGCTTTCCTTGGCAGTCCTTTATATTTGTTACTTTCTCCATGTTGGCCTATCTGATCTTACGGTTCTTTATTTCAATCAGTTAGGTATTCAATGACAACGCAAACCTTCAAAACTCAAGTAATTTGATGATTTCTTCTTTTATATGAACGCAGGCCTCAATGGTGCTCCTATCAGAGTGGCAATAGGTGACACAGCTTGTCTTTGTCTGCCAATAAATATTACCAATTATTGAGATCACTAGTTTCTTTAACAATTATTTGTTTTTTCTTGCAGACTTTCTGACTAATCGTATACTCAGTTATCTCAGTAAGAACCTGCCTTTTTCTTTACTCATTTTTAATTACATGAATTGGTTCTTCAAAGGCTGGACACTGACATGACCTTCTCTTTTCTTCGCAATGAAGTCTTTGGGCCGATAACCAAGTATTTTCCAAGCGGGACATGGATATTCTATTCAAGAAGAGGGGGTGAGTTAATTTAGAGTTCTTTTTTTTTTTTTTTTGTAATCTGGAATTGTTTCATTAATGATAGACAATATGCGCAGAAAAAGCATTTAAAAGCATTATATAGGAAATAAGTTATGATTAATTACTTTTTTTCTTTCTTCTTTCTTGTACATGATTGCCACTTGTAGGACAATCTCCTATAAGATTTCCCATATTGATTTTTCTCCTTTTCTATAAATCTTGTAGGACAATCGCATTTGGGATTCCGAATTTACAAAGGTAAATTACAATAACTATATGTAAATATTGAGATTATCGAGTTCATCTAAAAAACATTAATATGCTCTTTTGGTACAAATCTTTTTAATTATTTTTTTTGCACTGTCTTCATTTGGCAGAATACTATATGTATGTTGGGACCAAGACCATATCTTCAGATTTTCTCAGCATAATCATAGTTTTGCTCATTGCACTACTTATTTTCACTGGTAAGTACTTTCCTATGCTTCTTTGGATTCGTTGTGGAACATGAAATGGGTGCATTGTAAGATTAAAACATTAGATTAAAAGAAAAATGGAAAGCGCAAGAAAGTTGACTTTGGTTTCACGGAAAGAAGCCCTTCAACTTTTTAGTTTTTCTAATTGAGTCTAATTCTTTAATTTTACAATAGATATAAATATTAGCAACTTTAATGACTTAAAAAAATCCAAAGCTAAGATGGATAAAATCAAAAGTCACTAAGATGCTCTGTGCACCATCTTTTTTTTCTTGCATTTTCGTAAGAAGTTTTTACCTTTTGGTGCATTTATAAAAGTTGAAAAAAAGTTGAAAACTAGTTGAAAACTAGTACGGATTTAAGATTTGAAAAAAAGTTGATGCTTCCATCGATACATAGTAAACTAGTAAGGATTTATCACGTTTCATTTATAAACTAGTAAGGATCTATCAAATTAGCAATATTTCATTCTGTCATTGACTGTTCTTGTTGTTTCTCAACATAGTGATATTTCGTGTAATATTATTTCTTTTTGGGCTTTCATGCCTCGTGACCTATTTAATCTACACATGGCGAAGAAGGCACTTATCAATGTATGACATCATTGAAGAGTTCTTGCAGAGTAATGACAATCTCATGCCTGTAAGGTATTCTTACTCAGAGATTAAAAAGATAACAAATGACTTCAAGGAGAAGTTGGGTGAGGGGGGCTTTGGCTTAGTTTATAAAGGACAGCTTCGTAGTGGTCGTTTTGCAGCAGTAAAAATCTTGAGCAATTCAAAAGCTAATGGACAAGACTTTACCAATGAAGTTGACACCATCGGAAGAATTTACCATGTCAATGTGGTGCAGCTTATAGGCTTTACCGCCGAGGGATCAAAGCGTGGTCTTATATATGAGTTCATGCCTAATGGTTCTCTTGATAAGTATATTTTTCCTAAACGAGATAGCGTTACATTAAGTAAAGAGAAAATGTTTGACATTTCTCTTGGGATTGCTCGTGGCATTGATTATCTACATCAAGGTTGTGATATGCAAATCTTGCATTTTGATATAAAGCCTCACAATATTCTTCTCGACGAGAAGTTTGTTCCAAAGATTTCAGATTTTGATTTAACAAAATTATACCCAACAAATAATAGCATTGTGGCCCTCACTGCGGCTAGAGGAACAATGGGATACATAGCTCCTGAATTGTTCTACAAAAATATCGGAGGCGTGTCTTACAAAGCAGATGTTTATAGTTTTGGAATGTTGTTAATGGACATGATAGGAAGAAAGAAGAACTTGAGTGAATTGGTAGAGGATGCAAGCCAAATCTACTTTCCTTCGTGGGTTTATGAGCAGGTTTATGAAGGAAATGACCTAGAAGTACTAGGAGACACCACAGAGCAAGAAAAGAATATAACAAAGAAGATGATTATAGTGGCATCGTGGTGTATACAATTAAAACCCGAGGATCGTCCCTCAATGCATGAAGTTGTTAAAATGCTCGAAGCTGATGTTGAATCTCTGGAAATGTCTCCTAAACCTTTTCTCACCACCTCGCAACAAATGCCAAAACATGATGACATGGCCAATCAATCAGATCCGTCAAGTTATTGTATAAATTCCTCATATCAGTTTGGTCGTTAATAAATATGTAATTGTTTGTTCATAGATTTTGATAATGGATTAATTAAGCATCCGAGATGTATTTATTATATCAATCAAGCTCTTTATGCTTTTATTGAATCCATTTATTGAATCCAAGTAAGAGCCAGAGCATCACATGCCAACATTAAAACATGAATTTTGTAAACTTATATCATTAATCTTAGTACCTATATATTTATGAATGATTTAGTTTGATTTGCTCTCAAGTAAAACTAAACATCTTCTTATTCTTTTTTATATAGTTTGATTGATACAATATCTGAAATCAACTTTCATGACCAAGAAATATCTAACATTATCAAGATTTAATGCGAGACATAACCTATCGAGGCATCACTGTAGTGAAAACCATAGCAACCAATTAACAACATTATAAATAAAGGTAGAGTAATGTCTTAATTTCATGATTATCTATCAGAGTACGTCCACACAAAAAAACCTTTGTTTAAAAAATGAAAAAGAAGTCCATTCTTCATAAATTAAGTGGTCTCGAGCATGAGAGGGCCCTTATTCCATAAAATCATTTCCTATCGCCATAATGGTGATTACTTGTGGGTCGCCACCAGTAAGTATATTGTGTGGCTGAAGAAGCAGCATGTTTTATCCTCTTCATGTTCATCTTGTGTCCAAATGACTTCAATACAGATGTCTCAACAGCTAGTACATGAACACTAGACTAATGATATTCAAGGTTTTGTTTGCAGGGAAAAGTGCTACATTCAAGCACCAATAAGCAGTAATGTTGATTCATGAGGTATTCTGATCAAATGTAATGATGTCAATAACATCTTTTACTGGCCCATCTGTGGATTCACAATCACCCCATGAAGATGCATTGATGTCTACAAAATATTTTACAAGAACAGAATGAAAAGCTCATAAAATGTAGAAATGAATGTATTGATATGCCTATAACATCTTATAGTAGCAGATCAAGGCAGCAAGGGCCTCACTCTATGATACCTTTAGGACTTGCACGCAACCTTAGTTACAAACTCCTCAATATTCTTATCAGAGCTCCCACCTATATCTACTGCCGTTTGGGCTAATTTCTTCCATTTATCAGAATTGCCTCTTATCGCATTGCTTCTTTCACTTTCCAGGACTTTCCTTATGCACCTTTCTACCTCTTCTTTGGTGACAATCCCCTTTTCATTTACATTTACTCTAACTCCTACATGCCAAACATTAGTGATAGACTTAGCATTGGTTGGTTGATCAGTCCATTGTGGCATTGCCACCATTGGCACTCCTAAGCTCAATGCCTCGAGTGTTGAGTTCCACCCACAATGAGTCATGAAGCATCCAACTGATTTGTGAGCCAGAACTTGTAGTTGAGGACACCATTTTATGATGAGGCCTATGTCTGATGTCTCCTTTACAAAGTCCCTTGGAAGTTTACTCTCTTCTGACTCTCTTACTATCCATAGGAAGCACCTATTGCTTCGTTTAAGACCCCAGGCCAGCTCTGACATTTGCTCTTCTCCGACTGCAGCCAGGCTTCCAAATGAGACATACACAACTGACCCTGGTTCCTTCGATTCCAGCCACTTCATGCAAACATCTGAATTGGGCTTGAAAAGGTTTAAGCCATAATCTTTGTCATCTCCCAACCGCTTGTCCAAGAACATTGATGGAATCATTGGTCCTATTGGTTTGATTGGCCATTTATTGATTCTCATCCAGTTCACTACCTGGTATAGAAATAGTAAAATGTCAAGCAGTATTCAACATGCCATGAATGAACAAAAGACATGACTATATTATGAAGGACTAGGAGTTCACACTTCAACTTCAAGCTCATTAAAGCTGTTCCATATCAGCCATCTTGCTTCAAGAAAATTTGAGAACTGACCAAGGAGGAGTTCTTGTATAGCTGGATATGAACCTGCATCACTAACAAATGATGGTAGATCATTGAACTCCAAATTTTCCAATAAAGGCAAGGACATGACTGCCTGATCAGACTCTTCTACTGGAACTTGATAAATGTCTTCAAAATCTATGCCCAAGCAAATCATTGGGCAATACAGGTGCATTATTGTGAAGAGATTAGAATCAAAAGATATCTTCCATCGTGGGTGATAAATCACCTCATCAGTTATGTAATTTGCTTTATTTGGATTAACGAGCTTCAATTATTAATATTTTCTAACTCTAATTTCTTAGAAAAAATAAAATACAAATGCATTGTCCATAAGGTGACATAATTTAAATCATTTGGTGCTTCTCAACATAGCTACCAGTTCATTAATGTTAGTATCAGAAGTTCCACCTTCACTCGGAGCCTCGATAGCCAGCTCTTTCCATTTCTTGGAATTCATTTTCATTTCTCTGCCTCTATCTCCCTCCATCACTTCTTTTATGCAAATGACAATCTCTTCTCTTTTCACAATTCCATGCTCATCAACCTTAGCTCTGACTCCCACCTTCCAAGCATCTTCAACGAGTTTATAATTCATTTGCTAGCACTTTCACTTGGGGACTCAAATTCACTACCAATCCCTTATTCTCCACTTCTTCAACAAACCCTTCTGGGATCTTCCCTTTCTCAGAACCCATCACCACCCACAAGAGGTGAAAATTGCTCCTCTTTAAGCCCCACGCAATTTCCTCCATTTGCTTGCTGCTTAGAGTAGCACAGCTACCAAAAGACACATATACAACTGATGCAATGGGCTTAGTGCTGAGCCAATTGATAGAAAGAGATGTGTCTATTTCATAGAGACTAATACCGTAGTCATCCTCATCTTCAATACTCTTGTCCAAGTATGTTGATGGGATTGTTGGTCCAATTGTCAATAATGGACAAACTTTTGACATTGCATCCACTACCTGAAGGAACAACAAAATATTTGTGGAGATTTGGACCCTTAATTTACATAACATAAAAACACAAGTTCAAATTATTTATCTCTAAATATTCATATATAATTCTGTTACCTTTACTGTTAAGAGTTTCAAATTTTAATCATTTACAATTCACAATTATTTGATCTTGATATTAGGATTGGCCACCAATATGTAAAGAAGCCAACAATTATAATTTCTCCTTTTGACATGTGCTTAGAGATGCGACTTTATGGCATATAATGACCTATGTACTACCGTGTCTCACTGTATTCAAATGCCGGGTAGAAATTACCCTAAGCCTAAGCATCTACAAAACTTGGATTTTTTTTTATCTACCTTCACTGTTCATACGACCTATGAAGTTCCATAATTAAAAAGCTTCTCACTCTGTTTTTTTCAATACAATCTTTTTTTCATTGTTTTGCCTTTTTTTTCCATTCAATTTCATCTTTTTTAATCAAGTATAAAACTCAACAATACCCATGCAGACCGATGTGGATAGGTTTGAATACATTTCTAGAAAAAATTAAAAATCAAGGCAAACGAATAGATATAGAAAGCAAAAGAGTAGAGAAGACCTCATTATGATTCTAAGAAATATTGTTTGATTCTCAAATCCATCCCTATGAAATCAATTTTATTCATTTCATCCCAGACCTATTAGAAATTAGACGACGTATATTTGCCTCCTCCGGTAGCCAAAAGACACAGAAGAAAAGAGCACATTACAGTTCTTGAATGGAGGGACAAATTGTCTAAGATAGCTTTGGGATGGAATTGATGAAATTAATTGGTTTGGGATGGAGATTGAAAAAGAATGAGATTTTCCCAGAAACCGAAAAAGAAGTACAAATAGTTGTAAAGTCCAATATAATTATGCGGTACAAAAGTGCCTACCTCACACTCCAGCTTGTAGAAAGTGTTGATGAGGATCCAATCAACCTTGTCCAGATTAGCAAACTGACTCATGGTCTTCTTAACATTAGCAGGATATGAATCTGGCAGAACAACAAATGTTTGCAAGTCTTGAAACTCAAGCAGTAGGTCTAAGTGTGTCTTAAAAATCCTTTGCCACGCTGTAAACCAGAATATTTTTTTATTAGTAAAAAAAAATACTCGGATGACACGAGTGTATTTTAAAAAATCTAAAAAAAACTTAATTTTTAATTAAATAAATATTAAAAAATAAAATTGAATAAACATTAACTTAAAAGAAGAAAATGAAAAAAAACAAGTAAATCTAAGTGAACCTTTTAAACCTTTATTAACCTTTAAAATTCAGAACTCATGAAATTATATACCATAACCAAAAAGCTCAAACTCCAATCAATTCAATGATAAATAATAAAATCAAATAAAAAAAATATTAATTTAATTTTTTTTTTAAAATATAAAAAAAATGACAATTAAAACAATAATAATTAAATTTGATAGGAAAAATGAGGATGGAATTTTAAAAAAGAAAAAAAACCATAAACACCACGAATAGTAATAAAAAGAATAGGGACATAATTTGAAAAATAAAAAAATTGAAAGGGGTGAAATTAAAAAAGAATTTTAATTTTATATATTATTAAAAATAAAAAAATAATTAAAAAAGTAAGAATTAAATCTAAAAAATTAATAAATTAAAAAATTATTCTAAAATATGTAAACGGTACACACAAAAATTTAGAAGAAAAGAGAAAACAAGGAGGAGATAGGATATCTTGATCTTCAGGATTATATCCTAGCATGATCTTTAAGATCGTAGGATATCCTAGCATTATTTGTTTCTTCATCACCACAAAAATCTTGCTCCGAGAAAAAGATCATCGCAACTTCACTCACTTATAATTCTAATTCAGTCCTGGAGCGTGCTACAACATCTTGTTTCTTAGTTGTACACGATATTTATTCAACATGTAAGTTGTGGTCTTGAATCCCCTGTAAGCGCTGTCACTTTGGCCATTTCCATGATTTCATCTGCAAATCTTGTGCAGATTCTATGTTTTGAGATATATTATAACAGAGAGACTGTCGATATATTATATCTTCCACAGATCTTAAATATATACTTGATGAGAAAGTGACATGCTCCTCAATCACTGTCACTAGTCAATAACATTAAGATATATTCCAGTTTTGATCATTTCTAGGGTAATAGGTTAAAAAAATACCCTAAAATTTGGATCAATATGAAATTAGAAATTTAGATAAAACATGGATGTGTCTGAATGAAGAAATTTAGGGCAGAGATGGCGTATACAGACAGAGTATGCCAAGAACCAGTAAGTTATTATTTGCTCCAGCAGGTTGTTTCTACTGGATATATTTTTCACCAGTAAGTTATCTTAGTGCTTGCTTGGACTTGCTCAACAAACGGATTAAAAAAATGAAGTTTCACCTATCTGTCATCAGAGTCTGTAAATGTTACAGATGATTTAAGTTCGTTTCCCAAATTTTTCAAGAACATGTTTGTCTTTGGTAGCTTATTGTCATAGCTGTGAACTCTGAAGAAAAATGATCTAAGAAACCAAAGTCCTGCAATGTAATTCCATTTTGTTCTCTTTTTTAGCTAATCTTTCTGGGTAGGTTCTCTGGTTTGAGGCTGGTGCTGAAGAAAGGGGAAGCCGACGCTGCTACTTTTTAGTTTCCTCTGCTTTTTGGATATTCCTGGGCTGGTTTCCTTTGGCTCAGTCTCCTTCTTGTGTCTGTCTGTCTCTCTCTCCGGTGCTGGAGATGGCTAAGACAATGGTCACACTTTCCTCTGGTTTTTTCACCAGTTTTTCCTCCCCGTTTGCGTCTTCGTCCTCCTGTGCTCCCTTCGTGTTCTAGGTTCTCTCCCCGTTTTTTCCCCCTGTTTAAGCTTTCTTGTACTGCTCGCTCTGCCTCTCTGTTTTCTCCTTCCCTCGGTTCTGCTTTTTTTCTCCTCTCGGTTCTGCTTTCTTTCTCTGGCTTTTAAAGCCAGAGAATGCCACCGTTACCCAGGTAATAAAGTGACTGTTATTGCAGGATTAATGGCGATGCATCGTTGGGCATCCGGTTTTTTCCGGTCGGGCGAAGAAGATGAACAGTGCTGATGGCCATTTGCGTTTTGGTCCTTGACGTTTTGAAAGTTTTGTAATCAAGCTCCCTGAATAAACTTTAACTGGACCCCTACCTTTTATCACAATTTCCATAATTGTCCTTAGACTTCAATTTCTTGCAGTTTTAACCCGAATCAGCCCCAAACTTCAGTATTTCTTCAATTAAGCCCCTGGGTTCATAAATTAAACTAATTCCAAGTTCAATTAAGTCCAAAACTTATCAATTCTTCAATTAAGTTTTTAATTTGGTTAATAAAACTAATTCAAAGTTTAATTAAATCCCAAAACTTCTAATCATGATGTCCTTAACCCAAATTTTAATTTATTGTTCATTTTTTTTTTCATCATCAATTTTTATTATTATTTTTTAGAAAATAAAATAATAATAATAATTAAAATAAAAAGATTAAAAATTGGATTATGACAATACTAAAATATTAAAGCATCCCCATCCTTATCTTAATCTTCCTTCAAATATTACAACGAAACATCACAGCTCTGCTCTAACATGCAATTGGATCAGTATTGATAGGCTTTAATTAATTGATTGTGATTAGGCATTTGATTTTGCTGGCTGGCTACTCTTTAGAACTGTGTTTTAAATAGTTTCGAATAAAGTTTTATGATAAATTATTTTTTTTATATTTTCAGATGATTTTAATATGCTAATATTAAAAATAATTTTTTTAAAATTAAAAAAATATTATTTTAATTTATTTTCAAGCAAAAAATATTTTAAAAAACAACTATTATCACTCCTAAGCTGCATCCTCTAAGACCGTTCATTTCTCAAGGTATTGTTCATTAATATAGTTTAAAATTTTTTTCAAACTATTTTAATTTTAATAATATTTTTTAATTTACCCCACATTGTCATAACCTAATTTTTTACCCTTTTATTTTATTGTTATTATTACTATTATTTTATTTAATGAAAAATGATAATAAAAAAGATGAAAGAATAATGATCAAAAAACAAATAAAAAATGAATAATAAATTAAAATTTAGGTTAAGACCAACATGATTGGAAGTTTTAAAACTTAATTGAGCTTGAAATTAATTTAATTAATGAAACCAAGGACTTAATTGAAGAAATATCAAAGCTTGGGGTTTAATTGGGGTCCAAATTGCAAAACTTAAACTCCAAGGACTAGCTTGAAAATGGCGTGGAAATGCAAGGATCCAATTACATTTTAACCAGGGGCTTGATTGCAAAATTACAAGAATTTCAAGAACCAAACTGAAAGCAGCCTTTGAAAGTGGAAAACGGAGTCGTTTTGGGCAGGCGACTGTTCGCTCGTTTTCTTCCTCTGCAGTGGCTCCGCCATTAAACGCAGGGACATTTCTCCATTGAATGGAGCGCCCCACGCCATTACTGCCGGCTGTTGCAGCACCGATCGATCTCTCAGCCCTATAAAAACCTGGGTAAAGGCAACCTCGCAGGGGGGACTGCAGAAAAGAAAAACTGGGGACTGCAGGAAAGAAAAACAAGGGACTGAAAGGGGAGGAACACGAAAGAAGAAAGCGAAAAAACCAGAGACAGGGGATCACAGAACCAGGAAAACAAAATAGGGGAGACAAAGGAGCCACTAACGGTAGAAAATAAAGAACGCAGGAGACAGAGAGAAACTGAAGAAAAACTGGGAAGAGGAACCAAGAGAAACCAGAGCAGACTTTCGTTCCCCTGTTTCTTCTCAAAGAAACAGAGGAGGCCACAGAAAAAGGCCACGAGCGTAGGACGAAAAAAGAGGTAGAAGACGCAGGACACCGAGAGAAAAACAGTGAGCATAAAAGGGAGGATACATGCAGAAGGGAAGAACATAAGCAAAGGAAAGCCACCGTGACCAGAACCATTGTTGTTGCTGCCTTCGGTGTTTCCAGAGCCAGGTAAGTAAGCTTCTCTTTCCCCACTTTTCATTTTAATTCACTTCCTACTGTACATTCTCACTTAATTCCTTGATCTACTAATGCACACGTGATTTAGTTCACGTGTGCTTCATGTTGCCCAGCCGGGTCACTGGCTTGGGCCAGTGACCGGGCTGGGCTGGCTGGTCCAGCCCAGCCCAGCCCACATGGGCTGAGCTGGACCCAGCCCCAAAAATAAAAAAAATATATATAAAAATAAAAAATAAAAAAATAAAAAAATAGAAATAGAAATTGCATGCATTAGAAATAAGAAAATAAATGTGTTTTATTGATTTTATTCACTAATGCCATAATAAAAAATAATATTTTTTTTTAACTACGAATTTTTACCAACGCCAGAGTTAGAATTATTCGTAGTTGAGTAATTACCGACGCCAGAGTTTGGATTACTTGGAATGGAATATTCACTAACACCAGCGTTGAAAGTATCTGTAATTAAATATTCACTGACGCCAGAGTCAGGAATATTACCAGTGAATTGTCATAACACAAATAAACAAAATTTTTAGCAATTTAAGACAAGATTAGCAATGCAGCTTATCTCAGGTAAGGTGCGCTAGAGGTGCTAATACCTTCCCTAACCACAACTAGTCCCGTACCATAGAATCTCTGATGACCAGTTAGGGTTCCTAGTGACCATAATATTAGATGGCGACTTCTTAAATAAGAAATTTTTTCTTAAAAGAACCAAATGTCAGATATCTGTTTTTTTTTCACAATTCGAGAAAAATTTTAGAGTCGTCACGATGTCAGGTGCGACATACATTATGAAACAAATAAATTAAATTATCTTCTACTTCACAGGGAAGAAATATAGCTTGAATTGTACCTATTTTCGACCCCCATTTTTTTTTTTCTTATTGGCCGGCTTGTTTTTTTTTTTTCTTTTATCGTCTTGGAAAGTTCGAAATGAAAATTCCCTTTTTTTCTCTTTTCGTTGGGGTTATCTGCAAGCAAAAAATATCTTAATGAATAAAATCTTCGCTATCGATATAAGATAGTGATCGGTCGACTAAATACCCATTAAGCATGTCAAATCAATATTATTGAATGTTTTCCCTAAAGAAATATAAGCAAAAACCTTCCATTTGAGCACTTATTTGTAAAATAATATTACAACCAAGGATCTAAATAGCTTTTTCCAAAAATGGAGGGAGCAAAAATAAAATGAGTGAGAGAATATTTATTTTTTTAGGCACGGGCTAATGTTAAATTTATCCTCGTATTTATGCTAATTATTTATTTTTATTGTTGTGCTTTTTATTTCGTCAATTACCTTTTTTGTTCTTCAAATTCGTTTTATTAACTTTTGTGGTCTCTAAATTTGTTCAATTATTTAAATAAATAGCTCGCTTGCATTAGCTCTCAATTCTAAGATGACTCTTTATTAAATTTATATTTATGTAGGGCTTTTATCACCAAATAAACTATATATCTTAGATTTATTTTTCTTAAGACAATTTATTTGGTCATTATTATCAATTAAACTTTACCTTCCTCATCAGAGAACGTAGATTCATCCAAAAAGTTTTTTCCCTTGCGATTCTCTGACTACCCATAGGAAGCAGCAGTCACTCCTATTTAATTAGGCCCCAAGCAATTTCTTCCATTTGCTCCCCTTCCAGTGCAGCCATGCTTCCAAATGACACATAAACCACTGAGCCAGTTTCCTTTAAATTCTTTAATGGAGGTCATCTCTTCTATTACATGCCTCATATTCTATTATTTTTATTTTTTATTTTTATCTCGAGCTTTCATTACTCTTCAAAACTTTATTACTTTTGATTCTATTTCTTACAAGCCGGGTTGCTTAAAAAGATGAGTTTGATTGGGACTAAATTTTAGATGGAAAGAGTGATAAAATCTCAAGGAACAAAGACGTTCAGATCAAAGAAATGCGAAAGGCAAATACAGTACTGAAACATCACAGCACTACTCTGACGTCATGCAATTGGATCAGTTCTTAGGCCTTGGAGTTTTAGGCTCCTTGGAGCGTCCAACTTTTCTACCCCCATGTTTTCTCCTATGTATGTATTGACTTGGAAAATTTAAAATGAAGACTCCCTAGCTACCGTCTTCTATTGACCTGAGAGTTTTTTATTAGGCCTTTGATTTCGTTGGCTGGCTACTCTTTGGAGTTTTAGGCTGCTCGTTTTTCTAGATATTGTCTTCTACTTATTGGCAGGACCCGGAAATTTGCGTGATGGGAACTTTACAAGAAAGATTGGTAGCTTAAATTGTACGGCTTCTCGACCCCCATTTTTTCTCTTTTTGGCCGGCTTGTTTTTTCTCTTATTGGCCGGCTTCTCGACCCCCATTTTTTCTCTTATTGGCCGGCTTGTTTTTTACTGTCTTCGAAAATAATTGTACGGTTTTCGTTGGTCTCTATTGGTTTGCATGCTTTTAGAAAATATTGAATAAAACTAAGAATGTAGCTTGAAGTGTCCAGCTAATAATTGTCTTCTATTGACTTGGAAAATTCAGAATGAAGAGTCCCTAGCTACCGTCTTCTATTGACTTGGTAATTAAGTAGACAGTGATCCTCGCATCTTTAATTATTTACGCATCAATTGAAAACAAAAAATTAGTGTGGATACAGGAAAATTGATCTAAATATATCATGACCGTCAACGTTTAGAAAAACAATAAAATTCAAATAGCAAGGATGCAATTCTGCCAGACGTATATATGGAGCCAAAAATCTTTTCAGTCAAATATTTCTCAAGTTAACATTGTTATAAATCATGCATGCATAATTCTTAATTACATTATTAAAATAGAAAAAGGTTAAAAAAAATTAGCTTAATTAGCAAGAAGCACTAATTTCTTCCCTATGGTTGAGGCCGCAAGTCTCACCATGTTAATTTTTTCTTAATTAGCATGACTTTTCAACTGAGAGCCATATAGCTGGCTTCCCCTTTGTTTGGTGGGAACTCTCCATGTAATTTCCTAATGCAATAATTCCTAATTTCCTAATGTAATTCCCTAATGCAATAATTCGATCTGTGGATGTTATGTTCAAAAGGATGACTGCTTCTCCATCACTCGTCATTCTTTTAGCGTACATGCTTATTAATGTTTGTATATATTCCATGTAGTTAATTACTTAGTTATATGTGATATTAATTTTTTATGTAAATATATTTTATATTAATAAAAGCTTATTTATTTTTAATATTCATCAAATATTTGATTAATAAATCTAGAGTAAAGATAAAGTTCTTGGGATAAAAATGATTTGCAAAAAAAAATTACAAAATTATTACAATTATGAGATTCATATTACATCAAATCATTGTTCCTAAATGTTTCTAGTCAATGTTTTATTAAGACCGAACATTAATTATAGTTGGTGAGACTAATACATATTATGTTATTTTCTTTATGAAAGGAAGTAGTTATCCTAAAAAACTTAGGTATGAGGGATATTTAGAATTAATATATAGGTACTTGTTATAGACATATACACTGAACTGACCCGCATGAAAATTTTATATGGTGATATCACTTGTGTCTATGAAAAGGCTCACGTGATGGTTGTGTAAGTTATTCTTAGACTTCAGATCATTAAGTTATCTTATATATAGAGTGTTATATTTTGATCATGCTACATGTTGTCCTAATCAAGGGTAACAAATAGGTATATATTGGGTATAACATGAATTATATGAAGATATTTGAGTAATCAAGAGAGAATTTATTACCCTAGGTTAATTAGAGAAGATGTTCCATATATTCTCAAATAATATTGATTTTAAATTCTTGCGCAAGGTCAAATGAGATCTGGAAAGAGTTTCAAATCTTATTTTTTTAACATAGTATAAAAATGAGACAACATTGCAATTACTACAGTGAAACATCATTTATTTTTATTATTTGTATAATATTTTTTCAAAAAAAGGTGTAAAGAAAAAAGAGGAAAAGTTACAAAAGAATAAAGATAAGAACAAAATAAATAGTATAAATAAGTCAAGTAAAGAGGGATAAATATTCCAAATGTAAAGAATAAAAAATAATAATTTTTGCAAAAAAATATAAAGAAAAAAAAGGAAAAACTAAAACAAATTACAAAACAATGAAGATATATATATAAAAAAAAGACAATTCAATCCCCCTAATAGCTTTGGGTCATGCTGTTGAGCAGGACTCAACCTAACAGCGTTGGGTCTGGCTGCCTAGCAGGACCCAACAGTGGTGGGTCCGGTTACCTAACCAGACTCAGCAGCTTTTGAAAGAAAACTTGGGCTTAGCTTTCCAGTAGGACCCAATAGCGTTAGGTCCGGTTGTCCAGCCAGACCTAACAGCTTTTGGATGAAAACTTGAATCCGGTTGTCCAGCCACACCCAATAGCTTCTTGGCTGTTAAAATCAATACTATTGGGTCTGGCTTGACAATCAAATTTAATGTTATTGAGTCTGAGATGGCTATCAAACCCAAGTTTTTCATGAAACAACACTACAATACTAGTGGATCCATCATGTGGTCTTAGAAGAAGGAAAACAGAGAAATGAGAGAAGAATGATTCTGTTATTTCTTGCGTAAGAGACTCTTACGTAATCCTCCTACCATTATATACTTCCCCGCATGCATCCTTAACACGATTTATTCTACTAACTCTAACCGTCTCTTAACAACTTCTAACACGTGTCCATGCATTTGCCAGCTACCCTAATTAATCGGCACTTACAGTGACCATATTGCTGTTCGTTATGGGCATTTGGGAAACCCACATTTGGTCCTATTTATATACCTTTTTTCTCAACCAAACCCTTCAACTCCATATTATTTGAGAAAAATAAAAATAAAACTAAAAACCCATTAATTCTCTGTGAATTATAAAGAAGTATAATTTCTGTAAGCAAACAATCATAATTTATCTTTGACATTTCAAGCAACATGCAGAACTTGTTATCAATCATGGGCCCTACAATTATTTTCATCAGTCTATTATTTGTCGTTGTTTTTCTTCAAGCTTGTGGAACGGGGTGTTCCTCCAAATTGTTGTTTAAGCTACTTTGCGTTTTTTTTTCTGCATAGACTTGGGAAGTCATTTGTTCGAACAATTGATTTTCCGACAAGTCCCTTAATCTCATCATCCACTAGCACTTGTTTTTCTTCTTCGTAGATTCCCAATTATCCACTTCATCAATCTCTATCCCGTCAAAATGAATTTGGGCAAGAAAACAATATCATTCAATAAATTAGAAAGTGTAAATTGTAAAACCCAACCAATAAGATATGTCTTCATAATAGTTTTTTTTATTTTTTTTCTACTCATAGTTACGATGGCAATAATATTTCATTGCAAAATTTATTTTTAGATTTATTTAAATCCAAGATAATAATATTGGAAAGAGAAAATCATTTACTACTGATTATCGTCATCAATTCAAGGATTATAATCTCTTCTCATTTGTTTTTTGATTAGGCCCTAATAATATTAAGATATATTCCAGTTTTGATCATTTCTAGGGTAATAGGTTAAAAAAAAATACCCTAAAATTTGGATCAATATGAAATTAGAAATTTAGATAAAACATGGATGTGTTTGAATGAAGAAATTTAGAGCAGAAATGGCGTATACAGACAGAGTATGCCAAGAACCAGGGGGCGGGGAGGGGGGGCAAAAACATTATCAATGGCTTGAAAAAACAAGAAAAAATAAAATCATTAGTTTTGAGCTTCAGAAGACAATTTTAGCCTTTTTGTCATTTGAGATTTCATGCTTGTAATGTTTCTGTTTTCAATTGCACTTTGCACCCCTTTACTCTGACAGGTTTTGAAATGAACAGTCCAACTATTG
>Ga0325402_1001393_pt1 | contig 19653 bp, 10 predicted proteins | sample PopdelMetagenome_22_FD_207212 | JGI IMG/M metagenome (GOLD analysis project Ga0325402, IMG submission 207212) | Populus deltoides microbial communities from Bellville, Georgia, United States - Xylem-PdKOR-R3 | ecosystem: Host-associated > Plants > Phyllosphere > Stem > Wood/Secondary xylem...
CTCGGTGAGGCGGAGGTCTCGTCGCTCGAGACCAGAGTACCGGTTCGAAAGGGCCATAACTTTTGATCCGACCGTTGGATCTCCCTCAAATTTTTACAGGATTTTTTGGAAGCTGTTTTCCTTGTAGTGGATGTGGAATCGCTACTCGGTGAGGCAGAGGTCTTGTAGCTCGAGACCATGGTACAGGTTCGAAAGGGACATAACTTTTGATCAGACCGTTGGATCGTCCTCTAATTTTTACAGTAGTTTCCGAAAGCCGTTTTCCTTCTAGTAGATGTGGAATCGCTTCTCGGTGAGGCGGAGGTCTCGTCGCTCGAGACCAGAGTACCGGTTCGAAAGGGCCATAACTTTTGATCCGACCGTTGGATCTCCCTCAAATTTTTACAGGATTTTTTGGAAGCTGTTTTCCTTGTAGTGGATGTGGAATCGCTACTCGGTGAGGCAGAGGTCTTGTAGCTCGAGACCATGGTACAGGTTCGAAAGGGACATAACTTTTGATCAGACCGTTGGATCGTCCTCAAATTTTTACAGTAGTTTTCGAAAGCCGATTTCCTTGTAGTGGATGTGGAACCGCTACTCGGTGAGGCGGAGGTCTCGTCGCTCGAGACCATAGGACCGGTTCGCACGGCCATAACTTTTGATCGGTCCGTTGGAGCGCCCTCAAATTTTTACAGGAGTTCCTGGAAGCTGTTTTCCTTGTAGTACATGTGGAATCCCTACTCGGTGAGGCGGAGGTCTCGTCGCTCGAGACCAGAGTACCGGTTCGAAAGGGCCATAACTTTTGATCCGACCGTTGGATCTCCCTCAAATTTTTACAGGATTTTTTGGAAGCTGTTTTCCTTGTAGTGGATGTGGAATCGCTACTCGGTGAGGCCGAGGTCTTGTTGCTCGAGACCATGGTACAGGTTCGAAAGGGACATAACTTTTGATCAAACCGTTGGATCGTCCTCAAATTTTTACAGTAGTTTCCGGAAGCTGGTTTCCTTGTAGTGGATGTGGAACCGCTACTCGGTGAGGCGGAGGTCTCGTCGCTCAAGACAAGAGTAACGATTTGAAAGGGCCATAACTTTTGATTGGACCGTTGGATCGCCCTCAAATTTTTACAGGACTTTCCGGAAGCTGTTTTCCTTGGAGTACATGTGGAATCTTTACTCGGTGAGGCGGAGGTTTCATCGCTTGAGACCAGAAACCAATTCGAAAGGGCCATAACTTTTGATCTGACCGCTGGATCTCCCTCAAATTTTTACAGTAGTTTCTGGAAGCCATTTTCCTTGTAGTAGATGTGGAACCGCTACTCGGTGAGACGGAGGTCTCGTCGCTCGAGAACAGAGTACCGGTTTGAAAGGGCCATAACTTTTGATCAAATTTTTACAGGAGTTTCCGAAAGCTGTTTTCCTTGTAGTAGATGTGGAATCCCTACTCGGTGAGGCGGATGTCTCGTCGCTCGAGAGTACCGGTTCGAAAGGGCCATAACTTTTGATCCGAGCGTTGGATCGCCTTCAAATTTTTACAGGAGTTTCCGGAGGCCAATTTCCTTGTAGTAGATGTGGAATCGCTACTCGGTGAGGCGGAGGTCTCGTCGCTCGAGACCATAGTACCGGTTCGAAAGGGCCATAACTTTTGATCCGACCGTTGGATCGCCCATAAATGTTTACAGGAGTTTCCGGACGCCGTTTTCCTTTTAGTAGATGTGGAATCGCTACTCTGTGAGGCAGAGGTCTCGTAGCTGGAGACCAGAGTCCCGGTTTCGAAATGGCTATAACATTTTATCCGACCGTTCGATCTCCCTCAAATTTTAACAGGATTTTCCGGAAGCTGTTTTCCTTGAAGTACAAGTGGAATCTATACTCGGTGAGGCGGAGGTTTCATCGCTCGAGATCAGAATAGCAGTTCGAAAGGGCCATAACTTTTGATCAGACCGTTGGATCGCCCTCAAATTTTTACAGGAGTTTCCGGACGCCGTTTTCCTTGTAGTAGATGTGGAATCGCTACTCGGTGAGGCGCAGGTCTCGTCGCTCGAGACCAGAGTACCCGTTCGAAAGGGCCATAACTTTTGATCCGACCGTTGGATCGCCTATAAATTTTTACAGGAGTTTTCGAAAGCCGTTTTCCTTGTAGTAAATGTGGAATCGCTACTCTGTGAGGTGGAGGTCTCATAGCTGGAGACCAGAGTACCGGTTCGAAAGGGCCATTACTTTTGATCAGACCGTTGGATCGCCCTCAAATTTTTACAGTAGTTTCCGGAAGCTGTTTTCCTTGTAGTGGATGTGGAACCGCTACTCGGTGAGGCGGAGGTCTCGTCGCTCGAGACCATAGTACCGGTTCGAACGGGCCATTACTTTTGATCAGACCGTTGGATCGCCCTCAAATTTTTACAGGAGTTTTCGGAAGCTGTTTTCCTTATAGTAGATGTGAAATCCCTACTCGGTGAGGCGGATGTCTCGTCGCTCGAGAACAGAGTACCGGTTCGAAAGGGCCATAACTTTTGATCCGAGCGTTGGATCGCCCTCAAATTTTTACAGGAGTTTCCGGAGGCTAATTTCCTTGTAGTAGATGTGGAATCGCTACTCTGTGAGGCAGAGGTCTCGTAGCTGGAGACCAGAATACCGGTTCGAAATGGCCATAACTTTTTATCCGACCGTTAGATCTCCCTCAAATTTTAACGGGACTTTCCGGAAGCTGTTTTTCTTGGAGTACAAGTGGAATCTCTACTCGGTGAGGCGGAGGTTTCATCGCTCGAGACCAGAATAGCAGTTCGAAAGGGTCATAACTTTTGAACAGACCGTTGGATCGCCCTCAAATTTTTACAGGAGTTTCCGGACGCCGTTTTCCTTGTAGTAGATGTGGAAGCGCTATTCGGTGAGGCGCAGGTCTCGTCGCTCGAGACCAGAGTACCCGTTCGGAAGGGCCATAACTTTTGATCCGACCGTTGGATCGCCTATAAATTTTTACAGGAGTTTCCGCAAGCCGTTTTCCTTGTAGTAGATGTGGAATCGCTACTCTATGAGGTGGAGGTCTCGTAGCTGGAGACCAGAGTATCGGTTCGAAAGGGCCATAACTTTTGATCCGACCGTTGGATCTCCCTCAAATTTTTACAGGATTTTTTTGAAGCCGTTTTCCTTGTAGTGGATGTGGAATCGCTACTCGGTGAGGCGGAGGTCTTGGAGCTCGAGACCATAGTACCGGTTCGAAAGGGACATAACTTTTGGTCAAACCGTTGGATCGTCCTGAAATTTTTACAGTAGTTTCCGGAAGTTGTTTTCCTTGTAGTAGATGTGGAACCGCTACTCGGTGAGGCGGAGATTTCGTCGCTCGAGACCCGAGTACCGGTTCGAAAGGGCAATAACTTTTGATCAGATCGTTGCATCGTCCTCAAATTTTTATAGTAGTTTCTGGAAGCCGTTTTCCTTGTAGTGAATGTGGAACCGCTACTCGGTGAGGCGGAGGTCTCGTCGCTCGAGAACAGAATACCGGTTTGAAAGGGCCATAACTTTTGATCAGACCGTTCGATCGCCCTTAAATTTTTGCAGGAGTTTTTGGACACTGTTTTCCTTGTAGTAGATGTGGAATCCCTACTCGGTGGGGCGGATATCTCGTCGCTCGAGAGTACCGGTTCGAAAGGGCCATAACTTTTGATCCGACCGTTGGATCGCCTATAAATTTTTACAGGAGTTTTCGAAAGCCGTTTTCCTTGTAGTAGATGTGGAATCGCTACTCTGTGAGGTGGAGGTCTCGTAGCTGGAGACTAGAGTACCGGTTCGAAAGGGCCATAACTTTTGATCCGACCGTTGGATCTCCCTCAAATTTTTACAGGATTTTTTTGAAGCTGTTTTCCTTGTAGTGGATGTGGAATCGCTACTCGGTGAGGCGGAGGTCTTGGAGCTCGAGATCATGGTACCAGTTCGAAAAGGACATAACTTTTGATCAGACCGTTGGATCGTCCTCAAATTTTTACAGTAGTTTCCGGAAGCTGTTTTCCTTGCAATGGATGTGGAACCGCTACTCGGTGAGGCGGAGGTCTCGTCGCCCGAGACCATAGTACCGGTTCGAACGGGCCATTACTTTTGATCGGACCATTGGATCGCCCTCAAATTTTTACAGAAGTTTCCGGAAGCTGTTTTTCTTGTAGTAGATGTGGAATCGCTACTCGGTGAGGCGGAGGTCTCGTCGCTCGAGACCAGAGTTCCGGTTCGAAAGGGCCATAACTTTTGATCAGACCGTTGGATCGCCCTTAAATTTTAATAGGAGTTTCCGGACGCCGGTTTTGCTTGTAATGGATGTGGAATCACTACTATGTGAGGCGGAGGTCTCGTAGCTGGAGACCAGATTACCGGTTCGAAAGGGCCATAACTTTTGATCCGACCGTTGGATCGCCCATAAATTTTTACAGGACTTTCCGGACGCCGTTTTCCTTGTAGTAGATGTGGAATCGCTACTTTGTGAGGCGGAGGTCTCGTCGCTCGAGACAAGAGTACCGGTTCGAAAGGGCCATAACTTTTGATCCGACCGTTGGATCTCCCTTAAATTTTTACAGGAGTGTCCGGAAGCTGTTTTCCTTGTAGTAATCGCTACTCGGTGAGGCGGATGTCTCGTCACTCGAGAACAGAGTACCGTTTCGAAAAGGGCCATAACTTTTGATCCGATCGTTGGATCGCCCTCAAATTTTTACAAGACTTTCCGGAAGCTGTTTTCCTTGGAGTACATGTGGAATCTTTACTCAGTGAGGCAGAGGTTTCATCGCTCGAGACCAGAATAGCAGTTCGAAAGGGCCATAACTTTTGATCAGACCGTTGGATCGCCCTCAAATTTTTACAGGAGTTTCAGGACGCCGTTTTCTTTGTAGTAGATGTGGAATCGCTACTCTGTGTGGCGGAGGTCTCGTAGCTGGAGACCAGATTACCGGTTCGAAAGGGCCATAACTTTTGATCCGACTGTTGGATCTCCCTTAAATTTTTACAGGATTTTCCGGAAGCTGTTTTCCTTGTAGTAGATGTGGAATCCCTACTCGGTGACGCGGATTTCTCGTCACTCGAGAACAGAGTAACGGTTCGAAAGGGCCATAACTTTTGATCCGACCGTTGGATCGCCCTCAAATTTTTACAGGACATTCCGGAAGTTGTTTTTCTTGTAGTAGATGTGGAATCGCTACTCGGTGAGGCGGAGGTCTCGTCGCTCGAGACCAGAGTTCCGGTTCGAAAGGGCCATAACTTTTGATCAGACCGTTGGATCGCCCTCAAATTTTAATAGGAGTTTCCGGACGCCGTTTTTGCTTGTAATAGATGTGGAATCACTACTATGTGAGGCGGAGGTCTCGTAGCTGGAGACCAGATTACCGGTTCGAAAGGGCCATAACTTTTGATCCGACCGTTGGATCGCCCATAAATTTTTACAGGACTTTCCGGACGCCGTTTTCCTTGTAGTAGATGTGGAATCGCTACTTTGTGAGGCGGAGGTCTCGTCGCTCGGGACAAGAGTACCGGTTCGAAAGGGCCATAACTTTTGATCCGACCGTTGGATCTCCCTTAAATTTTTACAGGAGTGTCCGGAAGTTGTTTTCCTTGTAGTAATCGCTACTCGGTGAGGCGGATGTCTCGTCACTCGAGAACAGAGTACCGTTTCGAAAAGGGCCATAACTTTTGATCCGACCGTTGGATCGCCCTCAAATTTTTACAAGACTTTCCGGAAGCTGTTTTCTTTGGAGTACATGTGGAATCTTTACTCAGTGAGGCGGAGGTTTCATCGCTCGAGACCAGAATAGCAGTTCGAAAGGGCCATAACTTTTGATCAGACCGTTGGATCGCCCTCAAATTTTTACGGGACTTTCCGGAGGCCGTTTTCCTTGTAGTAAATGTGGAAACGCTACTCTGTGAGGCGGAGGTCTCGTAGCTGGAGACCAGATTACCGGTTCAAAAGGGCCATAACTTTTGATCCGACCGTTGGATCTCCCTTAAATTTTTACAGGATTTTCCGGAAGCTGTTTTCCTTGTAGTAGATGTGGAATCCCTACTCGGTGAGGCGGATGTCTCGTCACTCGAGACCAGAGTACCAGTTCGAAAGGGCCATAACTTTTGATCCGACCGTTGGATCGCCCTCAAATTATTAGAGGAGTTTCCGGAAGCCGTTTTCATTGGAGTAAATGTGGAATCGCTACTCGGTGAGTCTGAGGTCTCGTCGCTTCAAACTAGAGTACCGGTTCGAAAGGACCATAACTTTTGATCCGACCGTTGGATCGCCCTCAAATTTTTATGGGAGTTTTCGGAAGCCGTTTTCATTGGAGTAAATATGGTATCGCTACTCGGTGAGGCGGAGGTCTCGTCGCATCAAACTAGAGTACCGGTTTGAAAGGGCCATAAGTTTTGATCCGACCGTTGGATCGCCCTTAAATTTTTACAGGAGTTTCCGGACGCTGTTTTCCTTGTAGTAGATGTGGAATCGCTACTGTGTGAGGCGGAGGTCTCGTAGCTGGAGGCCAGATTACCAGTTCGAAAGGGCCACAACTTTTGATCCGACCGTTGGATCTCCCTTAAATTTTTACAAGAGTTTCCGGAAGCTGTTATCCTTGTAGTAATCGCTACTCGGTGAGGCGGATGTCTCGTCACTCGAGAACAGAGTACCGGTTCGAAAGGGCCATAACTTTTGATCCGACCGTTGGATCACCTTTAAATTTTTACAGGACTTTCCGGAAGCTGTTTTCCTTGGAGTACATGTGGAATCTCTACTCAGTGAGGCGGAGGTTTCATCGCTCGAGACTAGAGTACCAGTTCGAAAGGGCCATAACTTTTGATCCGACCGTTGGATCGCCCTCAAATTTTTACAGGAGTTTCCGGAAGCTGTTTTCCTTGTAGTAGACGTGGAATCACTACTCTGTGAGGCGTAGGTCTCATCGTTGGAGACCAGAGTACCGGTTTGAAAGGGGCATAACTTTTGATCCGACCGTTGAATCTCCCTCAAATTTTTACAGGACTTTGCGAAAGCTGTTTTCCTTGGAGTACATGTGGAATCGCTACTCGGTGAGGCGGAGGTCTCGTCGCTGGAGACCAGAGTACCGGTTCGAAAGCGGCATAACTTTTTATCCGACCGTTGGATCTCTTTCAAATTTTTACAGGACTTTGCGGAAGCCGTTTTCCTTGTAGTCGATGTGAAATGCTACTCGGCGAGTTAGAGGTATCGTCGCTCGAGACCAGAGTACTGGTTCGAAAGGCCCATAACTTTTGATTCGACCGTTGGATCGCCCTCAAATGTTTACAGGAGTTTCCGGAAGCCGTTTGCCTTGTAGTATATGTGGAATCGCTACTTGGTGAGGCGGAGGTCTCGTAGCTAGAGACCAGATTACCGGTTCGAAAGGGCCATAACTTTTGATCTGACCGTTGGACCGCCCTCAAATTTTTACAGGATTTTCCAGAAGCTGGTTTTCTTGGAGTAGATGTGGAATCGCTACTCGGTGAGGCGGAGGTCTCGTCGCTCGAGACCAGAGTACCGGTTCGAAAGGGCCATAAGTTTTGATCCGACCATTGGATCGCCCTCAAATGTTTACAGGATTTTCCAGAAGCTATTTTCCTTGGTGTACATGTGGAATCGCTACTGGGTGAGGCGGAGGTCTCGTCGCTCGAGACGAGAGTACCGGTTCGAAAGGGCCATAACTTTTGATTCGACCGTTGGATGGCCCTTAAATTTTTACAGGAGTTTCCCGAAGCTGTGTTTCTTGGAGTAGATGTGGATTCGCTACTCGGTGAGTCGGAGGTCTAGTCGCTCGAGACCATAGTACCGGTTCGAAAGAGCCATAACTTTTGATCCGACCGTTGAATCGCCCTCAAATTTTTACAGGAGTTTGCGAAAGCTTTTTTCCTTTGACTACATGTGGTATCGCTACTCGATGAGGCTGAGGTCGTCGTCGCTTCAGACTAGAGTACCGGTTCGAAAGGGCCATAACTTGTGATCCGACCGTTGGATCACCTTTAAATTTTTACAGTAGTTTCCGGAAGCCGTTTTCCTTGCTGTAGATGTGGAATCGCTACTCGATGAGTCCGAGGTCTCGTCGCTTCAAACTAGAGTACCGGTTCGAAAGGGCCATAACTTTCGATGCGACCGTTGGATCGCCCTCAAATTTTTACACGAGTTTCCGGAGGCCATTTGCCTTGTAGCAGATATGGAATTTCTACTCGGTTAGGCGGAGGTCTCGTCGCTTCAAACTAGAGTACCGGTTCGAAAGGGCCTTAAGTTTTGATCCAACCGTTGGATCGCCCTCAAATTTTACAGGAGTTTCCGGAAGCCGTTTTCCTTGTAGTCGATGTGAAATGCTACTCGGCGAGTCGGAGGTATCGTCGCTTGAGACCAGAGTACCGGTTCGAAATGGCCACAACTTTTGATCCGACAGTTGGATCGCCCTCAAATTTGTACAAGAGTTTCCGGAAGCTGTTTTCCTTGGAGTACATGTGGAATCGCTAATGGGTAAGGCGGAGGTCTCGTCGCTCGAGACCAGAGTACCGGTTCGAAAGGGCCATAACTTTTGATACGACCGTTGCACCGCCCTTAAATGTTTACAGGAGTTTCCGAAAGCTGTTTTTCTTGGAGTACATGTGGAAGCGCTACTCGGTGAGGCAGAGGTCTCGTCGCTCGAGACCAGAGTACCGGTTCGAAAGGGCCATAACTTTTGATCTGAGCGTTGGATCGCCCTCAAATTTTTACAGGAGTTTCCGGAAGCTGTTTTTCTTGGAGTAGATGTGGAATCGCTACTCGATGAGGCGGAGGTCTCGTCGCTCGAGACCAGAGTACCGGTTAGAAAGGGCCATAACTTTTGATCCGACCGTTGGATCGCCCTCAAATGTTTACAGGAGTTTCCGGAAGCCGTTTGCCTTGTAGTATATGTGGAATCGCTACTCGGTGAGGCGGAGGTCTCGTCGCTCAAGACTATGGTACCGGTTCGAAAGGACCATAACTTTTGATCCGACCGTTGGATCGCCCTCAAATTTTTACGGCATTTTCCCGAAGCCGTTTTCCTTGTAGTAGATGTGGAACGGCTACTCAGTGACTCAGAGGTCTCGTCGCTCGAGACCATAGTAACGGTTTAAAAGGGCCATAACTGTTGATCCGACCGTTGGATGGCCCTCAAATGTTTACAGGATTTTCCGGAAGCCGTTTTCCTTGTAGAAGATTTGGAATCGCTACTCGGGGAGTCGGAGGTCTCATCGCTCCAGACCGTAGTACCGGTTCTTAAGGGCCATTACTTTTGATAGGACCGTTGGATCGCCCTCAAATTTTTACAGGAGTTTCCGGAAGCTGTCTTTCTTGGAGTAGATGTGGAATCACTACTCGTTGAGTCGGAGGTCTCGTCGCTCGAGACCATAGTACCAGTTTGAAAGGGCCATAACTTTTTATCCAATCGTTAGGTCGCCCTCAAAGTTTTACTAGAGTTTCCGGAAGCTGTTTTTCTTGGAGTACATGTGGAATGGCTACTCGGTGAGGCGGAGGTCTCGTCGCTCGAGACCAGAGTATGGGTCGAAAGGGCCATAACTTTTGACCCGACCGTTAGATCGCCTCAAATTTTTACAGTATTTTCCGGAAGCCGTTTTCCTTGTAGTAGATTTGGAATCGCTACTCGAGAGGCGGAGGTCTTGTCGCTCGAGACCAGAGTACCGGTTCGAAAGGGCCATAACTTTTGATCCGACCGTTGGATTGCCCTCAAATTTTTACAGGATTTTCCAGAAGCCGTTTTCCTTGTAGTAGATGTGGAATCGCTACTCGATGAGTCGGAGGTCTCGTCGCTCGAGACTAGAGTACCGGTTCGAAAGGGCCATAACTTTTGATCCGACCGTTAGATCGCCCTCAAATTTTTACAGGATTTTCCAGAAGCCGTTTTCCTTGTTGTAGATTTGGAATCGCTACTCGGGAGACGGAGGTCTCGTCGCTCAAGACCATAGTACCGGTTCGAAAGGGCCATAACTTTTGATCAGACCGTTGGATCGCCCTCAAATTTTTACAGGAGTTTCCGGAAGCTCTTTTTCTTGGAGTACATGTGGAATCGCTACTCGTTGAGGTGGAGGTCTCGTCACTGGAGACCAGAGTACCGGTTCGAAAGGGCTATAACTTTTTATCCGACCGTTGGATCGCCCTCAAATTTTTACAGTAGTTTCCGGAAGCCGTTTTCCTCGTAGAAGATGTGGAATCACTACTCGGTGAGTCGGAGGTCTCGTCGCTCCAGACCATAGTACCGGTTCGTAAGGGCCATAACTTTTGATAGGACCGTTGGATCGCCCTCAAATTTTAACAGGAGTTTCCGGAAGCTGTTTTTCTTGGAGTAGATGTGGAATCGCTACTCGGGAGGCGGAGGTCTCGTCGCTCGAGACCATAGTACCGGTTCGAAAGGGCCATAACTTTTGATCCAACCGTTGGATCGCCCTCAAATTTTTACAGTATTTTCCAGAAGCCGATTTCCTTGTAGTAGATTCGGAATCGCTACTCGGTGAGTCGGAGGTCTTGTCGCTCGAGACCAGAGTACCGGTTCAAAAGGGCCATAACTTTTGATCCGACCGTTGGATCGCCCTCAAATTTTTACAGGATTTTCCAGAAGCCTTTTTCCTTGTAGTAGATGTGGAATCGCTACTCGTTGAGTCGGAGGTCTCGTAGCTCGAGACCATAGTGCCAGTTCGAAAGGGCCATAACTTTTGATCTGATCGTTGGATCGCCCTCAAATGTTTACAGGATTTTCCGGGAGCTCTTTTCCTTGGAGTAAATGTGGAATCGCTACTCGGTGAGTCGGAGGTCTCGTCGGTCGAGACCAGAGTACCGGTTCGAAAGGGCCATAACTTTTGATCCGACCGTTGGATCGCCTTCAAATTTTTACTACATTTTCCAGAAGCCGTTTTCCTTGTAGTACATGTGGAATCGCTACTCCGTGAGGCGGAGGTCTCGTCGCTCGAGACCAGAGTACGGGTCGAAAGGGCCATAACTTTTTATCCGATCGTTGGATCGCCCTCAAATTTTTACAGGACTTTCCGGAAGCTGTTTTTCTTGGAGTATATGTGGAATCGCTACTCGCTGAGTCGGTGGTCTCGTCGCTCGAGACTAGAGTACCGGTTCGAAAGGGCCATAACTTTTGATCCGACCGTTGGATCGCCCTCAAAGTTTTACAGGATTTTTTGAAAGCTCTTTTCCTTGAAGTATGTGGAATCGCTACTCGGTGAGGCGAAGGTCTTGTCGCTCGAGACCAGAGTACCGGTTCGAAAGGACCATATCTTTTGATCCGACCGTTGGATGGCCCTCAAATGTTTACAATATTTTCCGGAAGCCGTTTTCCTTGTAGAAGATTTGCAAAATCGCTACTCGGTGAGTCAGAGGTCTCGTCGCTCGAGACCATAGTACCAGTTCGAAAGGGCCATAACTTTTGATCCGACCGTTGGATCGCCCTCAAATGTTTACAGGATTTTCCGAGAGCTGTTTTCCTTGGAGTAAATGTGGAATTGCTACTGGGTGAGGCGGAGGTCTCGTCAGTCGAGACCAGAGTACCAGTTCGAAAGGACCATAACTTTTGATCCGACCGTTGCATCGCCCTCAAATTTTTACAGCATTTTCCTGAAGCCATTTTCCTTGTAGTAGATGTGGAACGGCTACTCAGTGACTCGGAGGTCTCGTCGCTCAAGACCATAGTAACGGTTTGAAAGGGCCAAAACTGTTGATCCGACCGTTGGATCGCCCTCAAAGTTTTACAGGATTTTTCGAAAGCTCTTTTCCTTGGAGTACATGTGGAATGGCTACTCGGTGAGGCGGAGGTCTCCTCGCTCGAGACCAGAGTACCGGTTCGAAAGGGCCATAACTTTTGATCAGACCGTTGGATCGCCCTCAAATTTTTACAGGAGTTTCCGGAAGCTCTTTTTCTTGGAGTACATGTGGAATCGCTACTCGTTGAGGTGGAGGTCTCGTCACTGGAGACCAGAGTACCGGTTCGAAAGGGCTATAACTTTTTATCCGACCGTTGGATCGCCCTCAAATTTTTACAGTAGTTTCCGGAAGCCGTTTTCCTCGTAGAAGATGTGGAATCACTACTCGGTGAGTCGGAGGTCTCGTCGCTCCAGACCATAGTACCGGTTCGTAAGGGCCATAACTTTTGATAGGACCGTTGGATCGCCCTCAAATTTTAACAGGAGTTTCCGGAAGCTGTTTTTCTTGGAGTAGATGTGGAATCGCTACTCGGGAGGCGGAGGTCTCGTCGCTCGAGACCATAGTACCGGTTCGAAAGGGCCATAACTTTTGATCCGACCATTGGATCGCCCTCAAATTTTTACAGTATTTTCCAGAAGCCGATTTCATTGTAGTAGATTCGGAATCGCTACTCGGTGAGTCGGAGGTCTTCTCGCTCGAGACCAGAGTACCGGTTCAAAAGGGCCATAACTTTTGATCCGACCGTTGGATCGCCCTCAAATTTTTACAGGATTTTCCAGAAGCCGTTTTCCTTGTAGTAGATGTGGAATCGCTACTCGTTGAGTCGGAGGTCTCGTCGCTCGAGACCATAGTACCAGTTCGAAAGGGCCATAACTTTTGATCCGACCGTTGGGTCGCCCTCAAATGTTTACAGGATTTTCCGGGAGCTGTTTTTCTTGGAGTAAATGTGGAATCACTACTCGGTGAGTCGGAGGTCTCGTTGGTCGAGACAAGAGTACCGGTTCGAAAGGGCCATAACTTTTGATCCGACCGTTGGATCGCCCTCAAATTTTTACAGGAGTTTCCGGAAGCTGTCTTTCTTGGAGTAGATGTGGAATCGCTACTCGCTGAGTCGGAGGTCTCGTCGCTCGAGACCATAGTACCAGTTTGAAAGGGCCATAACTTTTTATCCGATCGTTAGGTCGCCCTCAAAGTTTTACTAGAGTTTCCGGAAGCTGTTTTTCTTGGAGTACATGTGGAATCGCTACTCCGTGAGGCGGAGGTCTCGTCGCTCGAGACCAGAGTATGGGTCGAAAGGGCCATAACTTTTGATCCTACCGTTAGATCGCCTTCAAATTTTTACTGCATTTTCCAGAAGCCATTTTCCTTGTAGTAGATGTGGAATCGCTACTCGGCGAGTCGGAGGTCTCATCGGTCGAGACCATAGTACCAGTTTGAAAGGGCCATATCTTTTTGATCCGACCGTTGGATCGCCCTTAAATGTTTATAGGAGTTTCCGAAAGCTAATTTTCTTGGAGTACGTGTGGAATCGCTACTCCGTGAGGCGGAGGTCTCGTCGCTCGAGACCAGAGAATGGGTCGAAAGGGCCATAACTTTTGATCCGATCGTTGGATCGCCTCAAATTTTTACAGGAGTTTCCGGAAGCTAATTTTTTTGGAGTACATGTGGAATCGCTACTCCGTGAGGCGGAGGTCTCGTCGCTCGAGACCAGAGTATGGGTCGAAAGGGCAATAACTTTTGATCCGATCGTTGGATCGCCTCAAATTTTTACAGGAGTTTCCGGAAGCTGTTTTTCTTGGAGTAGATGTGGAATTGCTACTCGGGAGGCGGAGGTCTCGTCGCTGGAGACCAGAGTACCGGTTCGGAAGGACCATAACTTTTGATCCGACCGTTGGATGACCCATAAATGTTTATAGGATTTTCCAGAAGCCGTTTTCCTTGTAGAAGATTTGGAATCGCTACTCGGTGAGTCGGAGGTCTCGTCGCTCGAGACCATAGTACCAGTTCGAAAGGGCCATAACTTTTGATCCGACCGTTGGATCGCCCTCAAATGTTTACAGGATTTTTCGGGAGCTGTTTTCCTTGGAGTAAATGTGGAATTGCTACTGGGTGAGGCGGAGGTCTCGTCAGTCGAGACCAGAGTACCGGTTCGAAAGGGCCATAACTTTTGATCCTACCATTGGATCGCCTTCAAATTTTTACTGCATTTTCCAGAAGCTATTTTCCTTGTAGTAGATGTGGAATCGCTACTCGGCGAGTCGGAGGTCTCATCGGTCGAGACCATAGTACCAGTTTGAAAGGGCCACAACTTTTTGATCCGACCGTTGGATCGCCCTCAAATGTTTACAGGAGTTTCCGAAAGCTAATTTTCTTGGAGTACATGTGGAATCGCTACTCCGTGAGGCGGAGGTCTCGTCGCTCGAGACCAGAGAATGGGTCGAAAGGGCCATAACTTTTGATCCGATCGTTGGATCGCCTCAAATTTTTACAGGAGTTTCCGGAAGCTCTTTTTCTTGGAGTAGATATGGAATCGCTACTTGGGAGGCGGAGGTCTCGTCGCTCGGGACCAGAGTACCGGTTCGAAGGGGCCATAACTTTTGATCCGACCGTTGGATCGCCCTCAAATGTTTACAGGAGTTTCCGGAAGCCGTTTGCCTTGTAGTATATGTGGAATCGCTACTCGGTGAGGCGGAGGTCTTGTCGCTCAAGACTATGGTACCGGTTCGAAAGGACCATAACTTTTGATCCGACCGTTGGATCGCCCTCAAATTTTTACAGCATTTTCCCGAAGCTGTTTTCCTTGTAGTAGATGTGGAACGGCTACTCAGTGACTCGGAGGTCTCGTCGCTCCAGACCATAGTAACGGTTTGAAAGGGCCATAACTGTTGATCCGACCGTTGGATCGCCCTCAAATTTTTAGAGGAGTTTCCGGAAGCCGTTTTCATTGGAGTAAATGAGGAATCGCTACTCGGTAAGTGGGAGGTCTTGTCGCTCGAGACCATAGTACCAGTTGGAAAGGGCCATAACTTTTGATCCGACCGTTGGAACGCCCTCAAATGTTTACAGGATTTTCCGGGAGCTGTTTTCCTTGGAGTAAATGTGGAATTGCTACTGGGTGAGGCGGAGTTCTCGTCGGTCAAGACCAGAGTACTGGTTCGAAAGGGCCATAACTTTTGATGCTACCGTTGGATAGCCCTCAAATTTTTACAGTATTTTCCAGAAGCCGTTTTCCTTGTAGTAGATGTGGAACGGCTACTCAGTGACTCGGAGGTCTCGTCGCTCAAGACCATAGTAACGGTTCAAAAGGGCCATAACTTTTGATCCGACCGTTGGATCGCCCTCAAAGTTTTACAGGATTTTCCGAAAGCTCTTTTCCTTGGAGTACATGTGGAATGGCTACTCGGTGAGGCGGAGGTCTCGTCGCTCGAGACCAGAGTACCGGTTCGAAAGGGCCATAACTTTTGATCAGACCGTTGGATCGCCTTCAAATTTTTACAGGAGTTTCCGGAAGCTCTTTTTCTTGGAGTACATGTGGAATCGCTACTCGGGGAGTCGGAGGTCTCGTCGCTCGAGACCATAGTTCCAGTTCGAAAGGGCCACAACTTTTTGATCCGACCGTTGGATCGCCCTCAAATGTTTACAGGATTTTCTCGAAGCTATTTTCCTTGGAGTAAATGTGGAATCGCTACTGGGTGAGGCGGAGGTCTCGTTGTTGGAGACCAGAGTACCGGTTCGAAAGGACCATAACTTTTGATCCGACCGTTGGATGGCCCTCAAATGTTTACAGGATTTTCCAGAAGGCGTTTTCCTTGTAGAAGATTTGGAATCGCTATTCAGTGAGTCGGAGGTCTCGTCGCTCCAGACCATAGTACCGGTTCGTAAGGGCCATAACTTTTGATAGGACCGTTGGATCGCCCTCAAATTTTTACAGGAGTTTCCGGAAGCTGTCTTTCTTGGAGTGGATGTGGAATCGCTACTCGCTGAGTGGGAGGTCTCGTCGCTCGAGACCATAGTACCGGTTCGAAAGGGCCATAACTTTTGATCCGATCGTTGGATCGCCTTCAAAGTCTTAGAGGAGGTTCCGGAAGCTGTTTTTCTTGGAGTACATGTGGAATCGCTACTCCGTGAGGCGGAGGTCTCGTCGCCCGAGACCAGAGTACCGGTTCGAAAGGGCCATAACTTTTGATCCGACCGTTGGATCGCCCTCAAAGTTTTACAGGATTTTCCGAAAGCTCTTTTCCTTGGAGTACATGTGGAATGGCTACTCGGTGAGGCGGATGTCTCGTCGCTCGAGACTAGAGTACCGGTTCGAAAGGGCCATAAGTTTTGATCAGACCGTTGGATCACCCTCAAATTTTTACAGGAGTTTCCGGAAGCTCTTTTTCTTGGAGTACATGTGGAATCGCTACTCGTTGAGGTGGAGGTCTCGTCCCTGGAGACCAGAGTACCGGTTTGAAAGGGCTATAACTTTTTATCCGACCGTTGGATCGCCCTCAAATTTTTACAGTAGTTTCCGGAAGCTGTTTTCTTTGTAGTGATTGTGGAATCGCTACTCGGTGAGTCGGAGGTATCGTCGCTCGAGACCATAGTACCGGTTCGAAAGGGCCATAACTTTTGATCCGATCGTTGGATCGCCTTCAAAGTCTTAGAGGAGGTTCCGGAAGCTGTTTTTCTTGGAGTACATGTGGAATCGCTACTCCGTGAGGCGGAGGTCTCGTCGCCCGAGACCAGAGTACCGGTTCGAAAGGGCCATAACTTTTGATCCGACCGTTGGATCGCCCTCAAAGTTTTACAGGATTTTCCGAAAGCTCTTTTCCTTGGAGTACATGTGGAATGGCTACTCGGTGAGGCGGATGTCTCGTCGCTCGAGACTAGAGTACCGGTTCGAAAGGGCCATAAGTTTTGATCAGACCGTTGGATCACCCTCAAATTTTTACAGGAGTTTCCGGAAGCTCTTTTTCTTGGAGTACATGTGGAATCGCTACTCGTTGAGGTGGAGGTCTCGTCCCTGGAGACCAGAGTACCAGTTTGAAAGGGCTATAACTTTTTATCCGACCGTTGGATCGCCCTCAAATTTTTACAGTAGTTTCCGGAAGCTGTTTTCTTTGTAGTGATTGTGGAATCGCTACTCGGTGAGTCGGAGGTATCGTCGATCGAGACCAGAGTACCGGTTCGAAAGGGCCATAACTTTTGATCCGACCGTTGGATCGCCCTCAAATTTTTACAGGATTTTCCGGAAGCTGTTTTTATTGGAGTACATGTGGAATCGCTATTCGGGGAGTCGGAGGTGTCGTCTCTCGAGACCAGAGTACCGGTTCGAAAGGGCCATAACTTGTGATCCGACCGTTGGATCGCCTTCAAATTTTTACAGTAGTTTCCGGAAGCTGTTTTCTTTGTAGTGATTGTGGAATCGCTACTCGGTGAGTCGGAGGTATCCTCGATCGAGACCAGAGTACCGGTTCGAAAGGGCCATAACTTTTCATCCGACCGTTGGATCGCCTTCAAATTTTTACAGCAGTTTTCGGAAGCCGTTTTCCTTATAGTAGATGTGGAATCGCTACTCGGTGAGTCGGAGGTATCCTCGATCGAGACCAGAGTACCGGTTCGAAAGGGCCATAACTTTTCATCCGACCGTTGGATCGCTCTCAAATTTTTACAGGAGTTTCCGGAAGCTGTTTTTCTTGGAGTACATGTGGAATCGCTACTCGGTGAGTCGGAGGTATCGTCGCTCGAGACCAGAGTACCGGTTGGAAAGGGCCATAACTTTTGATCCGATCGTTGGATCGCCCTCAAATTTTTACAGGATTTTCCGGAAGCTGTTTTCCTTGTAGTAGATGTGGAATCGCTATTCGCTGAGGCGGAGGTCTCGTAGCTCGAGACCATAGTATCTGTTCGAAAGGGCCATAACTTTTGCTCTGACCGTTGGATCGCCCTAAAATTTTTACAGGAGTTTCCGGAAGCTTTTTTTCTTGGAGTAAATGTGGAATCGCTACTCGGTGAGTCGGAGGTGTCGTCTCTCGAGACCAGAGTACCGGTTGGAAAGGGCCATAACTTTTGATCCGCCGGTTGGATCGCCCTCAAATTTTTACAGGAGTTTCCGAAAGCTGTTTTTCTTGGAGTAAATGTGGAATCGCTACTCGGTAAGTCGGAGGTGTCGTCTCTCGAGACCGGAGTACCGGTTGGAGAGGGCCATAACTTTTGATCCGACCGTTGGATCGCCATCAAATTTTTACAGTAGTTTCCGGAAGCTGTTTTCCTTGTAGAACAAGTGGAATCGCTACTCGGTGAGTCGGAGGTGTCGTCTCTCGAGACCCGAGTACCGGTTCGAAAGGGCCATAACTTTTGATACGACCGTTGGATCGCCATCAAATTCTTACAGGAGTTTCCGGAAGCTCTTTTTCTTAGAGTACATGTGGAATCGCTACTCGAGGAGTCGGAGGTCTCGTCGCTGGAGACCAGAGTACCGGTTCGAAATGGCCATAACTTTTAATTCGACCGTTGGATCGCCCTCAAATTTTTACAGGAGTTTCCGGAAGCTGTTTTTCTTGGAGTAGATGTGGAATCGCAACTCCGTGGGGTGGAGGTCTCGTCGCTCGAGACTAGAGTACCGGTTCGAAAGGGCCATAACTTTTGATCCGACCGTTGGATCGCCCTCAAATGTTTACAGGACTATTCGGAAGCTGTTTTGCTTGGAGTAGATGTGGAATCGCTACTCGGTGAGGCGGAGGCCTCGTCGCTCGAGACTAGAGTACCTGTTCGAAATGGCCATAACTTTTAATCCGACCGTTGGATCGCCCTCAAATTTTTACAGGAATTTCCGGAAGCCGTTTTCCTTGTAGTAATTGTGGAATCGCTACTCGGTGAGTCGGACGTATCGTCGATCGAGACCAGAGTACCAGTTCGAAAGGGCCATAACTTTTGATCCGACCGTTGGATCGCCCTCAAATTTTTATAAGAGTTTCCGAAAGCCGTTTTCCTTGTAGAAGATGTGGAATCGCTACTCGGTGAGGTGGAGGTCTCGTCGCTGGAGACCAGAGTAGCGGTTCGAAAGGGCTATAACTTTTTATCCGACCGTTGGAACGCCCTCAATTTTTACAGTAGTTTGCGGAAGCCGTTTTCCTTGTAGTAATTGTGGAATCGCTACTCGGTGAGTCGGAGGTATCGTCGATCGAGACCAGAGTACCGGTTCGAAAGGGCCATAACTTTTGATACGACCGTTGGATCGCCCTCAAAGTTTTACAGTAGTTTCCGGAAGCTCTTTTTCGTGGAGTAGATGTGGAATCGCAACTCGGTGAGGTGGAGGTCTCGTCGCTCGAGACCAGAGTACCGGTTCGAAAGGGCCATAACTTTTGATCCGACCGTTGGATCGCCTTCAAATTTTTACAGTAATTTCCGGAAGCTGTTTTTCTTGTAGTAATTGTGGAATCGCTACTCGGTGAGTCGGAGGTATCGTCGATCGAGACCAGAGTACCCGTTCGAAAGGGCCATAACTTTGGATCCGACCGTTGGATCGCCCTTAAATTTTTACACTAGTTTCAGGACGCCGTTTTCCTTGTAGTAATTGTGCAATCGCTACTCGGTGAGTCGGAGGTATCGTCGATCGAGACCAGAGTACCGGTTCGAAAGGGCCATAACTTTGGATCCGACCGTTGGAACGCCCTTAAATTTTTACACTAGTTTCCGGACGCCGTTTTCCTTCTAGTAATTGTGGAATCGCTACTCGGTGAGTCGGAGGTATCGTCGCTCGAGACCAGAGTACCGGTTCGCAAGGGCCATAACTTTTGATACGACCGTTGGATCGCCCTCAAATTTTTACAGTAATTTCCGGAAGCTGTTTTTCTTGTAGTAATTGTGGAATCGCTACTCGGTGAGTCGGAGGTATCGTCGATCGAGACCAGAGTACCCGTTCGAAAGGGCCATAACTTTGGATCCGACCGTTGGATCGCCCTTAAATTTTTACACTAGTTTCAGGACGCCGTTTTCCTTGTAGTAATTGTG
>Ga0325402_1001394_pt1 | contig 19645 bp, 17 predicted proteins | sample PopdelMetagenome_22_FD_207212 | JGI IMG/M metagenome (GOLD analysis project Ga0325402, IMG submission 207212) | Populus deltoides microbial communities from Bellville, Georgia, United States - Xylem-PdKOR-R3 | ecosystem: Host-associated > Plants > Phyllosphere > Stem > Wood/Secondary xylem...
TTTCCACATCTATTACAAGGAAAAGGGCTTCCGGAAACTCCTGTAAAAATTTGAGGGCGATCCAACGGCGGATCAAAAGTTATGGCCCTTTCGAACTGGTACTCTATTCTGAAATGACGAGACCTCCACCTCACCAAGTAGCGATTCCACATCTACTCCAAGAAAAACAGCTTCCGGAAACTCCTGTAAAAATTTGAGGGCGATCCAACGGTCGGAGCAAAAGTTATGGCCTTTTCGAACCGGTACTCTGGTCTCGAGCGACGAGACCTCCGGCTCCTCGAGTAGCGATTCCACATGTACTCCAAGAAAAACGGCTTCCGAAAACTCAAGTAAAAATTTGTGGGCGATCCAACGGTCGGATCAAAAATTATGGCCCTTTCGAACCGGTACTCTGGTCTCGAGCGACGAGACGTCCGACACACCGAGTAGCCATTCCACATCTACTACAAGGAAAACGGCTTCTGGAAACTCCTGTAAAAATTTAAGGGCGATCCAACGGTCCGATCAAAACTTATGGCACTTTCGAACCGGTACTCTGGTCTCGAGCGACGAAACCGCCGCCTCATCAAGTAGCGATTCCACATGTACTCCAAGAAAAACGGCTTCCGGAAACTCCTGTCAAAATTTGAGGGCGATCCAACGGTCGGATCAAAAGTTATGGCCCTTTCGAACCGGTACTGTGGTCTAGAGCGTCGAGACCATCGCCTCATCGAGTAGCCATTCCACATGTACTCCAAGAAAAACGGCTTCCGGAAACTCCTGTCAAAATTTGAGGGCGATCCAACGGTCGGATCAAAAGTTATGGCCCTTTCGAACCGGTACTGTGGTCTAGAGCGTCGAGACCATCGCCTCATCGAGTAGCCATTCCACATGTACTCCAAGAAAAACGGCTTCCGGAAACTCCTGTAAAAATTTGAGGGCGATCCAACGGTCGGATCAAAAGTTAATGCCCTTTTGAACCGGTACTCTAGTTTCGAGCGACGATACCTCCGACACACCGAGTAGCCATTCCACATGTACTCCAAGAAAAACAGCTTCCGGAAACTCCAGTAAAAATTTAAGGGCGATCCAACCGTCGGATCAAAAGTTATGGCCCTTTCGAACCGGTACTCTGGTCTCGAGTGTGGAGACCTCCGCCTCATCGAGTATCGATTCCACATGTACTCCAAGAAAAACAGCTTCCTGAAACTCCTGTAAAAATTTGAGGGCGATCCAACGGTCAGATCAAAAGTTATGGCCCTTTCGAACCGGTACTCTGGTCTCGAGCAACGAGACCTCCGACTCAACGAGTAGCGATTCCACATCTATTACAAAGAAAACGGCTTCCGGAAACTCCTGTAAAAATTTGAGGGCGATCCAACGGTCGGATCAAAAGTTATGGCCCTTTCGAATCGATACTGTGGTCTCGAGCGACGAGACCTCCGACTCAACGAGTAGCGATTCCACATCTACTACAAGGAAAACGGCTTTCGGCAACTCCTGTAAATATTTGAGGGCGATCCAACGGTCGGATCAAAAGTTATGGCCCCTTTGAACGGGTACTCTGGTCTCGACCGTCGAGACCTCCGCCTCACCGAGTAGCGATTCCACATGTACTCCAAGGAAAACAGCTTCCGGAAACTCCTGTAAAAATTTGAGGGCGATCCAACGGTCGCATCAAAAGTTATGGCACTTTCGAACCGATACTCTGGTCTCGAGTAACGAGACCGCGGCCTCATCGAGTAGCGATTCCACATGTACTCCAAGAAAAACGTCTTCCGAAAGCTCCAGTAAAAATTTGATGGCGATCCAACGGTCGGATCAAAAGTTATGGCCCTTTGGAACCGGTACTCTTGTCTCGAGCGACGAGACCTCCAAGTCATCGAGTAGCGATTCCACATCTAGTACAAGGACAACGGCTTACGGAAACTCCTGTAAAAATTTGAGGGCGATCCAACGGTCGGATCAAAAGTTATTGCCCTTTCGAACCGGTACTCTGGTCTCGAGCGACGAGACCTCCGACTCAACGAGTAGCGATTCCACATCTAGTATAGGGAAAACGGCATCCGGAAACTCCTCTAAAATTTTGACGGCGATCCAACGGTCGAATCAACAATTATGGCCCTTTCGAACCAGTACTGTGGTCTCGAGCGTCGAGACCTCCGGCTCATCGAGTAGCGATTCCACATGTATTCCAAGAAAAATGGCTTCCGGAAACTCGTGTAAAAATTTGAGGGCAATCCAATGGTCGGATCAAAAGTTATGGCCCTTTCGAACCGGTACTCTGGTCTCGAGCAATGAGCCCTCCGCCTCATCGAGTAGCGATTCCACATGTACTCCAAGAAAAGCGGCTTCCGAAAACTCCAGTAAAAATTTGAGGGCGATCGAACGGTCAGATCAAAAGTTATAGCCCTTTCGAACCGGTACTCTGGTCTCGAGCGACGAGCCCTCCGCCTCACCAAGTAGCGATTCCACATCTACTCCAAGAAAAACAGCTTCCGCAAACTCCTGTAAAAATTTGAGGGCGATCGAACGGTCGGATCAAAAGTTATGGCCCTTTCGAACCGGTACTCTGGTCTCGAGCGACGAGACCGCCGCCTCATCGAGTAGCGATTCCACATCTATTACAGGGAAAACGGCATCCGGAAACTCCTCTAAAAATTTGAGGGCGATCCAACGGTCGAATCAACAATTATGGCCCTTTCGAACTGGTACTCTTGTCCAGAGCGACGAGACCTCCACCTCACCAAGTAGCGATTCCACATCTACTACAAGGAAAACGGCTTCCGGAAGTCCTGTAAATATTTGAGAGCGATCCAACGGTCGGAGCAAAAGTTATGGCCCTTTCGAACCGGTACTCTGGTCTCGAGCGACGAGACCTCCGGCTTCTCGAGTAGCGATTCCACATGTACTCCAAGAAAAACGGCTTCCGAAAACTCAAGTAAAAATTTGTGGGCGATCTAACGATCGGATCAAAAGTTATGGCCCTTTCGAACTGGCACTCTGGTCTCAAGCGACGAGACCTCCGACACACCGAGTAGCCATTCCACATGTACTCCAAGAAAAACGGCTTCCGGAAACTCCTGTAAAAATTTGAGGGCGATCCAACGGTCGGATCAAAAGTTATGGCCCTTTCGAACCGGTACTGTGGTCTCGAGCGTCGAGACCTCCGGCTCACCGAGTAGCGATTCCACATGTATTCCAAGAAAAACGGCTTCCGGAAACTCGTGTAAAAATTTGCAATCCAACTGTCGGATCAAAAGTTATGGTCCTTTCGAATCGGTACTCTGGCCTCGAGCGACGAGACCGCCGCCTCATCGAGTAGCGATTCCATATGTACTCCAAGGAAAACGGCTTTCGGAAACTCCAGTAAAAATTTAAGGGCGATCCAACGGTCGGATCAAAAGTTATGGCCCTTTCGAACCGGTACTGTGGTCTCGAGCGTCGATACCTCCGACACACCGAGTAGCCATTCCACATGTACTCCAAGAAAAACGGCTATCGGAAACTCCTGTAAAAATTTGAGGGTGATCCAACGGTCGGATCCAAAGTTATGTCCCTTTTGAACCGCTACTCTAGTCTCGAGCGACGATACCTCCGACACACCGAGCACCCATTCCACATCTACTACAAGGAAAACGGCTTCCGGAAAATCCTGTAAAAATTTGAGGGCGATCCAACGGTCGGATCAAAAGTTATGGCCCTTTCGAACCGGTACTCTGGTCTCGAGCAACGAGACCTCCGACTCAACGAGTAGCGATTCCACATCTATTACAAAGAAAACGGCTTCCGGAAACTCCTGTAAAAATTTGAGGGCGATCCAACGGTCGGATCAAAAGTTATGGCCCTTTCGAACCGGTACTGTGGTCTCGAGCATCGATACCTCCGACACACCGAGTAGCGATTCCACATGTATTCCAAGAAAAATAGCTTTCGGAAACTCGTGTAAAAATTTGAGGGCGATCCAACGGTCGGATCAAAAGTTATGGCCCTTTCGAACTGATACTATGATCTCGAGCGACGAGCCCTCCGCCTCATCGAGTAGCGATTCCACATGTACTCCAAGAAAAAAGGGCTTCCGCAAATTCCAGTAAAAATTTGAGGGCGATCCAACGATCGGATCAAAAGTTATGGCCCTTTCGAACCGGTACTCTGGTCTCGAGTGATGATACCTCCGACACACCGAGTAGCCAATCCACATCTACTACAAGGAAAACGGCTTCCGGAAACTCCTGTAAAAATTTAAGGGCGATCCAACGGTCGGATCAAAAGTTATGGCACTTTCGAACCGGTACTCTGGTCTCGAGCGACGAGACCGCCGCCTCATCGAGTAGCGATTCCACATGTACTCCAAGAAAAACGGCTTCCGAAAGCTCCAGTAAAAATTTGATGGCGATCCAACGGTCGGATCAAAAGTTATGGCCCTTTTGAACCGGTACTCTGGTCTCGAACGTCGAGACCTCCGCCTCATCGAGTAGCGATTCCACATGTACTCCTAGAAAAATGGCTTCCGGAAACTCCTCTAAAAATTTGAGGGCGATCCAATGGTCGGATCAAAAGTTATTGCCCTTTCGAACTGGTACTCTTGTCTCGAGCGACGAGACCTCCGCCTCATCGAGTAGCGATTCCACATGTACTCCAAGGAAAGCGGCTTCCGGAAACTCCAGTAAGAATTTGAGGGCGATCTAACAGTCGAATCAAAAGTTATAGCCCTTTCGAACCGGTACTCTGGTCTCGAGCGACGAGCCCTCCGCCTCATCGAGTAGCGATTCCACATGTACTCCAAGAAAAATGGCTTCTGCAAATTCCAGTAAAAATTTGAGGGCGATCCAACGGTCGAATCAAATGTTATGGCCCTTTTGAACCGGTACTCTGGTCTCGAGCAACGATACCTCCGACACACCGAGTAGCCATTCCACATCTACTACAAGGAAAACGGCTTCCGGAAACTCCTGTAAAAATTTGAGGGCGATCCAACGGTCGAATCAAAAGTTATGGCACTTTCGAACCGGTACTCTGGTCTCGAGCGACGAGACCGCCGCCTCATCGAGTAGCGATTCCACATGTACTCCAAGAAAAACGGCTTCCGAAAGCTCCAATAAAAATTTGAGGGCGATCCAACGGCGGATCAAAAGTTATGGCCCTTTCGAACCGGTACTCTGGTCTCGAGCGACGAGACCGCCGCCTCATCGAGTAGCGATTCCACATGTACTCCAAGAAAAACGGCTTCCGAAAGCTCCAATAAAAATTTGATGGCGATCCAACGGTCGGATCAAAAGTTATGGCCCTTTTGAACCGGTACTCTGGTCTCGAACGTCGAGACCTCCGCCTCATCGAGTAGCAATTCCACATGTACTCCTAGAAAAATGGCTTCCGGAAACTGCTGTAAAAATTTGATGGCGATCCAACGGTCATATCAAAAGTTATTGCCCTTTCGAACCGGTACTCTTGTCTCGAGCGACGAGACCTCCGACAAATCGAGTAGCGATTCCACATGTAGTACAAGGAAAACGGCTTACGGAAACTCCTGTAAAAATTTGAGGGCGATCCAACGGTCGGATCAAAAGTTATGGCCCTTTCGAACCTGTACTCTGGTCTCGAGCGACGAGCCCTCCGCCTCATCGACTAGCGATTCCACATGTACTCCAAGAAAAACGGCTTCCAAAAACTCCTGTAAAAATTTGATGGCGATCCAACGGTCATATCAAAAGTTATTGCCCTTTCGAACCGGGACTCTGGTCTCGAGCGACGAGACCTCCGCCTCATCGACTAGCGATTCCACATGTACCCCAAGAAAAACGGCTTCCAAAAACTCCTGTAAAAATTTGATGGCGATCCAACGGTCATATCAAAAGTTATTGCCCTTTCGAACCGGGACTCTGGTCTCGAGCGACGAGACCTCCGCCTCACCGAGTAGCGATTCCACATGTACTCCAAGAAAAACAGCTTCTGGAAACTCCTGTAAAAATTTGAGGGCGATCCAACAGTCGGATTAAAAGTTATAGCCCTTTCGAACCGGTACTCTGGTCTCGAGCGAAGAGACCGCCGCCTCATCGAGTAGCAATTCCACATGTACTCCAAGGAAAACGGCTTCCAGAAACTCCTGTAAAAATTTGAGGGCGATCCAACGGTCGGATCAAAAGTTATGGCACTTTCGAAACAGTACTCTGGTCTCGAGCGACGATACCTCCGACACACCGAGTAGCCATTCCACATGTACTCCAAGAAAAACGGCTTTCGGAAACTCCAGTAAAAATTTGAGGGCGATCCAACGGTCGGATCAAAAGTTATGGCCCTTTCGAACCGGTAATGTGGTCTCGAGCGTCGAGACCTCCGCCTCATCGAGTAGCGATTCCACATGTACTCCAGGAAAAACGGCTTCCGGAAACTCCTGTTAAAATTTGAGGGCGATCCAACGGTCGGATCAAAAGTTATTGCCCTTTCGAACCGGTACTCTCGTCTGAAACGACGAGACCTCCGAATCACCGAGTAGCAATTCCACATCTACTCCAAGAAAAACAGCTTCCGAAACTCCTGTAAAAATTTGAGGGCGATCCAACGGTCGGATCAAAAGTTATGGCCCTTCAAACTGGTACTCTGGTCTCGAGCGACGAGCCTCCGCCTCATCGAGTAGCGATTCCACATGTACTCCAAGAAAAACGGCTTTCGGAAACTCCTGTAAAAATTTGAGGGCGATCCAACGGTCGGATCAAAAGTTGTGGCCCTTTCGAACCGGTACTCTAGTCTCGAGCGACGAGACCTCCGACACACCGAGTAGCCATTCCACATCTACTACAAGGAAAACGGCTTCCGGAAACTCCTGTAAAAATTAGAGGGCGATCCAACGGTCGCATCAAAAGTTATGGCCCTTTCAAACCGGTACTCTGGTATCGAGCGACGAGCCTGCCGCCTCATCGAGTAGCGATTCCACATGTACTCCAAGAAAAACATCTTCCGGAAACTCCAGTAAAAATTTGAGGGCGATCCAACGGTCGGATCAAAAGTTATGGCCCTTTCGAACTGGTACTCTGGTCTCGAGCGACGATACCTCCGACACAACGAGTAGCCATTCCACATCTACTACAAGGAAGACTGCTTCCGGAAACTCCTGTAAAAATTTGAGGGCGATCCAACGGTCGGATCAAAAGTTATTGCCCTTTCGAACCGGTACTCTGGTCTCGAGCGACGATACCTCCGACACAACGAATAGCCATTCCACATCTACTACAAGGAAAACGGCTTCCGGAAACTCCTGTAAAAATTAGAGGGCGATCCAACGGTCGCATCAAAAGTTATGGCCCTTTCGAACCGGTACTCTGGTTTCCAGCGACGAGACCTCCGACTCACCGAGTAGCAATTCCACATCTATTACAAGGAAAGGGGCTTCCGGAAACTCTTGTAAAAATTTTAGGGCGATCCAACGGTCGGATCAAAAGTTATCGCCCTTTTGAACCGGTACTCTGGTCTCGACTGTCGAGACCTCCGACTCACCGGGTAGCGATTCCACATGTATTCCAAGAAAAACGGCTTCCGGAAACTCCTGTAAAAATTTGAGGGCGATACAACGGTCGGATCAAAAGTTATGGCCCTTTCGAACCGGTACTCTGGTCTCGAGCGACGAGACCTCCGCCTCACCGAGTAGCGATTCCAAATTTACTGCAAGGAAAACGGCTTCCGGAAAATCCTGTAAAAATTTGAGGGCGATCCAACGGTCGGATTAAAAGTTAAGGCCCTTTCGAACGGGTACTGTGGTCTCGAGCGACGAGACCTCCGACTCGCCGAGTAGCATTTCCATATCTACTACAAGGAAAACGGCTTCCGGAATCTCCCGTAAAAATTTGAGGGCGATCGAACGGTCGGATCAAAAGTTATGGCCCTTTCGAACCGGTACGCTAGTCTGAAACGACGAGACCTCCACCTCACCGAGTAGCGATTCCACATCTACTCCAAGAAAAACAGCTTCCGGAAACACTTGTAAAAATTTGAGGGCGATCCAACGGTCGGATCAAAAGTTACGACCCATTCGAACCGGTACTCTGGTCTCGAGCGACGATACCTCCGACACAACGAGCAGCGATTCCACATCTACTATAAGGAAAACGGTTTCTGAAAATCCTGTATAAATTTGAGGGCAATCCAACGGTCGGATCAAAAGTTATGGCCCTTTCGAACCGGTACTCTCGTCTGAAGGGACGAGACCTCCGCCTCACCGAGTAGCGATTCCACTTTTACTCCAAGGAAAACAGCTTTCGGAAACTCCTGTAAGAATTTGAGGGCGATCCAACGGTCGGATCAAAAGTTATGGCCCTTTCGAACCGGTACTCTGGTCTCGAGCCACGATACCTCCGACACACCGAGTAGCAAGTCCACATCTACTACAACGAAAATGGCTTTCGTAAACTCCTGTAAAAATTTGAGGGCGATCCAACGGTCGGATCAAAAGTTATGGCCCTTTCGAACCGGTACTCTGGTCTCGAGCAACGATACCTCCGACGCACCGAGTAGCAAGTCCACATCTACTACAACGAAAACGGCATTCGTAAACTCCTGTAAAAATTTGAGGGCGATCCAACGGTCGGACCAAAAGTTATGGCCCTTTCGAACCGTCACTCTGGTCTCGAGCGACGAGACCTCCGCCTCATCGAGCAGCGATTCCACATGTACTCCAAGAAAAACCGCTTCCGGAAACTCCTGTAAAAAATTGAAGGCGATCCAACGGTCGGATCAAAAGTTATGGCACTTTTGAACCAGTACTCTTGTCTCGAACGACGAGTCCTCCGCCTCATCGAGTAGCTATTGCACTTGTACTCCAAGAAAAACAACTTTTGGAAACTCTAGTAAAAATTTGAGGGCGATCCAACGGTCGGATCAAAAGTTATGGCCCTTTCGAACCGGTACTCTGGTCTAGAGCGACAATACCTCTGACACACCGAGTAGCAATTCCACATCTACTACAAGGAAAACGGCTTCCGGAAACTCTTGTAAAAATTTAAGGGCGATCCAACGGTCGGATCAAAAATTATGGCCCTTTCGAACTGGTACTATGGTCTCGAGCGACGAGACCTCCGCCTCATCGAGTAGCGATTCCACATCTAGTACAAGGAAAACGGCTTCCGGAAACTCCTGTAAAAATTTGAGGGCGATCCAACGGTCGGATCAAAAGTTATGGCCCTTTCGAACCGTTACTCTAGACTCGAGCGATGAGACCTCCAACTCATCGAGTAGCGATTCCACATCTACTCCAAGAAAAAAAGCTTCCGGAAACTCTTGTAAAAATTTGAGGGCGATCCAACGGTAGGATCAAAAGTTATGGCCCTTTCGAACCGGTACTCTAGTATCGAGCGACGAGACCTCCGACTCATCGAGTAGCGATTCCACATCTAGTACAAGGAAAATGGCTTCCGGAAACTCCTGTAACAATTTGAGGGCGATCCAACGGTCGGATCAAAAGTTATGGCCCTTTCGAACCGGTACACTAGACTCGAGCGACGAGACCTCCAACTCATCGAGTAGCGATTCCACATGTACTCCAAGAAAAACGGCTTCCGGAAACTCTTGTAAAAATTTTAGGGCGATCCAACGGTTGGATCAAAAGTTATGGCCCTTTCGAACCTGTACTCTGGTCTCGAGCGACGATACCTCCGACACACTGAGTAGCCATTCCACATCTACCATAAGGAAAACGGCTTCCGGAAACTCCTGTAAAAATTTGAGGGCGATCCAACGGTCGGATCAAAAGTTATGGCCATTTCAAAACGGTACTCTGGTCTCGAGCGACGATACCTCCGACACAACGAGCAGCGATTCCACATCTACTATAAGGAAAACGGTTTCTGAAAATCCTGTATAAATTTGAGGACAATCCAATGGTCGGATCAAAAGTTATGGCCCTTTCGAACCGGTACTCTCGTCTGAAAGGACGAGACCTCCGCCTCACCGAGTAGCGATTCCACTTTTACTCCAAGGAAAACAGCTTTCGGAAACTCCTGTAAGAATTTGAGGGCGATCCAACGGTCGGATCAAAAGTTATGGCCCTTTCGAACCGGTACTCTGGTCTCGAGCCACGATACCTCCGACACACCGAGTAGCAAGTCCACATCTACTACAACGAAAATGGCTTTCGTAAACTCCTGTAAAAATTTGAGGGCGATCCAACGGTCGGATCAAAAGTTATGGCCCTTTCGAACCGGTACTCTGGTCTCGAGCAACGATACCTCCGACGCACCGAGTAGCAAGTCCACATCTACTACAACGAAAACGGCATTCGTAAACTCCTGTAAAAATTTGAGGGCGATCCAACGGTCGGACCAAAAGTTATGGCCCTTTCGAACCGTCACTCTGGTCTCGAGCGACGAGACCTCCGCCTCATCGAGCAGCGATTCCACATGTACTCCAAGAAAAACCGCTTCCGGAAACTCCTGTAAAAAATTGAAGGCGATCCAACGGTCGGATCAAAAGTTATGGCACTTTTGAACCAGTACTCTTGTCTCGAACGACGAGTCCTCCGCCTCATCGAGTAGCTATTGCACTTGTACTCCAAGAAAAACAACTTTTGGAAACTCTAGTAAAAATTTGAGGGCGATCCAACGGTCGGATCAAAAGTTATGGCCCTTTCGAACCGGTACTCTGGTCTAGAGCGACAATACCTCTGACACACCGAGTAGCAATTCCACATCTACTACAAGGAAAACGGCTTCCGGAAACTCTTGTAAAAATTTAAGGGCGATCCAACGGTCGGATCAAAAATTATGGCCCTTTCGAACTGGTACTATGGTCTCGAGCGACGAGACCTCCGCCTCATCGAGTAGCGATTCCACATCTAGTACAAGGAAAACGGCTTCCGGAAACTCCTGTAAAAATTTGAGGGCGATCCAACGGTCGGATCAAAAGTTATGGCCCTTTCGAACCGTTACTCTAGACTCGAGCGATGAGACCTCCAACTCATCGAGTAGCGATTCCACATCTACTCCAAGAAAAAAAGCTTCCGGAAACTCTTGTAAAAATTTGAGGGCGATCCAACGGTAGGATCAAAAGTTATGGCCCTTTCGAACCGGTACTCTAGTATCGAGCGACGAGACCTCCGACTCATCGAGTAGCGATTCCACATCTAGTACAAGGAAAATGGCTTCCGGAAACTCCTGTAACAATTTGAGGGCGATCCAACGGTCGGATCAAAAGTTATGGCCCTTTCGAACCGGTACACTAGACTCGAGCGACGAGACCTCCAACTCATCGAGTAGCGATTCCACATGTACTCCAAGAAAAACGGCTTCCGGAAACTCTTGTAAAAATTTTAGGGCGATCCAACGGTTGGATCAAAAGTTATGGCCCTTTCGAACCTGTACTCTGGTCTCGAGCGACGATACCTCCGACACACTGAGTAGCCATTCCACATCTACCATAAGGAAAACGGCTTCCGGAAACTCCTGTAAAAATTTGAGGGCGATCCAACGGTCGGATCAAAAGTTATGGCCATTTCAAAACGGTACTCTGGTCTCGAGCGACGAGACCGCCGCCTCATCGAGTAGCGATTCCACATGTACTCCACGAAAAACAGCTTCCGGAAACTCCTGTAAAAGTTTGAGGGCGATACAACGGTCGGATCAAAAGTTATGGCCCTTTCAAACCGGTACTCTGGTCTCGAGCGACGATACCTCCGACACACCGAGTAGCGATTCCACATCTACTATAAGGAAAACGGCTTCTGAAAATCCTGTATAAATTTGAGGGCGATCCAACGGTCGGATCAAAAGTTCTGGCCCTTTCGAACCGGTACTCTGGTCTCGAGCAACGACACCTCCGACACACCGAGTAGCCAGTCCACATCTACTACAACGAAAACGGCTTTCGTAAACTCCTGTAAAAATTTGAGGGCGATCCAACAGTCGGATCAAAAGTTATGGCCCTTTCGAACCAGTACTTTGGTCTCGAGCGACGAGACCTCCGCCTCATTGAGTAGCAATTCCACATGTACTCCAAGAAAAACGGCTTCCGGAAACTCCAATAAAAATTTGAGGACGATCCAACGGTCAGATCAAAAGTTATGGCCTTTTCAAACCGGTACCCTGGTCTCGAGCGCCGAGACCTCCGCGTCATCAAGTAGCGATTCCACATGTACTCCAAGAAAAACGGCTTCCGAAAACTCCTGTAAAAAATTGAGGGCGATACAACGATCGGATGAAAAGTTATGGCCCTTTCGAACCGGTACTCTCGTCTCGAGCGACGATACCTCCGACACACCGAGTAGCATTTCCACATCTATTATAAGAAAAATGGCTTCCGGAAACTCCTGTAAAAATTTCAGGGCGATCCAACGGTCGGATCAAAAGTTATGGCCCTTTCGAACCGGTACTCTGGTCTCGAGCGACGATACCTCCGACACACCGAGTAGCTATTCCACATCTACTGCAAGGAAAACGGCTTCCAGAAACTCCTGTAAAAATTTGAGGGCGATCCAACGGTCGGATCAAAAGTTATGGCCCTTTCGAACCGGTACTCTAGTCTCGAGCGACGATACCTCCGACACACCGAGTGGCAATTCCACATCTACTACAAGGAAAATGGCTTCCGGAAACTCCCGTAAAAATTTGAGGGCGATCCAACGGTCGGATCAAAAGTTATGGCCCTTTTGAACCGGTACTGTGGTCTCGAGCGACGAGACCTCCGCCTCATTGAGTAGCAATTCCATATGTACTCCAAGAAAAACGGCTTCCGGAAACTCCAGTAAAAATTTGAGGACGATCCAACGGTCGGATCAAAAGTTATGGCCCTTTCAAACCGGTACCCTGGTCTCGAGCGCCGAGACCTCCGCGTCATCGAGTAGCGATTCCACATGTACTCCAAGAAAAACGGCTTTCGGAAACTCCTGTAAAAAATTGAGGGCGATACAACGATCGGATGAAAAGTTATGGCCCTTTCGAACCGGTACTCTCGTCTCGAGCGACGATACCTCCGACACACCGAGTAGCATTTCCACATCTATTATAAGAAAAATGGCTTCCGGAAACGCCTGTAAAAATTTCAGGGCGATCCAACGGTCGGATCAAAAGTTATGGCCCTTTCGAACCGGTACTCTGGTCTCGAGCGACGATACCTCCGACACACCGAGTAGCAATTCCACATCTACTGCAAGGAAAACGGCTTCCAGAAACTCCTGTAAAAATTTGAGGGCGATCCAACGGTCGGATCAAAAGTTATGGCCCTTTCGAACCGGTACTTTGGTCTCGAGCGACGAGACCTCCACCTCAGCGAGTAGCGATTCCACATGTACTCTAAGAAAAACAGCTTCCGGACACTCCTGTAAAAATTTGAGGGCGATACAACGGTCGGATCAAAAATTATAGCCCTTTCGAGCCGGTACTGTGGTCTCGAGCGACGATACCTCCGACACACCGAGTAGCAATTCCACATCTAGTAGAAGGAAAACAGCTTCCGGAAACTCCTGTAAAAATTTGAGGGTGATCCAACGGTCGGATCAAAAGTTAGGGCCCTTTCGAACCGATACTCTACTCTCGAGCGGCGAGACCTCCGCCGCATCGAGTAGCGATTCCACATGTACTCCAAGAAAAACGGCTTCCGAAAACTCCAGTAAAAATTTGAGGGCGATCCAACGGTCGGATCAAAAGTTATGGCCCTTTCGAACCGGTACTCTAGTCTCGAGTGACGAGACCTCCGCCTCATCGAGTAGCGATTCCACATGTACTCTAAGAAAAACAGCTTCCGGAAACTCCTGTAAAAATTTAAGGGCGATACAACAATCGGATCAAAAGTTATGGCCCTTTCGAACCGGTACTCTGGTCTCTAGCGACGATACCTCCGACACACCGCGTAGCTATTCCACATCGAGTACAAGGAAAATGACTTTCGGAAACTCCTGTAAAAATTTGAGGCCGATCCAACGGTCGGATCAAAAGTTATGGCTCTTTCGAACGGGTACTCTGGTCTCGAGCGTCGAGACCTCCACCTCATCGAGTAGCAATTCCACATGTACTCCAAGAGAAACGGCTTCCGAAAACTCCAGTAAAAATTTGAGGGCGATCCAACGGTCGGATCAAAAATTATGGCCCTTTCGAACAGGTACTATGGTCTCGAGCGACGAGACCTCCGCCTCGCCGAGTAGCATTTCCACATCTATTACAAGGAAAATGGCTTCCGGAAACTCCTGTAATAATTTGAGGGCGATCCAACGGTCGGATCAAAAGTTATGGCCCTTTCGAACTGGTACTCTGGTCTCTAGCGACGAGACCTCCGCGTCATCGAATAGCGATTCCACATGTACTCCAAGAAAAACGGCTTCCGAAAACTCGAGTAAATATTTGAGGGCGATCCAATGGTCGGATCAAAAGTTATGGCCCTTTCGAACCGGTACTCTAGTCTCGAGCGTCGAGACCTCCGCCGCATCGAGTAGCGATTCCACATGTACTCCAAGAAAAACGGCTTCTGAAAACTTCAGTAAAAATTTGAGGGCGATCCAACGGTCGGATCAAAAGTTATGGCCCTTTCGAACCATTACTCTGCTCTTGAGCGACGATACCTCCGACACTCCGGGCAGCAAGTCCACATCTACTACAAGGAAAACGGCTTCCGGAAACTCCTGTAAAAATTTGAGGGCGATCCAACGGTCGGATCAAAAGTTATGGCCCTTCCGAACTGGTACTCTGGTCTCGAGCGTCGTGACCTCCCCCTCATCGAGTAGAGATTCCACATGTACTCCAAGAAAAACGTCTTCCGAAAACTTCAGTAGAAATTTGAGGGCGATCCAACGGTCGGATCAAAAATTATGGCCCTTTCGAACAGGTACTATGGTCTCGAGCGACGAGACCTCCGCCTCGCCGAGTAGCATTTCCACATCTATTACAAGGAAAATGGATTCCGGAAACTCCTGTAAAAATTTGAGGGCGATCCAACGGTCGGATCAAAAGTTATGGCCCTTTCGAACCGGTACCCTGGTCTCGAGTGCCGAGACCTCCGCCTCATCGAGTAGCGATTCCACATGTACTCCAAGAAAAACGGCTTTCGGAAATCCAGTCAAAATTTGAGGGCGATCCAACGGTCAGATCAAAAGTTATGGCCCTTTCGAACCGATACTTTGCTCTCGAGCGTCGAGACCTCCTCCTCATCGAGTAGCGATTCCACATCTAGTACAAGGAAAACGGCTTCCGGAAACTCCTGTAAATATTTAAGGGTGATCCAACGGTCGGATCAAAAATTATAGCCAATTCGAACCGGTACTCTAGTCTCGACCGACGATACCTCCGACACACCGAGTGGCAAATCCATATCTACTACAAGGAAAACAGCTTCCGGAAACTCCCGTAAAAATTTGAGGGCGATCCAACGATCGGATCAAAAGTTATGGCCCTTTCGAACCAGTACTCTGGTCTCGAGCGACGAGACCTCCGCCTCATTGAATAGCAATTCCACATGTAGTCCAAGAAAAACGGCTTCCGGAAACTCCAGTTAAAATTTGAGGACGATCCAACGGTCGGATCAAAAGTTATGGTCCTTTCGAACCGGTACTCTGCTCTCGAGTGACGAGACCTCCGCCGCATCGAGTAGCGATTCTACATGTACTCCAAGAGAAACGGCTTCCGCAAACTCCTGTAAAAATTTGAGGGCGATCCAACGGTCGGATCAAAAGTTATGGCCCTTTCGAACCAGTACTCTGGTCTCGAGCGTCGAGACCTCCACCTTATCGAGTAGCGATTCCACATCTACTACAAGAAAAACAGCTTCCGGAAACTCCTGTTAAAATTTGAGAGCGATCCAACGCTCGGATCAAAAGTTATGGGCCTTTCGAACCGGTACTCTAGTCTCGAGCGACGAGACCTCCGCGTCATCGAGTAGCGATTCCACATGTACTCCAAGAAAAACAGCTTCCGAAAACTCGAGTAAATATTTGAGGGCGATCCAACGGTCGGATCAAAAGTTATGACCCTTTCGAACCAGTACTCTGGTCTCGAGCGTCGAGACCTCCACTTTATCGAGTAGCGATTCCACATCTACTACAAGAAAAACAGCTTCCGGAAACTCCTGTTAAAATTTGAGAGCGATCCAACGCTCGGATCAAAAGTTATGGGCCTTTCGAACCGGTACTCTAGTCTCGAGCGACGAAACCTCCGCGTCATCGAGTAGCGATTCCACATGTACTCCAAGAAAAACGGCTTCCGAAAACTCGAGTAAATATTTGAGGGCGATCCAACGGTCGGATCAAAAGTTATGACCCTTTCGAACCGGTACTCTCGTCTCGAGCGACGATACCTCCGACACACCGAGTAGCAATTCCACATCTACTGCAAGGAAAACGGCTTCCGGAAACTCCTGTAAAAATTTGAGGGCGATCCAACGGTCGGATCAAAAGTTATGGCCCTTTCGAACCGGTACTGTGGTCTCGAGCGACGCGACCTCCACCTCAGCGAGTAGCGATTCCACATGTACTCTAAGAAAAACAGCTTCCGGAAACTCCTGTAAAAATTTGAGGGCGATACAACGGTCGGATCAAAAGTTATAGCTCTTTCGAACCCGTACTCTGGTCTCGAGCGTCGAGACCTCCACCTTATCGAGTAGCGATTCCACATCTACTGCAAGGAAAACGGCTTCCGGAAACTCTAGTAAAAATTTGAGGGCGATCCAACGGTCGGATCAAAAGTTATGGCCCTTTCGAACCGGTACTTTGGTCTCGAGCGACGCGACCTCCACCTCAGCGAGTAGCGATTCCACATGTACTCTAAGAAAAACAACTTCGGGAAACTCCTGTAAAAATTTGAGGGCGATACAACGGTCGGATCAAAAGTTATAGCCCTTTCGAACCGATACTCTAGTCTCGAGCGTCGAGACCTCCGCCTTATCGAGTAGCGATTCCACATCTACTACAAGAAAAACAGCTTCCGGAAACTCATGTTAAAATTTGAGAGCGATCCAACGATCGGATTAAAAGTTATGGCCCTTTCGAACTGGTACTCTGGTCTCGAGCGTCGTGACCTCCACCTCATCGAGTAGCGATTCCACATGTACTCCAAGAAAAACGGCTTCCGAAAACTTCAGTAGAAATTTGAGGGCGATCCAACGGTCGGATCAAAAATTATGGCCCTTTCGAACAGGTACTATGGTCTCGAGCGACGAGACCTCCGCCTCGCCGAGTAGCATTTCCACATCTATTACAAGGAAAATGGATTCCGGAAACTCCTGTAAAAATTTGAGGGCGATCCAACGGTCAGATCAAAAGTTATGGCCCTTTCGAACCGGTACTCTGGTCTCGAGCGTCGTGACCTCCACCTCATCGAGTAGCGATTCTACATGTACTCCAAGAAAAACGGCTTCCGCAAACTCCTGTAAAAATTTGAGGGCGATCCAACAGTCGGATCAAAAGTTATGGCCCTTTCGAACCGGTACTCTGGTCTCGAGCGACGAGACCTCGGCCTCATCGAGTAGCGATTCCACATGTACTCCAAGAAAAACAGCTTCCGGAAACTCTTGTAAAAAATTGAGGGCGATTCAACGGTCGGATCAAAAGTTATGGCCCGTTCGAACTGGTACTCTGGTCTCGAGCGACGTGACCTCCGCCGCATCGAGTAGCGATTCGACATGTACTCCAAGAAAAACAGCTTCCGAAAACTCCTGAAAAAATTTGAGGGCGATCCAACGGTCAGATCAAAAGTTATGGCCCTTTCGAACCGGTACTCTGCTCTCGAGCGACGAGACCTCCGCCGCATCGAGTAGCGATTCTACATGAACTCCAAGAAAAACGGCTTCCGCAAACTCCTGTAAAAATTTGAGAGCGATCCAACGCTCGGATCAAAAGTTATGGGCCTTTCGAACCGGTACTCTGGTCTCGAGCGACGAGACCTCCGCGTCATCGAGTAGCGATTCCACATGTACTCCAAGAAAAACGACTTCCGAAAACTCGAGTAAATATTTGAGGGCGATCCAACGGTCGGATCCAAAGTTATGGCCCTTTCGAACCGGTACTCTCGTCTCGAGCGACGATACCTCCGACACACCGAGTAGCAATTCCACATCTACTGCAAGGAAAACGGCTTCCGGAAACTCCTGTAAAAATTTGAGGGCGATCCAACGGTCGGATTAAAAGTTATGGCCCTTTCGAACCGGTACTGTGGTCTCGAGCTACGCGACCTCCACCTCAGCGAGTAGCGATTCCACATGTACTCTAAGAAAAACAACTTCGGGAAACTCCTGTAAAAATTTGAGGGCGATACAACGGTCGGATCAAAAGTTATCGCCCTTTCGAACCGGTACTCTGGTCTCGAGCGTCGAGACCTCCGCCTTATCGAGTAGCGATTCCACATCTACTACAAGAAAAACAACTTCCGGAAACTCCTGTTAAAATTTGAGGGCGATTCAACGATCGGATCAAAAGTTATGGCCCTTTCGAACTGGTACTCTGGTCTCGAGCGTCGTGACCTCCACCTCATCGAGTAGCGATTCCACATGTACTCCAAGAAAAACGGCTTCCGAAAACTTCAGTAGAAATTTGAGGGCGATCCAACGGTCGGATCAAAAATTATGGCCCTTTCGAACCGGTACTCTGGTCTCGAGCGACGAGACCTCGGCCTCCTCGAGTAGCGATTCCACATGTACTCCAAGAAAAACAGCTTCCGGAAACTCTTGTAAAAAATTGAGGGCGATCCAACGGTCGGATCAAAAGTTCTGGCCCGTTCGAACTGGTACTCTGGTCTCGAGCGACGAGACCTCCGCCGCATCGAGTAGCGATTCCCCATGTACTCCAAGAAAAACAGCTTCCGAAAACTCCTGTAAAAATTTGAGGGCGATCCAACGGTCAGATCAAAAGTTATGGCCCTTTCGAACCGGTACTCTGCTCTCGAGCGACGAGACCTCCGCCGCATCGAGTAGCGATTCTACATGTACTCCAAGAAAAACGGCTTCCGCAAACTCCTGTAAAAATTTGAGGGCGATCCAACAGTCGGATCAAAAGTTATGGCCCTTTCGAACCGGTACTCTGGTCTCGAGCGACGAGACCTCGGCCTCATCGAGTAGCGATTCCACATGTACTCCAAGAAAAACAGCTTCCGGAAACTCTTGTAAAAAATTGAGGGCGATCCAACGGTCGGATCAAAAGTTATGGCCCGTTCGAACTGGTACTCTAGTCTCGAGCGTCGTGACCTCCACCTCATCAAGTAGCGATTCCACATGTACTCCAAGAAAAACAGCTTCCGAAAACTTCAGTAAAAATTTGAGGGCGATCCAAAGGTCGGATCAAAAGTTATGGGCCTTTCGAACCGGTACTCTGGTCTCGAGCGACGAGACATCCGCCGCATCGAGTAGCGATTCTACATGTACTCCAAGAAAAACGGCTTCCGAAAACTGCAGTAAAACTTTGAGGGCGATCCAACGGTCGGATCAAAAATTATGGCCCTTTCGAACAGGTATTCTGGTCTCGAGCGACGAGACCTCCGCGTCATCGAGTAGCGATTCCACATGTACTCCAAGAAAAACGACTTCCGAAAACTCGAGTAAATATTTGAGGGCGATCCAACGGTCGGATCCAAAGTTATGGCCCTTTCGAACCGGTACTCTCGTCTCGAGCGACGATACCTCCGACACACCGAGTAGCAATTCCACATCTACTGCAAGGAAAACGGCTTCCGGAAACTCCTGTAAAAATTTGAGGGCGATCCAACGGTCGGAT
>Ga0325402_1001395_pt1 | contig 19636 bp, 20 predicted proteins | sample PopdelMetagenome_22_FD_207212 | JGI IMG/M metagenome (GOLD analysis project Ga0325402, IMG submission 207212) | Populus deltoides microbial communities from Bellville, Georgia, United States - Xylem-PdKOR-R3 | ecosystem: Host-associated > Plants > Phyllosphere > Stem > Wood/Secondary xylem...
TGGCATCTGGCCATTTGCCTTTTTTTATATGCTCTGCATTTCTTTATGCTTCTCTACCGTCACTATCCTCTTTCCCTCCTCCTCTATAAACTTCCACCACCCTCTCTCTCTCTCTCTCTCTCTCTCTCTCTAAACTGGTGAAGAGCTTATAGCTAACACTAAACTTGCTTTTTCATGTGAACTTGTATTATAACCTTCCTTCCAATGATTCCAAGCTTTAATCACCCTCACCTTCTCGCTCTCTCTTCTTCTCGAGAACTTTCCCTTCTCAAACACAATCTTTCCTCTCCATTCCTCCCTTTTCCTTCCTCTCTCTCCAAAATCTTCTCATAAATCCAAGAAATTAATTACACTTCTCTCTCTCTCTGATATATATATATATATATATATATATATATATATATATATATATATATATATATATATATATATAGACACACACACACTCCCTTTCTCAAGCTTTCTTCTTTCTCCTCAAAATCTCTCTCTCTTAATTCCAGCTATTTGCCTCTCAAAAAGCTCTCTCCTTTCTCATCAAAACCTCTCTCTCTAATTTACCCCTCCAAGCTCAGGCTTCTCTTGAAAGCTCCATTCTTTTCCAAATCTACAATAAAACCCACTTCACAAATCCCTCTCCAAACCCAAGATCAACCCAAAAAGATGTTTTTCTGTTGTGGAGTAGAATCTGTAGTTATACTAGGCTTCGGTCGCTGGGCTTGGAAGCGTTGCACATACATTGGTGCTAATGACAGTGCAAACTGGACCTTCGCAACCCCAGAAGAGTTTGAACCAATCCCTCGTATGTGTCGTTTAGTTCTTGCTGTCTACGAATCAGATCTTCACAACCCTCAATTCATTCCTCAACATGGTTACCGCTTAAACCCAGATAGGGTTATTAAGCGTGTAAATTATGAACAAACACAAGGGCGTGCCCCTCCTTATATAATTTACATAGATCATGATCATAAAGATATTGTTTTGGCGATTCGGGGATTGAATTTATACAAAGAGAGTGATTATAAAACGTTGTTAGATAATAGGTTAGGAATGCAGATGTTTGATGGAGGTTTTGTGCATCATGGGTTGTTGAAGTCTGCTGTTTGGTTATTGAATGAAGAAGGGGAGACATTGAAGAGGTTGTGGGAGGAGAATGGGAAAGTGTATGATATGGTTTTTGCTGGACATTCTTTAGGGTCTGGCGTAGCGGCTTTGTTAACTGTTATTGTGGTTAATCATAGAGATAAGTTAGGAGGGATTCCTAGGGAGAAGATTAGGTGTTATGTTATGGCTCCAGCGAGGTGTATGTCACTTAATTTGGCTGTTAAGTATGCTGATGTTATTCACTCTATAATTTTACAGGTGTGTTTTGTTTGATGATTTGTGTTTTTTGGATGTTTGTGTTTGTTGAATTAATTAGTTTTGTGATTTCATTTGATCTGTGATGCCAATGAAAGCTACTAGTTTTTGACAGTTTCGTGTGTTTTTTTCTGGTGCTGATTTGTCAAAAGTTTGATTTATGTTGAGTTTTTGCTGACAAGATGTTTTGAGGCTGAGTGCGTGTAGGGATTTCTGCAGTTAATATCGTTTTAAGAGGTGATGAATATTTCATTTTAACTATGGTGCTTTCGTAGTTTAAATGCCTGGGAACGCAGAAGCTATTGATCTGTGTTTCATGTTGTATGATGGCGAATTTGGGGCATAATAACTGATGATTTGGTGCAGGTGGTACTTTGTCTCCCAGGCAAATAAAATGAACAAATCATCATTCTCTGAGCATGTGCATGTCTTAATCAAACCATATTTATGTGAAAGTAGTTTAGATGCCAGTACTTGATGTTTGCTGTTATTTATTGAATCTGTGATATAATAGCGTATTAATTTACGTAGATCACTCTATTTTAGTGTTGAAGGCACGAACTTGATATAAACTTACTGTTTTTATCCAGGATGATTTCTTACCAAGAACAGCTACTCCATTGGAAGATATCTTTAAGTCAATCTTCTGGTTGGTATTTCTTAATTTTATATCATCATAGAGTTTATGGTGCCTTTCATTTTGTCATACAAATCCCCACCCTAGTAACTTAGTGCATTGAGTTACTATTATCATCTCTTAAACCAGGTGTTGATCCTTTGGACAGCTTGCCCTGCTTGTTGTTTTTGGTTTGCTTGAGAGATACCTTCATTCCAGAAGGTAGAAAGCTTAGAGATCCAAGAAGACTTTATGCTCCTGGACGAATGTATCATATTGTAGAGAGAAAATTTTGCAGGTAACATGTTCAATTTATCAGTTTTGTTGACCAAATGCATTAGCCTACCATTGCCCCAACCATTATACAAAACTTGCAAATCTGTGATTGCAAATAATCACATGCATTTTGATATAATGTATAAACCATAGTTAGCTTCTAACATCCTGTTATTGCTAATATAGTCCTTACCTTTAGAAATTATAAAAATCTTCTATTGTTGCTCAGCCCTTATTCTGTCTCTCTCTATAACACGGTCACACACAAACTGCCCATTAGATGGTCTGCTTCTAGATATTCTTCCACAAACTGCCCATTAGATGGTCTGCTTCTATATGTTCTTCCATCAACTTATAATCCACTCGATCAGCTTGCCCGGTCAATTGATTATAACTTGATACAAATGCAGTTTAATCATTCAGCTATCCATTTTTGTGAGCCACCTTTTGTTTATATAGTGTGCTTATCATCCTTGGGTTAAAGTTGACTCTGAACTAACTATAATCTCCCTAATTTGGTGTTTGATCATCATAAAGTTATTTCTCCCTAATTTGGTAGTATATGCTTACTGAAAACTATTGTGCATGTCCTTAAAACTATGTCCTCGTTCATGTTGTCGCAGATGTGGGAGGTTTCCACCTGAGGTCAGAACTGCCATTCCTGTAGATGGAAGATTTGAACACATTGTCTTATCATGTAATGCCACATCTGATCATGGAATTATTTGGATAGAAAGGGAATCACAGAAAGCCTTGGAGGTAAGGTCTTGCTTTTGATAAAATGTTTATGTTCCATTTCATTTACAATAATTTGGAGCAGTAAATAGAAATAAATAGTTTTACTTTTTAGTATTATACTGCAAAAGCATTTCTACCTGCTATTTAGCCATTTAGTTAGAGTGCATGCTCGCTTTTTTCTGATCCAAAGAAGGTTATTTGGATAAAGCATTTCAACCATGTGGTGATGTATCTTGTCTCTCCATCTTTCTCCATCACAGATACATACATGCCTGCCCACGGCTTATACAGACATCATCCTATTTTAACTGCAACTCTAATGCTTTTCTGCGACTTTGAATCTTTGTACCCTTTTCTCCTTGGGGACAAACCTCCCCACAGTTCTCCCCATTAATTCAAGTCAGGGATATGCATCTTGCACCACAGGGCATTGGCATTTCTAATCTCTCTGTTTCCTCAGTCTTTAATTTAAATACTGAGATTTTGTAGTAGTTCTTACTGTCAACTGCCTGAAGCCAGTCTGCAAGGAGCGTATCCAAGAATTCCTAAAATTGGCTCCCCTGTTATTGAAAACCGTGATTGTGTCTACAAGTAGCGTGAGAGGAGATAAATTTTTGTTTTGCCCTTAAATTTCCAGGGCTCAACTTCCTTTTCTGTTGAATAGTTTACTGACTGTTAACAATATTAATTTTCCACAGAAAATGAAGGAAATCAGTTCTGAAACCATCACAACTCCTCCGGATGTACAAAAATTTGAAAGGATGCAGACAATTGAACAAGAACACAGGGATGCATTGGAAAGAGCTGTCAGTTTAAATATTCCTCATGCTGTGGCCACCCCTGATGCAGAGCCCTGCATGGATAATGATGCAGAGCCCTGCATGGATAATGGAACAGTGCCTTGCCAGTCCGAGGGTGAACAAGCCTCGAAAACTAAATCTACCTCCAGTGGCGGAAAGACTAACTGGGATGAAGTGGTTAAAAAACTTTTCAAGAAGGGCGAGTCAGGACACCTTGTCTTAAACAAAGATGAAACTGCTCTAAAGAACATTTCTGTTGTTCAACCTTCGTGAATACACTTAATCTTTCTTTCAATCTTTTAGTAAGAACTGAGAGTTTGTGTATCTTGTTGCCATAATGCCATTCAACCCCTGGTTTGTTGCACCTGTGCAAGAAAATGAGGAACAGAAGCAGAATTGCACCCGATCCTTTGTAGATACATTATCTTCTGATTCTTCATGTGTTTGTCTCGCCCGGAAGGGGCTTTCCATTAGATCTGGAAGGGGCTTTTCATTAGATCCGGCAGCTAAGTTCTGATTTGGTTCCTGCTATTTGTCATTCAAAGTATGCAAGATCATGCAGAGTTTAAAGATGAAGAACAGAAAAACCCTTGCAAATAGTAGATGTTGCTGCTTTAAAATTGTTCAAGGATCACCTCAGCTCATTAACTCGTCCTCCATAACGAATTTGTACGCGATAAACTTGTCGTTATCAATCAGTCGAATGTTTCATGCGTCTAGCTTGAAGGCATTACACGAGCAAGCAAGCAATAGGTGACTTGTTAATAACATAATCCTCTCTTGATGGGAAGCAAAAGCGTTTAGGAATTCAAGTTTTTCATCAACATCCCTCAATTTCTCGGAAGAAGACTAGTCAACTGGAATGAGGGGCAATTGTTAAATAAACTGCACTACTTGGCCATGAATGTTTAACCATCCTACCACGTTATTATGCTATATAGCTCCGAGGAGAATGAGCCAGTCGTGTTCATTAAAGTTTCTCATCCATGATTAGTCTTGAATGATTATATACATTCTTTGATTATTAAACAAGTTGTGTATCATTCGGGCAATCTTGTCTTCGTGTGAGCACACGTTTCTCGTCCAACATAACAAGTGAACGGATTTTGGAGCTTGGATCACTATTATTACAACTGAGCTGTCTCATGGCCCAAGCTGATGTAAGAAACAAGACAATCCAGGATTAACCCAGCTAAAACCTGACTAAACTCTTTTTTTTAAAAGAAAATGTTTTTTTACCGAGTCAGGTTTTAAAGTTTTTTAAAAATTATTCTTTATCAAGATTAACCATGGCATGGCATGGATGCCCCTCCTTTTGTGTGACTAGCTTGTTCAATGTTCATCTAAATAAACAAAACAAAAGAAGCATTATGATTCTCATTTTTAAACATAAGCAGGTAATGGCGGCCATGCTAATGAGGATTCTTAACTGAAGATGACATCTAAAACGAACCAGTGAGGCACACCAACTCCATCAAAGAGATCAAACTTGAAATTAAAAATTTAATTCCTTGCTTCGACTCTCAATCTTAATATATCAAAGCTTGAATGCTCAATATCATGTTAACAGTGTATACAGAAAAATATAAACAACAGCGGAAAAATGAGGATGATTACGAGATGAAAAAGACAACCAACATTCTCATTTACAATAACGCTTCCAGATATAGTGTTAAAAGTCACGAAGCAGAAAGGGGAATAGCTACCATCACTGCAATTACCATAAGTTTGTGGATCTAACAAACATAAACACCAGCTGGTACTATGATTATCTAGTTGTGATCAGCTTTCAAATTTAAGTTTGCATGGCTTCAGCATGATAACTTTCCAATTCCTTATCCAGGTCATCTACTGACTTCTCAGCAGGTTGTTTCTTCCCACGGCCTCGGCCTCGGCCCCGACCCTGAACCTGAGCACGACCACGGCCATTTCTCGTACCATTCCTTGGACCCCCACCCCCACGACGGCTCTGACTGCACAGATCCAGCAACACATATATCACATTATTGTTCATAACAATATGAACACAAACAAAAATCCACACCAACAGGTCATAGAATATGCTGGTGTTAAAAAAAATGTTAGCCATGGCAGGTAACATGAAACAAAACAGTTTTTCAAGCAACCTAAAACTGATACTCCTAAACTAATTGTCAAACGAGACTAAGGACTTGAATCAACAAGCAAAGCAACCACCTCTACACTCAGAAAAGCTTACCCAGAACCATGATTATTCACAGCACCACCTCTTCCGCGACCTGGTCCAGGCCTGCATAATTTTCAAACTATAAATGGAAATCTGCCGAAAATACAATTAACCTTCAGGCAAAAGCTCCTAATTAATGCTTTCCATCACAACTTCGAACATGAAAAGTGCCAATACATGAAAGATGCTCATCATGTTTTCCAGGATTCCAGCCAAACAACTGGTAGACGTACACATAAAAAGCTAATTTTTCATTGATAAGCTGAAGCTACCATTCCCTTCTCATTCAACAGCAAAATCAGCCACAATTAAATTGTTTAAGAAAACAGAAGCTTGCTACCCATTAAAATGTTGAAATGTTCTACATCGAACTTCTGGAACTGGTATCTTGCAAAAACATTCAACAGGTGACCAGAAAAAGACCTAACTTCCCATGGAATGGCTGATTCAGATAGAGCATGCAACAAATTTCAATCGACCTCAAGAATCAAATCATGAAAAGAAAGACAAGAACAAAACCACATACATCATAACAACAGTTCTCTTCTTCTTTCCATTTGTTCCAGAAACATTCACTCGAGCTGAAATAGGCACCTCTGGATTGGCACCCACAATCTCAATCTTCATAGGCCTTCCATCTAAAAGCACATTGTTATACTTCTTAAGAGCAGAAAACGCATCACTTCTTCTGGTATACATAACTTCAGCTGAGCCCTGTCACCAAGCGATCAACATTAGAAATTCCTATCCAGATAGATCACTTAGAAACCAAAACTGCAACAGACAATGACAAGATTAAGAATCATGGTTATGAATCCGACAGCAAGTCAAACTAACAGAACTGCCAACGACATTAAAACACACTAAACAATCATGGTTATGAATTTGTGAGGCGGACAATGATTTCAAGGCACACACGTGATACAGGCATCAATGTCTTGAGGCACCATATCCAATGGCCAGTATACATATGATTAAACAATCTAAGCATTTGCATTGATGAACATTTTTTATTACACAGCTATGGAAATACTTCTTGATCTTAATAACACTAGAGTGCATTTGGTGAGGAATAAAGCACATCAATCATTACCCTAACAAAAAACATGTAGCTGACAATTGCCCCTACAAAATGCTAGTGGCATTTAACATCAATAAGTTTAGATATTAGGAAATAGAACTTACAGTGGAGCGACCATTTTTGTCATAGTGAACAGCAAATCGTTTCAAGTCTCCAATCTCTGCGAAGAGCTCCTGCGGTTCCCAGAAAACTTAGTATAGAAATCCATTACAGCACACAAAGCATCTATGATGAAAACATACAGCTTAACTAGTACCCTTATGTCTTCATTGGTCACGCCATAATCCAAGTTTGAAACATATAACTTGGTTCCAACTTCTAATCCTGTTATCCCTGCAGCTCTAATGCTATCCTCAAGCAAATCATGCTGCCAGGGCAGACTCCTAATTCGGCGGTAAGGCTGATGACATCAAATAGAACATGTCAGCTTATTTCCATAAAAAGATCACCATCTTCAATATCAATCTCAGTTGAGGAAATTTTCAAAAGATACAAAGAAACTGCAGTTTAGTAAAAAGCTCAAGCAACCATGTGTCCAAACTTCAGGAGGTTGAATTAATAGATGGAAGATGGGAGTGAGGAATTCGACCCACTGCGTGCAAAAACCAGTGCTTTGATATTGGTGAGAGCTCCAGTTCTGAAGTTAAGCGAAGGAACTCCTTTGCAAAAACACCATGAACTAGGAGAGATGGGATCTCGCACCGAACAAATTCCAAACATAGCGAGAGGATCCATTCCATCTAAACAAGTGATAACTATATAATATGGATTATATAGAGGTCTAATTGTTAACTGACATTATGTTACTGGTGTGAGCTCTGGTCCAAAATATTCACCTAATGAAGCCGAGAATAAAATGCTAGGAAGTAGCACAATAACTGAATGTGAACCAGAATAACTTCTGCACAGACTTATGTCATCAGATCTGTGGCAAAATCCCCAGTATATAGCCCCACAACCCACAAGTACAACTAAATCCCCAAGATAATGTTATAAATGCTACGAGCTGTAATGCTTTAGTGGATGAGGCCAAAATGAGCTTCTCCATGAACAAATAAATATTAAGATCCACTGCATTTTGACTTCCTAGTTTCTAGAGCATAATGGAGATCCCTTGCATTTGGATTTCATAGTCCTAGAAGGTTCTGAATCTTATGCATAAACCATCCACAGTTTTGAGCTTGCCTTGGCAATTGAGTATTTTGGTGGCCGAGCATTCACTGAGAGGGGGCCTCTACGAACCGCCCCTGACATCCTTCCATTATTAAAGAACCTACCAGGTCCACGATCACGGCCACGGCTGGCCCTACCTCGTCCTCTACCTCTCTCTCTGTTTTTCTTTATAATGTCATCAAGAGACATATCCACAGTTGTATCCATTGAAATTGCAGCAACAACACAAACTTTTTTTGAGCAAATGAGTAGCAAGTAAACCTGCAAAATGCAGATACAAGAAAAGAAAAAACAATGCAATGGTAATTATCAAAACTTTGGCATAATAAAATAATACATGCATATTCAGATCATAATGCTGGGTCAACAATATAAAAGAAACAGATCATAATTAGCATGCCAAGCTCCTCTTTCTTAACCACAAAAGAGCCAGAGCAAACTGCTTCTAAACTTTTCGACAAAAAAACAACGAAAACTACTTCAAACTGTTGTCGAATATATATTTTAAAAGTTCAAACACTCGGATTAGCACATAAACCATTCAAAAACTAACAAAAAGCCCCGAATTTCGGTTCTCCTTTTTCCACTCCAACCGTTTCATCAATATGCAAAGACGTCTTGATAAATATCAAGAATAGTTAGACTCGGATCATGCACGAAGCAAAACAAAAAAAAGGAAAAAACGCTAATTGCCGCAGTTACGAATCTAAATTTTTTCTTAAGAGAACCATACTTTCAAATCTCTAAACAAACAAACAAATAGGACCATAATAGCCGCACATCAACGAAACCCTAATTCCTGCCTGTAAAACTGAAAAAAACAGCTCAAAACCAAAAAAAAAAAACTTTCAGATCCGTAAATATAGTCAATAACTTAGCCAACAAACACAAATCAAAAACCCTAGAAAATTCGAAACCCTAAAAACACAACACAGCACAGGAGAGGGAGAATACCTGGAGAGAATCAAAGATCGGAAAGAAATGTGAAGAGAGATAGAGAGAGGATGGAGGGAGTGAGGGAGTGGGGATTTAGGGCTTTGAGGGGGGGATTTTATTGGGGTCTGATAAATTCTAGGGCTTTTTGTGGATTTTCTTTTTTCTTTTTTGTTTCGAGGAAGGCGGTGTGTTTGAAAAGGAAAGGAAAGGAAAGGAAAGGGAAAGTAAAAGGGGACATTGAAGTTGCAAGTTTACGAGTTTATACCATGGGCGTGGATTTGTTTTAGTGTTTGTGACTTCAAGGCCCATTATCTCAATATTTTAAAGAGGCCCATGGGCCTAATCTGTGCCGGTTTAGTAGACTAGCACCAGCTTGAATACTTTAGTTCTTAAACGTCTCAATATAAACTCAATTCAAATTAAATATGGCATGAGATAAAATCCGGTCACTAATCCGGGTTAATTTTTTTAATTGTTTTTTAAAAATAAAATAATATTTTTTAACAATTTTTTGAAAGTTAATTTTGACTATAGATCAAATATCAATCTGAATTTTTAACTAAATTAACTAATTTTTATTTTTTTAACCTAAATTCGATCAATTAAATCTAGGTTAAAGCTCGACCATTTGTATCTATGGTCTCCGTTCTGGATCAGTCTAATTAAACTGGTCTGGGCTCAAGCCGAGCTGGGCCAGGTTGAACAAAATTGCCTTCCCTTCCTCTCCCACTCGTCTCTCTTCGTTGAAACCACCAGGACCAGAGCGACCCAAAAAAACTCCCCCTCCTCTACTCGGTCACTTCTCCTACCTCTTCATGCTCTAACTCTCTGCTTTAGGGTTTTTTTATTTCAAAATCCAAAACATGGAAAACCCTAGATTAGCTCTACTTTCTTCTTCTTCCCCAAAATTAGTTATGGGATACCCAACTTCTCTCAAAAACCCTACCACCCCTAAATTCTCCATATCCACAACCAGGCCCTCTCTTCCTTTCTCTCTCAGAATTTCCAAAACTGCCCCTCATGCTTCAATATTTTCCATTTCTGCCCTTGCCAACTCTCATGGTCACCGTAGAACCTCCAAAAATGGTAACTTTCAGTCACTTAATTACTAATTCGACATCAAAGTCTCTTCCTTTTTGTTATTTCATTTGTTGATTCTTTTGATTTTTTGTTGAATTTTGTTTCTTTTAATGATTTTGTTTGTTGGGTTTTTGTTAATTTTGTGTTATAATGTGATAGGGAAATTAGGGAGTGAATATTTTGCTAGCATTTCTTCATCTAGTGGAAAACAAACAGCTTCTGTAGGAGTTAATCCTCAGCCAGTGTCGCCACCTCCTTCGCAAATGTAATGGATTGCTTTTCGAGCTTTTTGCATTTAGCTAGGCATTCGTGTACACCAGTTATATAACTTATATCGGGTGTTCTTTGTTTTTATGCGTTGATGGATGCTTATTTTGTGTGTTTGTAGAGGATCACCGCTGTTTTGGGTTGGAGTTGGTGTTGGGTTATCAGCAATTTTTTCATGGGTGAGAATCACTGGTTTATATGCACCTTTATCTATTTGTTAAGGGTTTTTATTTTCTTTTTGTGATGCTGGATTAACGTTGGGTTTTATCTAATGTACAGGTGGCTACCAGGGTAAAGGTGAGTTTTTTTTTAAAATCTCCTGCAAGGTACAAATATCTGCATGTTTTGCTTAATTTTCGGGTCTTCTTACTGAGCAACTGTGCAATGGAATGATGACGGGGAAAATTTTTGTTGATATTATAGTACTTATTTTTTATTTATATAGAATTTCAATGCAATCACCATTTGTTGTGGCATTTATGGAAAGAAATTTGTAGCTAGGAGCTTGTAAAATTTAAGCTGTGGAAATTAGTATGTCATTGACTCCTGTTACTTGAATAGTAGAGGCTTTGTAGCTTCAAGGTTTACTTATCCAAATCTTGGCTAAGTCATACATTTAATTCCCTTTTCATTTCCTGACTACCTATCAATTTGTGTGCTATAGAATTGGGATATAGTGTAAAAGTCGGGGCTGAAAGGTTTTTAGTTCACTTATGATCGGTTGTTGAGTGTTTTATACTAGTTATTTATGTGCATAATTTGGTGCAGTGATAGATGTTATGAGGGTGATTTCAGGAGGTGATATTGACACTCCAACAACGGTTAAACCACTCCCATTTCCTCCATTTTCTCAAGCTAACTATAATACCCATGGAACATATATTGCTATTTATATATTAACTTTTTTGTTACTGTAATAAAGATGCCTCCAATCAATGCTTGTCACCACCATCTCCACCAAATCAAGCCAGCTATCTCCACCACTGATTACCACCATTTCAACCCAGATCAAGCCCTTCACAACCATTCTGAGACCACAAATCCAATTCACCATCTATTCTCTCTTTGTCCGTTATAATTCAAGATAAATTAATTAAGCACCAAGCTAACACAAGCAACATGGTAAAGATCTGAATAGACAACATGGTGTTTATAGTGAAGATTTAACTCCCAATGGATCTTGCAATTTTGGGTCTCTCCTGTGAGCTCCAATGGATTTGTGATCTTGCAATAAATTGAAAATTGAGGTATAATGTACCTGAGTTGATTGTGGAGTAGTGGCACCAATGGTGGAATTGTAGAGAGCATCTTGCAATAAATTTTGTGATCTTTGTCAATATTGGTTTTGTTGTTTTTCTTATGAAAATTTGACAAATATGATTGATTACTACTGGTTAGTAAATGGTGATTTAAGAAAAAGATGGTTTTTTTCATTCTTGAGAGCAAAGCTGGAAAACTGAAAGGGCGATGGACATAGGGAGTCTTGATTTTATTCAAGGGAAATATGGAGAGCTTAACCTTTTCCAAGGATATATTGGTCTGTTTAGTAAAAATAAGTGCTAGTGGGAGTTTGGTTAAACATCAGGGGAGTGTGAATATCAGCTCCTGGTGATTTCCTTTTGTCATCCTTTTCATTCTACAGTTTCTTGTAAGGGCAGTGACAAATCCTTTTGGTTGGGTTTCATACTGCTTGCAATTTTTTTTCCCTTTTCACCTTTTTGTTGGGCTTGATCCATTAAATTTGATCTTAGTTATTTCATTCCCCTAGTCTTGCAAGACAGCCTTCTGTAGATCCAACAATGTCACACCTGTGGAATGTAATTAACTCTTATATGTTGTTTTGAAATTTAAAAAAATTTATTGTCCTTGTGTGAGAGTTGATTTGTTCAGAGATTGAGCTCTTCTGCTTTATTCCCCTTTTCTTTTCAACTCTATTGAAGGTTTATCATGCCAATTTTAAATTAAGGGACTTTTACTTATTTTGATGAAATTTCATGTTCTTACAGTTGTTAGGTGGTTGGTGTCTTCTTTTGTGGATGGAAAATTAGTATTCCAAATTTTTATAAACTCTCAACCCAATGTTTTCTTCTAATTTTTCTTTGTCAATGATTTGTTCTAATCTGTAGTTTCAAATATTTCGAGTAATTAAATTTGGTTTCACGGTAAGTAAAGCTTCTGGCTAGTTAGTTTTTTCTAGTATGTACAACCTACTACAGAACTCGTGTTTTTCAGTTCCTAGAGGAGTGGTGTTATAGAAATAACTACACCTTATGGAATCTACTTCTCAAAAACTGGAGAACCTTTCACCTCAATGTGGGCATTTCCATTGGAACTAGTGGAATGATTTGACCTCAAATCAGAGGACCTTTAATATTCTACCTTTGACCTCAATTATATTAGTGGTATGCTTTACATTCTACTTTCATTTGTTCCTTTCTAAACTTCTTTGGCTTGATTTCATCATAATTGTTCTTTCCCTATGTATATGACATTTTGGCCTGGCATTTATCATTTTCAGGTAAACAATATGCTCTTTGTGATCTAAGTAATTAACTTTGCAAATAATATAACTGGTCATTCTAATCCTATTTTGCATGTGTGTTTATGAGTCCAAGTTTCATCTCTTTGTCCAGAAATAGCTAGAAACATTGCATATTTAACTTCAATAATTTCTCTATGTTCATCTCTTCTTTCAGAATTATGCCATGCAACAAGCTTTCAAATCTTTGACAGAACAGATGAATACACAAAATAACCAATTCAATCCTGCATTTTCTGCAAGGCCACCTTTTCCATTTTCTCCGCCACCAGCATCACAGCCTTCAACCTCACCTTCTCCAGCTGCATCTCAACCTGCAATCACAGTAGACATCCCTGCTACAAAAGTAGAAGCATCTCCAACCACTGATGTTGGAAAGGAAAAGGAGACTGATTTTCTAGAGGAAAGGGAGATAAAGAAGGAGACAAAGAAATATGGTATGACGGAATCTCTGGTTGTGCTTGTTTAGGGGTTGCTATTCAGATGATTAACACAGAATCTCTGGCTGTGAGTCAAAATCTTGTTTAAGGGTTGTTATTCGGAAGATTGACGATTGATAACTGGTTATTGAAGTATTGAATTTCCCTACCATTTCTATTTCCTTCTGCCTTTTTTCCTGCTCCCCCGCCTCTTCCTCTATTTCCTTCCCTGTTTGCATCACAGGCACTGTTGATTTTTCATGATGCATCAGGCATGCACCCCCATAACTTCAAAACTGATTATACCTTAAGAAATGCTAACATTTGATTGCTCATTTTAATACTGGGCACTTGCTTAAAGGATTTTTAGAAATTTTCTCCATAAGAAAGTATAATGCAGCTCCTACTTGCAGCTTTTGTGGACATTTCTCCTGAAGAAACCTCGCTGAATACTCCTTTTTCAAGTGTTGAAGATGACAATGATACAAGCTCATCCAAGGATGTTCAGTTTTCCAAGAAAGTAAGTCTCTATCATTAAAACTTAGCGTGCCATATTCTATATTCAACATATTCTGAAGTAAATTGTTCAATACTGTCTGTAGGTCTTTCAAAATGGAGCTGCCTTTAAGCAGGGCCCAGGTGCTGCCGAGGGTTCCCAATCTACTCGTAAGTAAAAATTCAACAAAAACTACTCACTTTCCTGTATTATTATAGTTCACACTTGCTGGTTTTATGTGCCCTAAATTACTTTTGTTTCTAATGATGAAACCAGGGATTCATGAACTTATGAAGTTGACTGTAATATCTATCATTGTTTTGGTATTCTGGTTCTTTTATAGCATCTTCATACATATTTGCTAGAAGAAAATATGATAGTAGTTTGAAGAATAAACAATCAGAAGATATAAAAATTAGAAAGCATTTATGATGTGAAGATCAATTTCCATTTTTAAAAAGGAAATATGCAGTTTGAAAAAATTCTTAGTAGGTGGTGGAACATGTAGTGTGACTATTCAAGATTGATCTCTTAGGAATTTCATTGCTCATTTTTAGTACATTGATGATTTTCAGTTGCATATCATGCAACTGCTTGCGTTGCCATGGTGATGTTATGTTCATGCATTCCTCTGCTGTTTGGGGCTGGATCCAATTAGTTGTGTAGGGAATCATCCATTCAGATTCAATTGTATCAAGTCATTAATGCACTGTTCTCAATAAGTGATATAATGAAGCACTTTTGCTTTCAGGACTGTTGGAAGTTGTAGTTTAAGGTTGATTTCATGTGGGAATTGGGTATCACATGCTAACTTGATATCCTGCAGCCTTTCACTTTCCCCACCTGACTTTATGTGGTTGATTGCTATTTATGGCCTTAATTCCTATTCAGTATTCTCTGATATTAAATAGCTTTCTGAGTTGATATTTATTCATGGACTAAAAAAGCAGGACCTTTCTTATCCGTGGAAGCTTTGGAGAAAATGATGGAAGATCCAACAATGCAAAAGATGGTTTATCCGTAATATAGCTTCTTTTCCTCGAATCAAATCATTTTGTGCTTTAAGTGTAGTTATTTCATTATGCCGCTGTTCCATTTTCCCGGTATTTCTTTATTTGCAATGAACTTCAGTTGTCATATTAGCTCTCTTCTTGTTTTTCTTTCATAAAACATGTGGTGGCCTTACATCCTCTTTTGCTTGTCTGGCTTACATATGGTTATTGCACCTTAAAATTAGATGTCCTGTTTCATATTTTCTCTTAACAGTTTAATTCTTGTCATGTCGTTGCAGGTACTTACCTGAGGAGATGAGGAATCCTACCACCTTCAAATGTAAGTCAAATCTTCATTGATTTATATCTTCTCAAGGCTTACTTTGGTTGTGGTATTGGAGAAATCTTCTAGATATGATGCATTATAGACCACATTTATTTGCTGTTTAACACAGTTATTGAAATCATCGTTGAGTTTAATTGAATACTTAAAAATGAAGTCCACAATTGTGTAGGTTGTGGGAATTCAAGTCTAATGCTTTTCCCTTCTTTGTGGATATGAGTTGTCAACATTACAGGTCAATCATGTTGCATGTAATATCTTGTCAGTTTCAGTTTGGATGTTTGCTTGGTTGTTTTTTTTTTCCCCAGCAGGTTTCCTGCCTCTTTTTTTTGGGATGGGGGACTTTATAGACATAATGTCTCACTACAACGGCTCACTTGGAATGCTATTTTGCTATAACTTTTTCTGTTTCAACCAATAGCACAGTTTATATATCCTATCCAAATTCAAAATTCAATAATTTTAGCAACTCTAAATTTAGAGTGCATATCGATTGATACATTATGGTTTTCTGTGTTGTGCATTATGTAACAGGGATGCTACAAAATCCACAATACCGTCAACAACTGGAAGACATGCTGTAAGCTCTTGTTTGAGCTCTTTTGTAGTTGATTTTGTTTTATGATGCTCAATGTTGATTGCATGTTTGACCTTGAGGATAGTTGATCCTTTTGTTTTGATTCTTTCCTAGCATATGAAAGGATGGCATGCTGAGGAAATTTCTAAGCTATGGTTGATGATACTGCATTTCTTATTGCAAGTTTTTGGTGGATGTAATTGTTAAAATGCTTAATGAGATGCTATTGTGCTCATTTCTTTTGTTTGCTCGCTGATATTTCAAATCTATTTGGATTGGGGATGTCTACACATTGACATTTAGGTTTCTGAATCATCTTTTAAACCCATTTTCTTTATGCTCTGATATCAGAAAGTTCTGCATGTGGTTCCTTAACATCAGATATGTGCTAAAAGTTTGTGTGAAGTTATTTTTCCAATTGTATTGGATGTTTTTTTATAACAAGTTTTTCCCGTTTTCTTAAGGTTCTGTTGGTTGCTTTTGTGCTGATAAGTTTTATCATAAGCATAGGCCAATTTTTAGCCAGTTTTTGATGGATTTAAATTCATTCGCTATCTTCTTTTTCTTCAGAAATAATATGGGTGGAAGTGGTAAATGGGACAGCCAGATGATGGATTCTTTGAAAGATTTTGATCTCAACAGTGCTGAGGTTAAGCAGCAGTTTGGTGAGTTTGGGATTGATTGTTTCTGCTATATGTTTCATCTTCCAAATGTTCATGATTATGATTTGAGAACATGGGTTTATTGCCTGCCTTCTTGCTACCTTTCTTTTATTTCTTTTTTATGAGGGACTTTATAAACTTGGCTGTTAAAGTTTTTTGGTTATGTTCTACTAGAATATATAGGCTCTATCTGCTTAATTTTGCCTCAATATGTTCTCTTAGCTTGATCCGTTCAATAAGGAGTGATTTATTGAATTTTGATGTTTTTCAATAATTTCATAAATGATACCATAACCTTTTTTAAGGAGTTCTATTTCCCTTTTCTCATAGTCTTTTGTCTCCTCATCTTTGTATCTTCTCTTTCCATACTCAAGCTTGAAATTAATTACTGGTATTGTCCTGAATTTGATTGCTCATTTCAGTGGTTGCACAGATTGCCTCCAAATTTGCATTTCACGCTGACGTTTTATCAGATTGATTTGCCATTGCTTAATAAAATGTGTTGATTAGGGATAAATAAAAAATGCTTAAAGAGTTTCATATCATGATTAACATGAGTTTTGGTTCTATTAACATGAAGTTTGTTGTGCTCTGGTAAAATATCAGGGTTGGCCAGTTCTTGGTTAAGATACCAAGGATTTATAAATCCACCAATGATCAGGATTCAGCTTACCCAAAACTGCAGGATTTTCTTGATGTACTTGAAATTTGTTCAACTCTTCTTTCTTTTTATGTTGATTCTAATTTTACATTTGATAACCTATAATTAGAAAATCAGCTTTTTTTCTTACCATCTGGTTCTCTGGTCATTTATGTTTTACAGATCAAATTGGCCTCACACCTGAGGAAGTAATTTCAAAAATCATGGCCAATCCTGATGTTGCCATGGCATTTCAAAATCCAAGAGTTCAACAAGCCATAATGGAGGTATGACGCAATTGACTTATAATTAAATTTTTTTAAAAATCTAGAAATCATCTCTCTAATATTTTGTCCGTTTTGCAGTGTTCACAGAACCCAATTAACATTACCAAATATCAGAATGACAAGGAGGTATATCCTATTTCTTCTGATCTCAGACATCCTCCATCAATCATTGAAAATTGTTTGTCACTGTAGCTACACCATTACGCTACTGGTGTTTGTTTTTTGAAATGTCTAAAGTGTCAATTGTTAACTGGATGAATAAACTGCTTTTTGAAGTGTCTATTGTTATGTGGAGTGCTGGATTTATGTTTTCCAGCAGGCACCTCATTGACATGGATATTTTCAAGGTTAATTTACTTGAAAACTTTAGATAGATTTCCAAAACATTTGCAAATAACATTCTTTTGTTGTAAAATTGTTTTCCACATCTTTGACTGGTAACTATTTTTTACCAACCCAGTTACAATTTCTAACATGCTTTAGTTTTGTTCTTGCACTCTTTCACGATGCTTATCATTTGTTTAAGAAACGCCCTGGCCTGATAGGGTTTAAGTTGCATCAATTCGATATATCACTTAAATATCTGAACAGGAGAATGTGGGGCGTTTTCTCTCTGCTTGCAGGTTATGGATGTCTTCAACAAAATATCAGAGCTCTTCCCAGGGATGACTGGCTGACCTTAATCTTATCATTCTTGGAGAACCATGGTTTCCCGGGACAGACAAAATGGTGGGTTTTCCATACGGGTAATGGGGGCAATTTCCTGCTAGAATTTCTGCAGGTGGTATTCTGGAAATTGTTCAAAATTTTTGTACAATCACCTTTTCTTAGACTCTTTTTGCAGATAGGCCACAGTTTCACTTTAAAATTTGGAAAGGTCTTGGAAATGTTGTAAAATAATCTGCTACAGAATACTATTGCTACTTTTTGTTAAAATCTCTCTCAATCCAACTCTCATGCTAGATCGAACTTCTTTTTCAATAGGATCATTGATTTACAACAGGAGCCTTCAGTTGCAACAAATGCTATTCATTCAATTATCGATCTAGGTTCTTTTGGGGTGTATTATGCTCTGGTTTGTGGTGAGTTTAAATTCAATTGACTTGCAGAAACCAGAATCAAACTAGAACGAGAAGAATGGATGTTCTCCAAGTTCCAGTGCTGCTGATGTCAGTGGGTTTCTATGGCTGAGTGGTGGTTGCAAATCAGCAAATGAAGTCAATTACTCGAAAATGGCCGAAGCTTCTATCGAAGTAAAAGCAAAGGGACTAATCACATACCAAGTTCTGGTCATAAGACCTATATGATCCCAGCTTCTGTAACCAAAAGGGAAGTAGGCAAAGCACTATAAGGTGGGCATATTCTGGACAAAACATCATCATAGACAGTGACAATACCTTCGTAGCATTGCCACACAAGTGAAACATCCTTTTCCCTTGCTGCATATTCTAGCTGCAAAAATCCCATTAAAATGTGACGTTGTTAGCTCCAATAATAAGTATTACAAAGACAAATGAAAAACCATGATTAAAGCTTTTTGCATTGATGGCAGCCTGTGTCAATGAACACAAGAACCTTTTTTCCCCGACTATCAAGAATTCTGAACTAGTTTGCTTATCCTTGGAAACTAAATTTCTTTTTTAGATTATCTTAAGACGCGTCTATTAAATTAGCTTGATCTATTAAGATAATAATTTTCTTAAATACTAATCTCAAATTTAGAATTCATAAAATCAATGAAGATAATGAACCTTTGGTACCGTGAAATATATATCTGATGATAGGCATAGCAGTGCCGCAAAAATCATTCTAGAGAAGGTCATCCTCAGCACATGAAAAGATAATGCTAACAATACTTACTTCAGTTAAATTGTTGAAGAGATTGGACTAGTGTCCTCAGCTGACTCCTCTCCTTCCCAGGTTTGCTTTGAATTACAGCATAAAGATCCAGTTTCAAGTTTGAAGAGCACCTTCTAAGCACTTGCCGTGCTTCTTTCCAAGATTCTGACGCTAAAAAATCTTTTATCTGTAACAAAGCCCTCTGGTTCCACTTTCTGCTTCTTCCATCTGATCTTTCATCAGGAGTTGCAGACCTGAACTCCATTTGCACTATCTTGACTGAATATTGCTTCCTTTACCAATACAACTGATG
>Ga0325402_1001400_pt1 | contig 19611 bp, 8 predicted proteins | sample PopdelMetagenome_22_FD_207212 | JGI IMG/M metagenome (GOLD analysis project Ga0325402, IMG submission 207212) | Populus deltoides microbial communities from Bellville, Georgia, United States - Xylem-PdKOR-R3 | ecosystem: Host-associated > Plants > Phyllosphere > Stem > Wood/Secondary xylem...
AGGGTGTTGAGCACAGTTGTGGGTTACGGGGATGAGGGAGATGAGAGGTTGTGGTTCCAGCCAGGTATCTGTTAGTTGGGAGATAGGTGTGCGGGTTGTGATAGCTGGGTTTTATGGATCGGAAACTGAAAGAGAAAAGCTGGGTTATTTATTTGAGATGAAGGGCAAAAGGTTACTTTCTCTCTTCATCTTTGATCGAGAGGAGAGGACGATAGCTCCGAGGAAGGGCGGAGACATAAATTTTTCTATTAAATAAATATATAATTTTTTTTTGATAAATTATTAACTCATGTCCATGAATTTTTAAAATTAATAATAAAATTTTAATTCAAATATATATTTAAAATATTAAAAAATAAATTTAAAAGTACATAAAATTAAAATGAAAGTAAAAATAAATTGACTATTGAAGTTACATCTTTTGATGTTTTGTGGAATATAATATAATTCATTTATAATCGAATCTGAATTGATATTGTAACAACCCCTTAATTAGGATAAAATAACAATCTCATGTCAACTAAAAACAAAGTAATTAAATTTTTTTCCTTTCTCAATTTCTTCTTCCTTCACTTGATTCTTCCTTATATTAGTATTTTATAAGTTGGACTTTGTAAGTTTACAAGATTATTCTCTCACTTTTCTTATTTTTTTTCTTGGATTTTTTTTTTTATGTTTTTCCCTTGCTTTTCTCTCTTTCTCTCTCGCCTTTTCTTTTCTTTCTTTTTCTATTCTGCTTCTGCTCAGTTGGCAACATATAAAAGGAAGGAAAAACTGATTTGTTTTATTTTTTAATGGCAAATAATCATTTTACCCTTAATGAGTCATTTTGCTTGTATTTTATGGTCTTTTTTTCTGTTAGCACTATCAAACTCTGTTCATTCTAAAATTTTAACCAGATTTTATTCAATATATTTTAAGATCCCTCATAAAATTTTGACTGAATCTGATGGTCGGATTGAAAATTACATCCAATAACGTAAAACTGGTCAAATTGCGATTTTTTTTATCAAATTTCTGAATTTCTCTAAAAATTCTGAAATTTTAACCCAAGTTAAAGCTCTAAGCAAATTTTCAGAATTTTTTGATATTTCAATCGAGAATTACAAATTTTGTTTACATAAAACTAGTAAAAATATACTGATAAAATCTTGACCTGGACTAGAGCGCACCCAAACCCTTACATGCCTCCACCTGTGGCTGCGAGGTTTCGGTTTAGTTTTTTTATGACCGGAAAAGGAGGACAGGGGCTGGGTTTGTAGTTGGAGGAGCTGCTGTCCTAGTGGTTGGGTGGTTCACGCTAAAAGTTTGTTGACAACGGTTAGAGGTTGAAGATGGGTGGTTGATGTATTTTTTTTACAAAGGTAGCCAAGGAATGGGAGAGAAGAAGAGTCAGGTTGTTATTTCTTTTTGAAATAAAAAAGGACTGTGCTGGTAACATGGGTCACAGGTTTTTTAATTTTTTTTTATCTAACTAATTTTTGTGTGTGTTATTCCCTTGTTATTTATAGAAGAAATAATTTGTGTTTTTCTTTCTATTTATTTGTTTTTCAAGCAAACTTGATGGTCAAGCAACCTAAAATCACTTTGATCCTTCATTTATTTTTTTTATTTTTAGTCTCTTTGTCCATATATTTTTTGTTTTTGATTTTTTTTTAAACAATATCAATGTTGACTTGATGAGAAAAATAAGTCAAAGAATTTGAAATGAGTGCGTTAAAAATTAAACGCGTCAAAAGTTAATTTTTAATTTTTAATTATTTTAAAAAGACGCTGAAAATACTAAAAACGATTCAAATATATCAAAACTATATGTTTTGGATTTTTTTTATTTTTGAATTTTTTTGAAAAAAAATAAGAAAAAAAGAGTCAAAATCAAGTTATGACACCATCTTTTGTTGTTTAGTTAGAATCAAAGTAGAAGCAAAGACAGAAAGATCCAGAAATTATCTCTCATATTGTTCTATTGTCAAGTTTCCTTGTTTCAATCCTAAGAACTCTTGCTCCTTACTCCTTTGATGTTGTTGGAAGTAGTATCTAATCTTAAGCTCTCTCTAAAAATCAGCCTTACTCAGCTCGTCTCCTGTCCTCCGAGTCCTAACAGTAGTCCACCAGGTCGGGGCATTATCTGAAAATAATTGTGCTACATAGTTTACCTTAATCTCCTTAGGCATTGAAATTATAATTTACCCTAATCTCCTTAGGCATTGGAATATGTACAAGTGACTCTTATACATTCTGAAGCCACTGCCCTACAACCTCTACATCCTTGCCTCGTGTAAATGGCACACAACCAATATCTCTTATACACTTAACCTAATAGAGTAAGGTATGAATACTCTCTTTACCAGTTGTACTTATAGTCCCTCGCATCTCCGATACAACAGCTTTAACTATCTATTGTAGATAAGCAGGATCCAGATATGAAACTATACCGAAATGCTCTAGCCTCTGCAATGCCTCTAGCTGTGGTATCCCTGTTGTATATGATAGGGAAACACCTCTACATACAAAAGGTTCCCTCTAAACAGACTGAGACTTTATCTCAAGTGAATGTGATGTTCTATCTCCCAAAAGGCCATATTGTCTCCAACTCCTTCTACAGAACTCTCTTGTCTCTATATAGGAGTTGGGACAGTCCTTATCCCTCATCGGGTACTTATCTTCCTGAAATGCTTATTTCGTGCGCATTAACATAAATTCATTCTTTCTTAACAACAATCCCATTGGATCTTAACCAAAGGCTTTGATACCGATTTATAACATCCTTCCATTTAACACATGGATATGTCTATACATTGTACAAATACATATAAATTAGGGTCATTTTTTTATACATGTATACATAATTTGACCATATACGTGGTTATGCTAATCTTAATTTGTTAAGGATTTACCTATTAAAGATTTTACCAAAATTTTAGTAAAGTTTTCCTTGTACTTGGATTTTTTCAAGTTAATTGTCATCTTCAAGTCATAATACAACTACCATAACCATGTTCCAATCATCCTGGACCTTACCCCACATCAACACAACTCAAGATTTACATAAAATTATTTTTCCATGACATATAAATAATAAAGCTTATAGGTAAAAGGATAAGAATATGAAATATGTAACAAAAAAATTACATGTATAGTACTACATTTAAAGAGTTTAAAAAATGATATATTTCAGAACAAAATGAAGGGTTCTACTAATTATACATAAGAAGTGTATGAATATAAAATATACCTAATATAACTAAACTACCCCTAATATTTATATTAACCCTGCCTCGCAGTGTACGATGGTCTTGCATAGTTAACAATAAAATAATAAATAATTAAATAATTAAGTTCATAAGTTCATATTAGCATTTTAAACATTTTTAATAATTCTCAATACAGTTAATTATCCTTTACTTACATAGATATAACACAATTTTCACTTTTTATCCATAATTTCCATTTCTTGACAGTTATAACTTCATTATCACCTCGACTTCCATATTTACTATTCACAAACACATCATCTCATTGGTTTTCATCTAATAATAAAAATGATATATTATTGACTTTCAATCAATTATAAAAGCAATAAAACATTGGTTTTCGCTCATTGATGGAAGCTACAAATAATGGATTTTTTTCTAAAAATAAAAGCAATATAACAATGGTTTCCATTCAACAATGGAAGCAATAAACACTGACTTTCATTCAACAATGAAAGTAACATAACAATGACTTTCATTTAGCGATGAAAGCTACAAATATTGGCCAGCATAACAATGTTTCTCATTCATCAATAAAAGCAACAAACATTGACTTTCATTCAACAATTATATGCATTTCTCATGCTGTGGAAGATGTCATTTCTAGTGCCTCTCTTGAATCCAAAGAAGATACCATTATCAATATTTTCTTTTATCTCATATCATATCATTATTAATTGATTTTACACTACATACTAACTCGCTTTTACAATCGTATTCTTCATTTTCACTACTAAATTCCTAAGCACATTTCACATTACAATTAATCAATTTATTCTTTTCTTATTATATTCACTCTTAAATAAATCAAATTCAATATCACATCATTATCAATTCTACTTCCCTATCCATATATTTATTTGACCAAAAAGTCCCTCTCTCCTTTCCTTTCTTTTCCAATTTTTTTTTTTTTTAATTCTATCATAGTTTAAGCTATTTAAGCAAAGCACACTAATTTATGCATCTCACTACCTATTCATTCCATATCTATAATTCCAAAGATTTTAATATGCTAATCAAATTTGATAACATAATCTAATTCCTTTCAAATAATCTCTAATATAACACTAAGTTCATACAATTTTCACACATATATCATCAACATCATAAATATTTTTTTCCACCACACTTGATCGACCACTCTCCCCACTTTTTCTCCATGTTTTCTTCTTTATAACATCAATTCTTACATCCATTCTAACCTTTTTTTACGTGTATTAACATTCATGACAACTAATTTAACATAATCTCAAATTTCCGAATTAAGAACCCCAATTCACCAATTTAGAAGTTTGATCAAAATTCATTTAAATTTCCATCAAACTTGATAAATCAAGTGTAAAACTCCGTACCGGATAATAATACAAATTCCAGATACTAACCAAATGAAAATTCTTTAAGCTTTCGTTTTCTTTCTTCACTTTCCTTGTTTCTCCCACTAGAAATCTTACTTTCCATAGCTAACCTCTCTTGAGTCAAGTGTTTAGGTGTTAAACCCATAAAATCTCACAAGTTTTGTCTCAAATTCTTGTTTTGCCTCAAGTTTTCCTAAAATCAAGCTAAAAGAAATGAAGATATTTCATTGTCTCTCTCTCTTTTTCTACAAGCTGCCGGCCACCATACATATAAAAGAAGAAAATTTGGTAATTCCCATTATGTCCTTTATCTTACATCATATATATTTTCTTGATAATATTTTTCAAATCTCAACGCTTGTTTATACTAAATTTAACCTCAGCGATATTAAAGTTCATTAAATTTCGGTTTTTTTTAAGTTATTTTTTTCATGGTTTTATTTTTATAATTATCACATAAACATTTTATTTTAAATTTTCAAAATCTATTATCATCTCTTTAGCGTAAATATTTAATTTACTTGCTTATCGTAATATTTACTTTAAAATTCTTATAGATTTACGTGGGGCTTTATAAACAGCTCATTAAATTCCACAACCGTTGAGAAACGGTTATTCAAATTCCATCAACATTGAAAAACAGCACATCAAGCTCTATAACCGTAGAAAAATGGCTCACCAAACAACAAAATTGTTGAACAACAGGGTGCCAAAAGCTAGCCTTAATCGTTGAAAAACCCGTTCACCCACCAAATCCCACGAAAAAGCAGTTGCTGATGAGAAATGGTTATCATCAGCAACTGCAAAGAATATTCATTAAAAGAAATAAAAATTATTAAAGAAAAATTGGATGCACGGGTTGAATGCGAAATCTTGTACCTGCTAAGTGATGTTGATGGCCTCACAGAAGAAAAGGCCGAGAAGCTGGTGAAGAAGTTCTTGGCAATCTCACACTGTGCCATGCATCAAGTCAAATAATTTCTGATTAATACTGCTATGTACAAACAAATCATTAAAAAAGAAAAGAAAAGAAAGAGGAGATGTCCGGTGCTTGAAATAAAAGAGAGGAGGGCCATCTGTGTGAGTGGGACTATTTTGCCTGATTGAAAGAGGAAAAACAATTTGCCTATTCTATTAATCAAAGTCGGTATACAATTGTTTGCCTTCTTTTAGTTAAAGAAAATCACGTCACCAACAATGCATTAAAGAGCGAAAGAGAAAAAAAGGCCGTGCTGGAATTTTACAGTAGTGAAATTAGCATGTAAAATGCAAATAAAATGAGAAAGGAGACCAAAGCAAAAAGTTTTCATGGACAATCATGACATCTATTTAAATTCAGGACTAACCAATTTATTGATTCATAATGAAAATCTCAAAATTACAAAAATCAGTTTCGAGGTAAGATTTTTAAAATCTAAATATTTGATGGCTGGAGCAGCGATTCCATTATTCTGGTCTGGTGCAGAAACTCTTGTAAAAATTTAAGCACGATCTAATAGTTAAATCAAAAGTTATGGTTTTTTTGTGCTATTATTTTGGTCCGGTACGACCGGATGTTCTCATGGGCCTAGAACTATCCTATTAATCCATAAATACATCTGTTAGGTCATCCACGTAATCTTTCTGAGGTAGATCCTCATCTAGTTATGTTAAACCCACATTGTGAGAACTATTATGCGAACAATATTTTTTTAAAATTGTAATTGGAGTATGTTTTTGAGTTTATAAGTTGAACAAAAATATATATTTTTACTCATAAAATATTTTGAATGAAAAAAATCATAAAAATTATGATTTTTATGTAAAACGGTCGATTGGTTATACAATTGTATCAAACTGGCCAACCAGGTGGTAGTTGTCATGTTTTAAAAGCGCGATATGTTTAAATATCGTTATTTTGAAGCGCGACAACTATTTTATTGTCTTAAAATAACAATATTTAATAAATATCACGTTTCAAAAATATAACGAAATGAATGTACGTTATTTCACCTATTCTGCCTATACTTTTAATTTTATATGCTAATTAAAAAAAAAATCATTATGACAATTAGTGGGAATTTTGATAATTATATTTTATCAACAAAAAGAGAAAAAGACAATTGCCAAAAAAGAGGGAAAAAGGGTATCAAATTTTTTTACTTGATATAACTCATCAACCATTAGTGGGAATTATGAACGCATCCCATTATTGGATTTAAGATGATGAGATCTCAAAACAAGATCTCATAATAACCACATCCAGTGAAAAAAAAAAAAAAAAAGTCTCATGGGCCTGTCAAAGTTGCTGATTACTACTGACACATAAGTGTAAATTTTATTTGATCCCTAAAATATACAATTGCTTTAATTGGGCATCAAACTTTTAGCCTATCATTTGATTGATGTGATAAATTTCAATCAAAATTGATCTTTAAATTTTTAATTTTAATAATTATATTTTATTTTCACAATAAAATATATGTATATTGAATTATTATGAAAATATAATATAATCAAATCATATTTTAGTTACAAAAATATATTCAAGATATAAAACCATTTCAACTATATTTTCAAGACATGCCCACTTATTTTTAAGTCTAGGTGAACTTGTCTTGATAGGGCATCTATATAAACACAAATTTTCTATCAATCATAATTTTTCACGCATCATTTTTATTTTATTTTTACATGAAAAGATAAAAAAATTTCAATAAATAACATAGAAAATAAATGGGCCTTCATATATTTATTGGTTAATGAAAGATTGACACATGAGATAAGATATTTAAACTATCTTGTTATAAATACAAGATCCTATAAATAAAAATCATCAATAAAATAATGTCATCTGGGATTTGAAAATGACCTAAGAGTCCCTATAAATCTGTATAAATATACAGCCTCACCCTAAGAAAAAATCTTGGAGATGCATAATTTTTTTTAAGACAAGCTCTTTAAACATGGAAGCTCACTCAAAAGTTCTCAAACTTTCTTTATCTACACTTGAAGTTTACAAGGAACAAAACTCTATTGAATCAAATCTAAACATCCCATAAGAGTTCTTGAATAACATTTTAAAAACAAATTAATGATATTCTTTAAAGTATTAAATTATTGAATCTTGTTCTGTAATACACACGTCTAAGTTCATATTCTATCAAAGTATAAATCTTAGTTAGATTTCACAAATAAATCAAGTCACTATAGATTAAATTCAAGGAAAGAATTAGGGGATTGTTTTGTCATTTGTAAGAATATTTTAAATAAAGATTGTAATTAATTACATATTTTAAATAAAATCAAATATATATATATATATATATATATGTTTGTTTAATTTCATATACTTAAAATTATATATCTAGTAAATTTTCAAACAATATTCTACCTAATAAAACACATATTGTAAATTATTTGACTTCGTGTCTTCCACTAGTCCAAACAGCAGCGGCATCCTTTCCTTTTTTGATGGCTATGTCATTTGTGCACTTTTGCCCAATGCTTTTTCTGTTTAAAATTACTAGGCCACTAGATTGGTGGTCAATGCAAAACCACACCGCGTGCTACACCGAAAAATTTTCAACCTGAAAAAATATATTTAGGACATGGTTATGTTTTTTTTAAAAAAAAAATTACTAATCAAATTAAATCTTGATTAATTTAATAATATAAAAAATTAAGCAACAATAACAAATAGTTTTTTTTTTAATATAGTCCCATTCAAAGTTGGGTTAACATACAAAACTTGTGGTCAGGTACATGAAATTGTGATAACCCTATAGAAGGATAATATCAAGAAAAAATCATTTGTAAGAAACCTAGTTCGATCTTTCAAACCAGTGATCCAAAAGGTTAATAAAATCCTGATTAATAAAATGCTTAAGGGTGAAATAAAAAAGAAAGTTCCAATATTTAAAAAAAATAGCAATCAAAAGAATAAAAACCAAATATGATATAAAATAAAATGAACTAAAATATTGAGGAATGCAATTGAAAAAACATTCAATTAAAATAATAATATAAAATATTGAGAGAAGCAATTAAAAAAATAATTTAATTAAGAGAATAATTAAAAAAAATCAAAATCACAAAGGATGATTAAATTGAAAGAAAATTTTAATTATATGGATAAACTAAAATAAAAAAATAGAAATAAAAAGAATATAAACCAAATCAAGAAGAAAAATAAATTGAATGATTACTTTGAAAATATATAGAGGTTAACTCTAAAATCGAGTAGGAGAGAGGAAAGAATAAAAAAAGGCCATTTATACGAAAACTAACATATTTTTGCCACATGCACCACCCATGAGAGAGGAAAGAATGGAGGTGATATTATGAGAATTAAAGCACCGTCATGGAAGTTAAACTTTGGTTGCTGAACAAAGTCGTCCGCATTGTTTGAAGACCTCAAGAAAACCCACGCATGTCCATGTCATCCCCACACGTACTTTTCTTTTCAGATAAAATAATATTTTATTATAAAAAAAAACTAAAGTACCCCTGTTATAGTTTAATAGTTACAATAAAAAGTGAAAAAATAACAACACCCTTTTACCTGAAGCAAATACCATTCTAATTCAAGATTAACTAAAAATAAAATAAAAATTCAAAGTACCTCTACTCGTCGGTATTTTATTTTTTTCCTTCAAAATCATATCAATAATTTTATTGTGCAAAAAAATAAATAAAAACTATTACACCGCAGCTCCCAAGGCCAATTATGTTATCTTTGCAGGTGAAAAATCATCATTTCCAATTCACAATAACAATGAATCTATGTCTCCAATAATAAATGCATAAGCCATTTTAGTTTCTTTTAATAATGATTGGTGGTGGGTTAAATGGTTAACATCTGTTTGCCTTCGAAACCCGTTATCAATAAAGGGAGCGTCATATTGGTGAACACATTGTTAATGCACTCACAGTTCTTGAATCAAGAGAATCAAGATTTGTATTCCTCTACCTTTATTTATTATCAACATATGGCTTATATAGCCATTTACAAAAGCTTTACGCTGTGCATGCATTATGCATGTTAACAGCCATGGAATAACCAAATTGCAACAGAATAACCACCATTCGTAATAATAGGATATGGTAACAGAATTACCAGAAAATGAGCGGGAAAGTAAGTAACAAAGAAACAAACAAATTACATTGTTAAGCCCTTTAACAGTTCATCATTCCCTCCCTTAAACTGTATTCAGTTTATGTTTGAAATTTCATACAATCCCAATAATCTTCGAAGCTTTAAGAACACCTCTAACCCAAGAGGTTTTGTCATAATGTTGGCTATCTGATCTTGAGTTTTACAGTAACTCAAGTTAACCACATTCTCTTTCACCATTTCACGAAAGAAAAGGAAACCTGATATCAATATGCTTGCTTCTGCCGTGGAGAACAGGATTCTTGGAAAGTTTTATGCTGAAACTGTTATCACACAAGATTGTAGTGCATTCCTTATGTTCATAACCAAGCTGCTCCAAGACTCTTCCTAGCCAAACACATTGACAGGCACATGAGGCGACAACAATGTACTCAGCTTCGGTTGTTGATAAATTAACAACAGGCTGTTTCTTAGAAGACCATGATACCGCTCTAGAGCTAATTATAAACACACATCCTATAGTACTCTTGCGATCATCTATATCTCCAGCAAAGTCGCTATCTGAGTAGGCTATGAGCTGCTTACAACCTCCTTTCTTGTAGAAGATGCCCAAATTCATCGTTCCCATCATATATCTGAGTAGCCTTTTTGCTGCTAACCAGTGTTGCTTCGTTGGGCATGACATGAACCTGCTAATAAGACTCACACCATACATTAAATCAAGTCTGGTTGCAGTTAAGTACATGAGGCTGCCAACCACCTGTTTGAACATACTTGCATCAACCTTAGTTCCCTCTTCATCCTTTGACAGTTTACAGCCTGGAACTATAGGATTCTTCATTGAGTTGCATCTATCCATGCCAAATCTTTTTAAGATTTCTTAAGCATACCTTCTTTGACATATATAAATCCCTTCAGGATGTTGTAGCACTTCAATTCCCAAAAAGTACATTTTTCCAAAGTCTGACATGTCAAATTCCAGCATCATGAGCTTCTTGAACTCTTCACACATGTTCCTGTCATTCCTAATGAAGATCAAATCGTCAATATACAGACTGACAATTAACAACTTTCCTCCCTCTTTTAGTTTAGTGAATAAGGTGTGCTCACAGTAACACTTTTCGAAGCCTTCGTGAACGAAGTAAGCCTCAATTTTGCTATACCAAGCTCGTGGAGCTTGTTTGAGGTCATACAATGCCTTATTTAGTTTATAAACCTTGTGTTCCTCACCCTTTTTCTCATATCCTTGGGGCTATTGGACAAAGACTTCCTCATTGAGTTCACCATGCAGAAATGCACTTTTCACATCCAGTTGAAAGATACTCCATCCTTCTTGAGCTGCTAGAGCAATTATCAAACGTATGGTATCTAATCTTGCAACTGGAGCATATACCTCTGCGTAGTCAATCACATACTGTTGTGCATATCCCTTTGCCACAAGTCTAGCCTTGCATTTGTCTATCTCACCATTTTCATTGAGTTTTGTCTTAAATATCCATTTAACTCCAATGCTTTTTACTCCTTCGGGTAGGGTAGTCAGCATCCATGTTTTATTGCGTTCAATAGCCTCAATCTCTTTGTTCATGGCATCTCTCCATTTATTGCTCTTCACAGTTTCTTCAAATGTGGATGGATCATCTTCTGTAAGAATAATCATGGCATTTAAGTCCTCTTCTTCTGATAGATTCTCTCCTGTTTCATAATCTTGCATCCAGGGAGGAATTCATCTTACCCTCTCTGAAACTGAAGGATGTACTTCATGTGTCACACTAGAATGTGCATAAGTGCCACTTGGACCTGCCTCATTAATGCCCTTAAAGTTGGCCTCTTCATTCTCGTTGGCATCTGTTCCAAGTTCCCCAGTTGAACTTGCTTCTTCATTCTTATTATCCTCTGTTCTCAGCTTTTGTGCATTCTGAGTTTCATCATTCTAATTATCCTTTGTTCCCAGCTTTTGTGCATTCTGAGCTTCATCGGTTTCTTCTTCAGGATCACCCAATTTTAGTACATCCAAGGTTATTTCTTCCTTGCTCATGTTCCAATTCTAGCCTTTATTTTCTTCAAAAACAACATCCCTGCTAACAATTATTTTCTTAGAAATTGGATCAAATAATCTGTAAGCTTTTGATTCATCACTCACTCCCAACAACACACACTGTATGCTTTTATCATCTAACTTAATTCTTCTCTAGTCTGGTATATGTACATGGGCTAAACATCCAAAAACCCTGAAATACTCTACAGTAGGCTTCATACCACTCCATGCTTCCTCTGGAGTTGAGTGTTTGACGGCTAGAGTAGGACTCCTATTTAGCACATGCACACACCACCTTACAGCTTCTGGCTAGAAAACCTTTGGAACTTGTTTATCTATAAGGATGCACCATACTAAATTCATCACAGTCCTGTTCTTTCTCTCAGCGACTCCATTCTGCTGAGGAGTATAGGTCTTGGTTAATTGTCTGGTTATGCCATTTTCTTTGCAAAATTCCTCAAACTCATTTGAGTTAAACTCGCCACCTTTATCAGTCCTTAAACATTTGAGGTAGGCTTCTGTTTCCTTTTCAACACATGCCTTATATCTTTTGAACATGGTAAAGGCTTCTGATTTTTCATGCAAGAAATAGATCCACGTTTTTCGACTGAAATCATCAATAAAGCTTAAAAAATACTTCTTGTTGCTATTTGATGCCGGATTTATGGGGCCACATATATCTGCATGCACCAATTCCAGCTTCTGTGATACCCTCCATAGGCTCCTTTTGGGAATAAATTCCCTATGCTGTTTGCCAATTAGACATGTTGTGCAAACTTTTACACAGGCTGTTGGTGAAAGCAGACTAGAAGGCAAACCGTTGACCATCTTTTTAGATTGAAGGGTTCTCAACCCTTTAAAGCTCATATGGCCGAATCTGCAATGCCATAGGTAACTTTCATCCTCTATCACAGCTTGAAGACAAGCAGTAGCTTTAGGCATCATTGTTGTGAGCACAGCAAACATCCTGTTTGTACTCATTTTGGATTGAATGATTAAACCCTTAGTAGGATGGAAAACTCTACACTTCTCATGCTGAATCAGAATTGTTACTCCTTTGTCTTGAAGTTACCCCATGCTTAACAGATTATTTTTCAGCTCAGGAATGTAATAGACTTCTGAAATTACTTGAGTAATTCCATTTACTTTCATTCGTGCGTTTCCCTTCCCCATAACTGCCATCTTTGAGTTGTTGCCTAGCTTTACTGTGTGTCTGAATTGATAATCCAGTTCCGAGAACCATTATTTATTTCCACTCATGTGATTGCTACATCCTGAATCAAGAAACCAGATCTCTTTTCTTTCCTCATGGTTAAGCTCTTCATAAGCCATTAATAGTAATTCTTCTCCTTCATCTGTTTCTGTATAATTAACTCATTTTTCCCAAGTAGGACACTTATATTGCAAGTGTCCTAATCTGTGACACTTGAAACATTTTATAGTAGCCTTGTTAAATTGTAATTTGTCACGACCTCTTCCTCTTCCTCTACCAGTGTTTTCTTCGTAAGTAATCTTGAGAGCCTGCTCTTCTCCGCGATGACTATTCATTCTTTGTTCATTGACCCGTAGACTACTCTGTAGCTCATCAATGGTCAATGTATTTAAGTCATTTGACTCTTCGATGGAACAAACCATATAATCGAATTTTGAGGCCATAGACCTCAGAACTTTTTCGTTGATTATGGTTTGGCTCATCGTATCACCATGAGTCTTCATTTTATTGGCTATAGTGAGAGTACGACCAAAGTAATTGTTAACTATTTCTCCCTCATTCATGTGCATAGTCTCAAAATCCTTCCTAAGTGCTTGTAGTTGTGCCCTTTTCATCTTAGTAGAGCCTTGGTACTTCTGTTTCATGGAGTCTCAAATACCTTTTGAAGTATCTCTATTGAGTATGGTCTCCATGACATTTTGATCTATGGCATGAAAAAGGTAATTCTTTACCCTCGGGTCCTTCAGCTTTTGCCCCTCAATCAGTTTGCGTTGTGCTTCTATCTGGTCCTCACTCAGTTTGTGTTGTGCTTCTGTTGCTCCTGCCATAGAAATAGATCCCTGCTCAGTTTTCTGTGTCACCTCCATTGACATCCCGTTCTCTATGAGATCCCAATATTCTTTGGAGCGGAGAAAATTCTCCATCAACATCGCCCAATGATCATAATGTCCATCAAATTTAGGAATGGCCACCTGCATAAAACTGTTATTGTTGCTTTCTATAATTCTGTTGATTCTCTTGAGAGAAATAAGAGAAGTTGAATTTTTCTTTTGTTCCTCACACACACTCACACTCATGTCTCCTATGATGCGGCTCTAATACCAATTGCTAATGCACTCACAGTTCTTGAATCAAGAGAATCAAGATTTGTATTCCTCTACCTTTATTTATTATCAACATATGGCTTATATAGCCATTTACAAAAGCTTTACGCTGTGCATGCATTATGCATGTTGATAGCCAGGGAATAACCGAATTGCAATAGAATAACTACCATCTGTAATAATAGGATATGGTAATAGAATTACAAGAAAATGAACGGGAAAGTAAGTAACAAAGAAATAAACAAACTACATTGTTAATCCCTTTAACAGTCCATCACACATTAAATTCTTCCAATTTATTTTTACATTTAAAAAATGTTTTAAAAAAATTTTAATTTTTTTATTTTCAATTAATATTTTTTTGGTGTTTTTATATTATTTTGGTGTGTTGCTGTCAAAAATAATTTTTTTAAAATAAAAAAATATTATGTTAATATATTTTCAAGTAAAAAGCAATTTGAAAAGTAACAACACAAATTGTGGGAACGTAATACCCAGTAACTTTTGGACATTAATAACAAGTAATAAGCATGCTATAATAGCAAATTACTAGAGATTTCTATATTTTTCTTTTAAAAAAAGGTGTATATAGAGATTTTTACATGTTTTTATACATACAAAAATCTCAAGCGAAAGTTAAAACTTTATGTATACATCAAATTAAATAAATCCAATGCAACAAAAAAATTATATAGCTCAATCCAAATCCAGTTAAAGTTAACGAACCGAACTCATTACCCAGATCATTGACTCAATTGAGTTCAATAATTTTTTTATATATAATTTTTATCTAAAATAGATACCTACAAACCAACCAAATATCAAGGTAATTGAAAAAAAAATCAAACCAAAATAAATTACGTTGTCCAATTAATAATCAACCAAATATTAAGTGATGAAATTAAAAAAAAAAAGATGGGTAAGAAAATTTAAAAGAAAATTATAATAAATCAAAATGATAAAAAAAAAAGAAAAAAAGCACAATATCTCAGGCTAGGAAGGCACATATCTCCTTGTCCTCTAGAGAAAGGCCCAAGTGTGCGGGCTTGGAGTAGCCCGTGCGCTTGGGCTTTATTTTTGAAAATTCTCTTAATAAGAGGACAACAAGTCATTATTTTCTTTTTTCTTTTAAAAAATAGTAGGTGATGTGTCGTCTACCTTGCCTAAATTCCAATGATAACTGGTTGCTGAAAAATTAAGTTGGTTTGTTTCAAACCAAGAAAAATTTATTTTCAATCTTATTTTGACCCAGAAAAATTACACCTAAACTCCTTGTAAAATATATTTATGTTTTTAACAACCCAAAAATTAATTCTAAAATCCACAATCAACCTAAAACCAAAATATTTTTCAAGTTCAGGTTTATTATCTCAGACAAGTTTAAGAAAAAAAAACTTTAAATAAACTCCTTGCATAAAAAGAAACTCATTAAAATTAAAATTTATGATAGTAATGGCCGGTATAAAAAATAATGAAACTCTAAATTATTGTTACATGGTCATGTATCCTTGCACTACCACACCTTTTCCTCTTCCATAACCTTTTTTTTTTAATCATTAAACTAAACAACATAAAAGGATACTTGCAAGAACATGAGCTCTGAATTAATGTGATGAGAAGTAGTAGCAACGCACATGTAAATATAACCAAATAGTAATGAAAGCCTGAGCTGTAAAGAAGGGTAGAAAGGAGAATCAAGATTGAAGTTATATATATATATATATATATATATATATATATATATATATATATATATAAAGCTTAGTTCCATTACATTTAAAAATTGTTTCGTAATGATAAAGAGGGAGACATCCATAATTGTAGCATACCAAATAGAAATTGATTGTTTTTCAATGATGCTTGATCATCAATTGGCACATTGACCAGAGAAAATGCATGCAGCCATGACTTTGTGAGATACTCGCATCAGATTAGAAGAGCTTGAGATACATTCAATGTTAAAGCAAGATCAATGTGTCAATTAAAGGGAGGGGAAAAAAATAGAGGAATGATTAAAGAAGCTTATACGAGATTCGGCAAATATATAGGCAATTAAAGCTGCTTGGCCTGCCGCCCTTTAATGGAACCCAAAATGCGACAACCTCGAGCTTATAACAAATATATTTTTTAATGTCTTGAATGCGGATCACCGTGAGATCTGCTAAAGTAACATAAAAACACAATTATTAGAAAGTTAACCGGGGAAAAAAAAAGGTGACAATTAAAATGGTTTCTTCTTCCTTTAATTTCAAGTTAAATTGGAGTCATGTAATTGATATCTTGTTATCATGATTGTTAATATAATGATCACTAGAAATTTAAATGATCATTAATTTTAGAACTCGTGAGATTAACCGAGATACACGCAAGTTAGTCCGAATCCACATTAATAATAATAATAATAAAAGACAATTGAAGTTTTAGTTTTAAGAGTAAAGTTGGACTATGATGTTAGTAAGATGTGTCCAAGAAATTATAATTGGTGAAATTAACTAACGTACTAGTGAAAAAATCAACTCTTAACCAAGACAACATCAATTTTAACATCTTTGTAAACAATGTTATTTGCAAATATAATAATAAGATTCTCATCATGATCATATGAAACTATTTTGAGCCCTTTCTTAGATAAAACAGCATATAATTAATTGGTCATAAGTGAATTTCACCTGATTTTATTCGATTGATTATTGTGTGCCATAAATAACTGTAGCAGTCGCAATGGCTTCATAAAAAGCATTAATCCATTCAAAAGCATTAATCCTATAGCCTTGATTATTGTGTGCTGAAACGATGCATAGTCGACAATTCCTGAAACTTTTCTATATAAGGTCTTTAAACCTTGTTGCCCTTTTAACACGGTTCAAAAGCATTCTAAGAAAATATAGCTAGCTCCCGGCCCGGCAGCAAGATGAAATTGAAGCCTTTTTTTTCCTTCCAGACCATGGTTTTTTATTTACATCCTCCCAAACGTATCTATCTGGAAACTGTGAATAATAAAGATCATGTGTAGATGGATCATCAATATTCATTTGGAACCAATATCTAGTGAGCATTGTTCTATCAAGTCTAGGACTTTTAAGAACTGATCGATGACAGAGGCTGGTGACTTGGAAATACAATATATTGATCGATGAAGTGGAAGATGAACTTGAAGACGATCAATAGCTAGTGTTTTTGTAATGAACAGGGAATTGTAAGAGAGCATTGTCTCGCATTAAAGGGAGGGATATGCTAAATTTTGTAATAAGCAAGAAAGAACATATAATTAAGTGGATAATTTGTCAACATAACCATTTCTAAAATGCTTTTTTTTAAAAAAATAGAATTGATCATCTGCACATAAGAAAATGTTTCTAAAGAGCTGAGGTGAAAAAATGAAAGGTTTCAATGATATCAATGGCACTATCAAAGGGTGTCATCCTATGAGGCCAAACAAAAATTATCTTAAATTGTCATATGAAGCTAAAATGAGCACCCTCCTCATATGTCTTTAAATCCATGACTTTGATCTTGAAACTGAGATAATTTCATAAAAAAAATTCAAAATAAATTATAAAACTTGATTCTCAATCATTCATGTTGGATCTAATGTTGAACGATGAATTTTGTAAAACTCTTAATTAAAAAAATAATATAAAAAATAAGCCAAGTCTACTCGAGTTAACTGTTAAGCACCATTTCCGGGTCATGAGACTAGGATAACCTAATGAAAAAAATAAAACAAATCATAAAGCTTAGTTCTTAATCAAACACAATATTAATTAATGAAATTAAAAAAAAAAGTCAACTAAAAAAAAGAGAAAAAATGAGTCAATTGGGTTAACCCGCCAAACTCGCTACCTGGAACATGAGATGAGGAAACCCCAATAAAAAACAAGTTCATTGTTGAAGGACCCATGATCCAGGTCATGAGACTGATATAACCTCTTAGAAAAAAATTTTAAAAAAAATAACTTAGTTTAACCAGGGTTGAAATTCCAAAACTTGTGACCTTGATTGTGAAACCAAGATTCTCATAAAAAGTAAATCAAAACAAATTATGAAACTCAATTCTCAACAGACCCAATGGTAAAAGATAAAATTAAATAAAAGAAAAAAACAATCCGAGTCAACTCAGGTTAACCCGTTAAGCACTATTCACGGGTTATAAGTTCAAAATAACTTTGAAAAGTAAACAAAACAACTTATAAAATTTAATTTTCAATCAAATCAATATTAAATGATGAAATTGAAAAAACAATAATTAAGAAAAAAAATCTGAGTAAATTAGATTACCTCGTCAAATCTTGGATTCGTGTCATTAGAGCATGTTAACTAAATATAAAAAAAATCCAATATTAAAGAATAAAATTAAAAAAAACACATTGATTTAAAAAAATCAAAAAAGAAAAAAAAGTAAAGCAAAGCATTATTTTTTTTTTAATTTATAGTTAATAATATTTTTATAGTTCAACCAGTCATGGACAACAACTCAAGAAATTTCGACCAGTTCAAATTGGTTCAAGTTGGTTTTCAGTGGGTCATTTGTTTAGGAGATCCATACCATCAAATAAGATATCTATATAACTAATCCTTGTAGTTTATTTTTTAAAATTATACAATCCATATAATTTAAAAAGTAATTAAATAAATAGTGCTTTCACATGTGTTGACCTGACCATGCTTAATTTACTAGTTTTTTTGTTTCAATAAATGCATTTTCTTGCCCTCTTTGCCTTTTCTTTTTATGCTCGTTTTCTTAAACACTACTTGCCCAAACAATTAGTCTAGGTGTCAAGATTAAAAATAATATTTAAAAAAAAATAAGACACTAAGTTACATTCTTAGACTACCGCAAAAACACATCTCTCCTATCAATCAAGTATATTAAAAGAAACTTAATAAATTATTTTGAGTGCTATCTCGAGATTTAAAATAATAATAAAAAAGAACAGAAAAAAAGAAAAAAAAAAAGAACATACTTCCTTAATCACCATACCAATCATTAAGATTAAAAATAATAGAATCTCTTAAGTAATTGTTTAGCCTCTTACCAACCGAGAAGTCTATTTGTTTTGGTCCTTTTTTATTTTTATTTTTGAGAAGGAGAACAATATAATTGAGCCTTGAGCTGGAATAACATGGCTTGGCAGGGAACTAGGAAGAGGATGTCTAATGTCAAAGGTTTTGAACACAAGGCAAGGTCAGTAAAACACCGTGGCTGCTTCACGATCTCCTGTCTTCCCGCTGCACTACACACACTCTCTCTAAACAATTAAGGGTGTACGTAACTCAACTGGTGTGGTTAGATTTTAAATTTATTTTATAAACATCACCTGTTTCAATTTTATAAATTTCAGGACTACTGAAAGTTTACATGGTCGTTAATTTAGGACTCGTAAAATTAGTCAAGTTATGCACAAATTAATCCGAACACCCACAACAATCCATACAAAAAAAAAAATCTCTCGTATATACATGCATGTAATTCAGCTAATCAGCAACTACAGGAGGTGGGATGTGGCATATATAATCCAACGGTTGCTTTTGGACAGGAATCTTATGCAGGTAAAT
>Ga0325402_1001402_pt1 | contig 19584 bp, 6 predicted proteins | sample PopdelMetagenome_22_FD_207212 | JGI IMG/M metagenome (GOLD analysis project Ga0325402, IMG submission 207212) | Populus deltoides microbial communities from Bellville, Georgia, United States - Xylem-PdKOR-R3 | ecosystem: Host-associated > Plants > Phyllosphere > Stem > Wood/Secondary xylem...
GAGACCACTTGTTTTTGTGCTCTTGGGGGTATTTTAGTTATTTAATTGTTCATTAAAACATTCATTAGACAAAAATACCCCCTAAAAAATCAATAATGACTAATGCTCCTTGTAAAAATACTAAAATAACCCTGGTCCCAAGGCGTACATTTTTTATAGGAATGACAAAATGGTCATTACATTGTAGTGGTGAATATTAAAATATAAAAGGGGTTATAGTGAATCTTCCTTTTGTCTTCCTTTTGTTTTAGTTGTTTATATAATATATAATTTGATCCCAAAAAGCCAAGTTATTCAACCTAAACGGGTTCATGATCCGTTTGGCAAGTTTGGTAATTTGAGCTGAGTCGACCCATGTCAATAAAAAATGATGTCTTTTCAATTTCTTTTAAGAAATAAAACAATTATGGCTTGAAATTTTTTGTTGTCAAATCGATCTTAAAAGGGACAGTCGAGTTGCGTTTGACCTGCTTGGTGAGCGTGTTTGGCAGTGTGGTTGCGGTTGCTTTTCAAATAGCTTTTCATGCCGAAATACATGCCAATGATGTTTTTTCATTTTTTAAAACTTATTTTTGACATCAGCACATCAAAACGATCCAAAAAGTACAAACCGCACTCAATTTTAGCAAAAACAAATTCAAAATTTGATGAAACGTAGTTACAAACGCAATGCCAAACGGATGGGTCACATTATGTGATTGAATTGAAGGATTGAATATAAGCAATCCTCACTTGTTATGATTGTAAAATTTAATATCGGAGAGTGTGGGGGTAGAAATGACCAATAATGGAGCAATAGATGTAGACCTTTTTTATGGTGGATAGTGAAGAGAGGAGAAAAGAGTGAGGGTGGTGACTAATTTTATTTTAATGTAATGAAAAAGTTGTTATATTTAATATAAAAGCTTTTTAGTTATTAAATATAATATAATGACAATCTTGTAAATAATCTGATATTTTTTATTGGTTTTTTATGTGTTGTGAACTTATAAACTCGAAGATTTAAATAGTAATTTATGAAAAAATAGAGGTAAAGTGAAAAATAATAATTAAACTACAAGATGTAAAGTGTAATTTACCCTTTAAAGTTTTCTTTTTTTAGAAAATAAAAAACACCTATATATTTTTCTTTTCTACACTAAAATTGACTTTTAATCCGACCTGTAATAAAGCACGACTACTAGACTAGTAGCATTTGTGTTCAAATGACCGAGAATATTTTATTAGACTAGTTGTTTGAGAGGGACTACTGATATTTGTGTTCAGATGACAATGAAGATTTTATTAAACTAGTTGTTTGGGAGCGGCTAGTGGAATCTGTATTCAGATAATTAGGAAGATTTTATCATACTAATTGTCCAAGAGGGGCTAGTTGCATTTGTGTTTAGATGATCGGGGTGATTTTTTAAACTAGCAGACCGAAAAAATGCTAGTGGCACCTGTGTTCAAATAACTAAAAAAATCTTATCAGACTAACTAAGTGGGAGGGCTAGTGGCATCAATATGTCTAATTGCTTGGAAAACTAAGCTTGCCTTGGAGTTAAATATATGTATAAATTATATATGGATTGAAAATAGAGCTAGATTAATGAGTTAAATAGCTATATATATATATATATATATATATGTTTTACTCATAAAATTATTGTATTATAATCTAATGTTATGGAATAATGTAATTGTGAGGTCCTTCTCATTCCAAAGCCGACTCGTTGATTCTTATAGTGCCACTTTTTATTATTGAATTTAATATTGTAATTTAAAGATGTTAAACTAATATATAATGTAATTTGAGGTATTCCATGTTAAACTTTTAATCATGTTTTATAAAGCATCATATTTATATTTTGTAACCTTTTGTTAATTTTGTATATCCATATTGAATTTTATATTATTTAAGATAAGATCCTATAAATTACCATATTCTAAATTTTAATTTTCATTAATCATTTAATAAAGTAAACTATATAAATTCATGTGTAAATTATCTCTTAGTCACACTGTTCAGATTTCATGAAAAATTACATGTATGTTATCCTTGAGTTGTGTTGATGAAAGAAAGGTTCATGATGATTAGACTTGACTATGATATTGATTTATGAGATAAAAAAAAGTTGTTGATAACTTGGTGTGCTCTTAATATAAGGGAAACTCTATCGAAATCTCGGTAGGGTGCCCAAAAAAAATTTACCCTTGATTTTTTGAATTACTTAAAAGATTTTTTTTTAAATTCAAGGTTGTTACAACAACCTTTTGTTTTTTCTTTTATCCCTCAATCTTTTTTCAATTTGATCATTTCACATTTATTTATTTTTAGATTGAACTTGATAGTTTTTTTTTTGTTACTTAGCTATGGGGATCCCATAAAATCAGGAAAGAAATCTAACATTTGATGCTCAGTTTTGCAAATCAAATATGATTTTATTGATCCAAAACAATAAAGGCTTGAAGAATCCAATTTGAAAAAAATGTATTAGGAATTTAAAAAGACAAGAAGGATAACTTGGTCAACGTGTGCATTGCATTTGTTAGCATGTGGAAAGAGGTCATTGTGTGCGGTCTCTTCTAGCAGCTATCCACCACCATCCTCGGATGCGTTAGAACCACTGCGGTGAGACCTTCTTGGTGATAGGGTTTGTGTTTATAGAGGTCCAATGGTGATGCTTTAACGACCTTTATTTCTTCTCCCATTTTTTCTCTCTCTCATCTCCCTGGATATCATGTTAGTCTACCAAACTTGAAAAGTTTCTTGTTATTTTGTTTTAGTATTAGATTTGATCTTCATTCTTATGATTGTTTTTTTTTATCATTTTTTAAATTGATTTTGTTTTTCAATTTTGTTCCTTGTCATTTTGTTTCATTTAATTTTTATATCAAATTTGATAATAATTCTTTTGATTGTCATTTTTTTTTGTTTTGGATCATTTTCTTAATTGAATTTTGTTTTTAATTTCTTCCTTAACATTTTGTTTCATTTTATTTTTATATCGGATTTGGTTCTTATTTTTTTTATTGCTATTTTCTTTATTTTGGATCTTTTTTAATTGATTTTTTTTTAATTTTATCTCTTACCATTTGGTTGATTGAGAATTTAGCTTCGTGAGTTTTTTGGATTTGCCTTCCATGGGATAATCCCGACCCCATGACCGGGGACATGGGTTTGGAAAATTAGTATGAGTTGACTTTGATTTTTTTAGGTCACTTTTTAAAATTGATTTTTTTTTTCAATTTTATCCTTTAACATTGAGTTTGTTTAAGATTAAGTTTCGTTGTTCATTTCACATTCCTCTCTGTGGACTTTTCTCAGTCTTGTTCCCTGAGTTGTAGGCTTGTCAGGTTAACCCAAGTTAACTTGAGTTTTTTTTAATGTTATTTGTTTTTTTAATTTTATCTTTCAACATTGGGTGAATTAGTTTGAGAATTGAGCTTTGTGGTTTTATTAGATTTGCTTTGTACAAAGTTATTCTATTCTCACGACAAGTCATGGATTTGACTAGCTGACTCAGGGCAAGTTTTTAGTTCTTTTTTAAAATTAATTTTTTTCCAATATTATCCCTCAACATTCGATTTGATGAGAATTGGGTTTTAGAATTTATTTTTCTATAGGGTTATTCCATTCTCATTTAATTTTTTCTTTCGTCATAAAATAAGATCATATAGACCTTTTAAAAATATTGGGGGAATATCTTTCCATAATATTGACAATCGTTCATTTTCTTCAATTATTCACTGAAATCTTTTTTATTTAGTTCAATTTATTTTCTATCGCTCCTATTTTTTCAATCATATTATTGATTTAATCGAGTTTATTTAATCCAGTCGAGTCAATTATTTAAGTCTCATATTTTTTTTTAATTTCTTTACAAACACTAGTATTGTCTACTCATTTTTTTCAATTAAAATTGTTATTGATAATAAAATAATTAGAAAAAAATATGTAGAAATTTCGTTGTTAAATATGGTTAGTTTGGTCATCACAAGTAACAAGAGTAATAAAAAGTTTGATGTTGCAAGGGAAATCACATGAAACATAGGGAAAATCATTTATTTATTATAGTAGTAATTGTTTTTAAAATATTTTTTATTTGAAAATATATTTTTTATTTTTTAAAAATATATTTTTAATATCAGAATATTAAAATTATCAAAAAATACAAAAAAAATAATTTTCAGCAGAGAAAATAAAATTTTTCAAAAGCATTTTAGACCTGAAATTGTTTCACCAATAACCAATATCAGACCTTAGTTATTGGTGGACCCATGTCTAGCACCACAATTTTTTAACGTTACCCAACATATTATAAAGTTATTTGTTTTTACTGTTAAAATCATGTTTTATAATTTTTAAATTTTTTTTCTTGAAATTAATTTCTTTTAATGGTTTTCAATCGCTTTAATGTATTGATATAAAAAAATAATTTTAAAAAATAAATATTATTTTATATATTTTTAAAATAAAAATATTTAAAAAAAACTCACTATCATTCTCTTAAACAGTATCTATTTACTCTTGACAGAAAACAGCTCTAAAAAGCAGGCTTTTGTTATAAGAACATCAAGCCCAAACATGTGCTAAATCATTTATTTCTTCTCATTGAATCAACCATCACGACACAATAATTTCGTGCAAATTCATTTCCGTGGTCTGCTCTGAAACATTTCAAATCCTTCTCCCCAACTTTGGTTTGAACTCTCTTTTTTTTTTCTTTTTTTTTCATACCTCGGGATATTGAACCAGCTTTTCTACACCAAGATTAATTTCACTCTCTGGTTTAGACATTCGTACTTCTTGGAACGCAATGCGTCATCACTCAGGCCATGCGCTCCATCTCCCACAGGCATGATGTCCTTGGCAGTTTACCATGTTTATGTATCATTTGAGGAGGATGGTAAGAACCCATAAAAGGTTTACTGAAGAATCAGTCATCATTTGCCTGTTCAGGTCTCCTGTCATTTGTCTTTAATAGGTGTTGCGGTCTCCCATCCACTACATCAAATTAATCTTAAAAGTGCAAGGAATAAACGCGAACAAGACAAAAATAATCATTTAACTACAGCCATTTCGAAGAATTCAGGCAACATCAGTCCAGCTCAGTCTTGCACAATTCCCCTCTGCCATTTATGAACTAAAGCCTTAATAATCCCCCTCCTAGATAAATATACGCATATGAAACATGGAAATGAAGCAGCAAAAATTGCATTTGTTCTTTGCGTCCCCTCCCCTCTCACTTCTGCCCATCAACTTCAACCGGCTCAACCACCTCTGCTTCTAATGTTTCTGGGATACCTGGTTGAGAAGATACAGGATGCTGAATCCCAGGAGGACTTGACCATTTCCCTGATAGCGCCATGCCCATCATCTCATAAATCTTCCCACCCAGCTGTGCTGGATCCTCAGGCTGCATGGATTAAAATCTAAGTCAGAGAACAGCCAGAAACTATAGTTCGAATGCAAAGGTCGTTGAGAAACGAGTCAAATTGTTTAGGGTCACCTTGACTGCTTGAACAGGTAAAAATAATTAAACATGTAGTTCCATAGGCCACACCAAGAAGTACAATTACAAGTTGGCAAATTATATTCTCCAAATGAGACACATCGGCAAGGTTAAATGTAATTTTATATATGTATAATTAAGAAAACAACAAAAATGCTCACAGTATATCCACTGGAAACCAAAGCTGCATCATAAAGGAGATCTACAGCTCTTAGGGCATCTTCATCATCTTGGTTACTCCTGCATGCAGCCTACAGAGAATAAAAAAGGGGGGTAAAAGTAAGTGCGAGTCACTGGAGTCACTAAGACTCAAATGAAAAACAGAGAGATGGATGGGAATATCCTTGTACAGTTAAGTTCTTAATTATTTCATGTTCAGGATTGATCTCAAACACCCTTCTGCCTCTCATGAACTCCAAGCTGGACATATCACCAACTGTTTGTGACTTCATTAGCCTACGGTAAAATAAGATTTATAGGTTAAACAGGGTGGGGATGCTTGACATATAAATCACCGGCACAAGCAACACAGGAGCACTTTACCTCTCCATGTTCGCAGACCAACCAAATTTCCCAGACACAAGGACACAGGGTGATGAGCTCAAGCGATTTGATATTTGTACACTGGCAACTTTGTCACCCAAGCGCTTCTTAATCCAATCACAAGTTTGGCCAAACTCCTGCTTCATGTTCTTCTCTTTCTCCTCGTTCTTGTCACCTGAAAAGGTCAAATCACTTAAATCTACATCCAAGTTGAAACCAATAAGCACCAATGGATCGTTCTCTTCAACTTTCCCCACAAAGTTATTCCAGTCGATATCACAATTGAGAAAGCTTGAGTAAAATTAAGATCAGAGCTAACCACTAGCCATAAGCTTCATAGAACCGTATGATTATGGTAATTGAGCATAAAACAACAATCAAATCTTTAAGATTTTCTTCAGATAGTCATTCCAATACAAGATGTTTATTCCAAAAGAAATAAAGCCTACAAAAGAAGAATAAATATAACAAACAACCACGCCTTATCTCAAAAACTAACCTAAATCCAAGTCTTCCTTGGTGATGTCAACAAAATTTTTCTCCTTGTATGATTTCAGGTTCTGAACGGCAATTTCATCAATGGGATCAACCAAGAACAGCACCTATAGAAATAACACCGTGAGAGAATTCATATGATTGTTCATGATATATCACAGAACATTAACTAAAATGTTGTGGAATTGTTTTTTCAAGTGAGATACATACTTCAAGATCCTTCTCAAGAAGTCTCTCTAAGAAAGGCGTGTTCCTAGCGCTGGTTACGCTGTCAGAAGCTATGTAATAGATATCCTTCTGCTCAGGTTTCATGTTTTCCACGTACTCATCCAAGCTAATCATCTCCTCCTCACTCTGGGAAGAAAAAAATCGGAGCAGTGGTGCAATACGCTTGTGGTTTTCACGATCCTCAATGCAACCCAATTTTAAGTGTTTGCCAAAGTTATCCCAGAACTTCTCATAATCCTACAACAAAAGCAAGATGGTTTATTTAAAAAAATGAAAAGCACTCAAGCAAGAGATATCATTGATGATGGAAAAGGAGACAGGTGATTTCATGAAGGCTTCCCAAAAAAACCTTTATAATCCACAGAATTAGAGAGAGAGGGAAGGCATCAGAAATACCAAGAGAATTTGTGGAACAAAATTCAATGGAGGACAAAACATAAAGGCTTCCCAAAAAAAACCCATAGATATCTAAATTCACACTCAAGCAATCTGCAGAATTATTTTGACATCCTGTGATATGAGCTTTCATTGCAGATGTAAAAGGACACAAGTAATTTCATAAGAAATAGCATACTTCTCTATTCTCACTCATGGAAATGCCCAAAATCATGTCAAATGCCTTTCGAACCAAGCGTTTCCTCATAATCCGCACCTTCAAGAATGCCAGAAAAGAAAATTAAAATGATACATTCAGATTAAATTAATTCCACAACCTCGAAGGTTTTGGAAAAAACAAATAAATGTTGACTGTTCATACAATGCGACTTTCTTGAAGAATCTCGCGAGAAACATTGAGGGGGAGGTCATTGGAGTCCACAACACCTTTCACGAAGCTTAGATATCGTGGGAACTAATCAAGCAAAAAATAAAAAAAGTGAGCCAGCATATGAAGAATGAGTATGACAGTTTCCATATAGTACAAATCTGTTTAGGAGGTGGGAGTCAAAGGAAGGGAAGGATGGCATTCTCTTACCAGTTCTCCATCAAAATCATCTGAAATGAAGACCCTTTTTACATAGAGCCTGATATTTTTTGTTTTGGGATTGACTATGTCATCCTTTCCTGTGGAAGCAATGGCTGGCACATAAAGTATGGACCTGAACTCCACCTCACCCTGCAAGAGCAACCTTCACCAGCTTAGCAATAAATGAAAAGAGGCAAATGAGAAAAGAATCCAGTTAAGACTTCAGAGTTCAACATTTAGAGAACAATAAAAAATTGCACAGCATGTTAGAGGACAGGGACATAACACATGTACTTTTCCTTGCCTGACAAGTTTAAGTTACCCACTTTTCATTGGCCTTGCCCTTTAGATAACTATCATCCAATTTTAGAAGCATATATCCAATCATGTATTTTAATTGTAGAAAAGAATATAATCATTATCACATCCAGAATGAGTTACCTCAGTTGTGAAATGAGAAGACGCTAAAGGCTCCAAGTATTCATTAAAGGTTTTCTTGTAAAACTCATTGTAATCTTCTGTAGAAACTTCTTTAGGGTTCCGAAGCTGCACATGTCGAGAGAATTTATCAAACCTTTCCCTATATGTTAGCATTAATCAACATCCAAATATACCAATCTTTACCCACCCATATTGGTTGGGTCTCATTAGTAAGTTCCCAGTCCCAGTATTTCTCAACAACAGTTTTTGTTTTCTTCTTCTTCTGTCACAAGAAACAGCAAATGAATAAAAAGAGCTACAGGATTAAATTTTGAAGAACCATGAAATGATAACAAAGTTATGCTTCATACCTCAGTGGTATCATCTTGTTCATCCTTTTTGGCCTCAGCTGGATCCTCATCAACCTCAACCTTCAACAGAACAAGAAATAATAGATAAATGTGCAGCATTTTTCAAGTGGTAGAGATTTATTCATAATCCATCAGAAGATTGCTATGATCTTTGAAAGTATTAATGAGAACGGAAAATTAAAGTAACTGAGAAAACTGACCTCTTTAGTGTATCCTTTCTCCTGCCAGGTGTATATTGGGAATGAAACAAACTGTGAGTAGTTTTTCACGAGCTTCTGGATCCGTTCTGGATGTGCAAAGCCTTTGTCATCACGCTGAAGTAGGGAGAACAAATAAAAAAACATGGTGAGTTTCAAATCTATTCAAGGAGGAGGAAACAAGCTGCTTGAGAAAAAAAGGCTAGACCTTAAGATACAGTGTAAGGCGAGTTCCTCTAGGAATGTGATTTTCTGGGTCTGTGTCCTCTCTTATAGTATATGAGCTTGCATTGGCCTCTCCTTCCCATACATATTGTTTATCAGATCGTGGGCTTTTTGTTGAGACAACAACCTTTCAAGAAGGAGAGGTTTATTATTGAAAACTAGGAAACTCTATATTGATGTAGATAAGATAACAAACATGAAAAATGTCCAAACTTTACATTAAGGTCATACCCGATCTGCCACGAGAAAAGCTGAATAAAAGCCCACACCAAATTGCCCAATTAAATTGTTGTCAGAACCGGCATCCTTGCTATCCTGTTAAGCAAATATGAATTCTTTAAGCACTCAAGCAATCCAGCAACACACTTGGAATCAAAAATTCAATACAGCTCAAAGAAAATATTAGACCTTCAATGCCTTCAAAAACTTTGCAGTTCCACTTTGTGCGATAGTTCCAAGACAATCAATAAGTTCTTGACGAGTCATACCAATGCCACTATCGCTGCGAGAAAGAACCGCATGTTGGAATAGTTGAATCGGATGGAAAATCAATAATTAACAGTTGATGAAGTTCAGAAAGCTTACGTGATAGTTATAATCCCATTATCTTTATCGGTTTGAATACGAATGTCAAGATCAGCAGCACCCTTCAAAAGCTCAGATTCAGTGACACTAAGAAATCGCAGCTTGTCCAAGGCATCACTCGCATTACTGTGAACATAAATTCATAAAGTACAAAATTTAAGCAACATATAAATTTCCAAAAGCAAAGAACACAAGACTAATGAGTCTATTGACTGTTTGCATCCATTATTACATAAGCTTCCAAATAGAGAAATGCTTTAATCACTTTGCCCTCTCTTGCTTTCCAGGCAAATATAAATATGTAACAGTGCATCAAAGTATTAAGAAAAAGAAAAGGAAAGAAAAGAAAAGAAAAAACAACGTGCCTGATAAGCTCCCGAAGAAACACCTCTTTGTTGCTGTATAGACTATTAACAATGAGGTCCATAAGGCGACTAACCTGCCATCAAGTATTAAAAAGAGAGAGACATCAGTAAAACCATATTCAGCTCCCGTTCCTTGAATACAAAAATGAAATTCCCCAAAATCTCCATTGATGTACCTCAGCTTGATACTCATATTTTTCACCCACAGATGGAGGGGATGATGACGAATCAGATTCTGCAGCAGTAGACTCGTAACGGGTACCCAAAAAAAGGGTATGCTTCAAGTTCAGCTGCTTGCTTTTATTTGGTATCTCTCTCCCAGTGGTTAAAACCGAGTACCATCTCAATTTGGCCTCACCGTCGACAACCTGCTCATGACTCATAAATAAATATTCCACATTTGACCACAATACCATATAGATACATTTGCTATAAACATAAATTTTCTTAAGGTTAACTGTACAACTTTGTTTTCCTTTGTGCCCATTCTTTGCCAAAAATAGGAGGAAATTGCATTAACAATATTAAGAATTTATTTAATTAAAAAAATTGGCCATTAGACTGGATGATAAAAATATCTCAAGCAGAACCAATCAACCAAGAAAAGAAAAAAAAAAGAAAAGAAAGGAAACAGGTATCAAGTCAGTGTAGAAATGGGAAGAGCTTTTTATAAGAGCGTACAGAATCGGAGAATGGGACAGCGGTGGCGGCGCTCCCGTAACGAGAGGCAGAGCCAGTGGAGCGGAGGATAGTGGAGACGGAACGCCTCGATAGCCTGTGCATCGTTCCTTCACGGTAGGAAGAAATTGAACGTAAAGCGACCGGGAGGGGAGAGAGATAGAGAGAGAGAGGTGGAGTAGATGGGCACTGTTTCTAGCGAGTCTCAGACTCCGTGAGTTATGAATGGGTGTTTAGTAGGGTTTATCATGGGGTTTGAGGAAGTTTCTGGAGATCGGTCCCTTTTCTCTCTTTTTTTTTTGGCCCCTTTTATTTCGTGCAACGTTTTATAAGGTATTTGATCATTTTTAATAATAATTTTTTAAAAAAAACAAGACTATAGTTTTTTCTTTTTTTACACATGCTCTGTGTGGTTTTAGCAACTTGGGTCGGTTTTCATAGAATATCATCTTAAAGCCTAATTCTTATAATTATATGCACCATGATGCTATTTAGATTAAAAAAATTAATGTAATAAAAAATATTCAAGCTATAAAAAATTATTTAACATTGTTATTAGATTCAGCCAAATAAGTTAATTTTAAAACCTTCCAACTTGACCAGTTTAAAATAAAATTATATAGAAATCGCCTTAATATAACTCAATCAACTTAACCGATTCAAAAACAACTCCACCTACCAGTAAAAAAACATCCAAAGTTGAAATTATATATATATATATATATATATATATATATGAAATTGACAAAAAAAAAAAACTTCAAACCTAACTCTTTATCTAGCATGAATTTAAAATTAAACCGTGTGAGAGTTTTTTTGGCGTGACTTGGTCGATTTGGCCAGTCCAAAAAGAATCTAATTGGCTAGTAAAAAAAATTTGACGATGAAATTTACAGAATAAAAACCTTTCGAACCAACTTCTTACCTAACTCGAGTTTAAAATTAAATCATGCAAGAGTTAGTCTGTTATGATCTAGTCAACCTAATCCGTTAAAAAATAACTCGAATGACCATTAAAAAAATCTAAAGATGAAATTACTAATTTACTATTTATAGATGAAATTGAAAAAAAAAACTTTATTATTCATATAAACAGTAAAGTAATTGCATTGGGTTGTTTTAATAAAGAAAATATGAGAGATTCTTGATTACAAAACAAATACGAAACTTTTCATGTTTTTTGGATAGTTTTTATACTCGAGTGACCTTAATTATTATTATTGGTTGATATATTAAGTTAATTTAAATTAAAAAAATGATTTTTTCTAGTAAAGTTATTGTTTATCAAGACTCTGATTATTATTCATTATAATAGTATAATTATGAAGTTGTTCTTGAACAAAAACATCTTTGAACTAGGTATTAGGGGCAAGAAAGTCTTTTCACCATAACACAATTGTCGTTTACAAATTGTGAGGTCAGATTAGTAATTTCGAGTGTGTTTGGTATTGCGGTAGCTGTTGTGGTTGTGGTTTGAAAAAAGTTGTTTTATAAAAAGTACTTTTAGTTGAGGTTGGTTTAAAAAAATAGGTGTTTGGTTAAAACTGTGGTTGAAATTGAGGTTGAACAAAAAGTAGTTTAATGTGTTTGGTTAAAAAATTACTTTTCAAATTTTAGATTATAAAATAATTAATATATATATATATATTAATGGTTTTTAATTTAAATATTGTAAATTTAGTTAGTGATATTACATCATGAAATAAAAAATTTTAGATTATAAAATAATTAATATATATATATATATATTAATGGTTTTTAATTTAAATATTGTAAATTTAATTAGTGATATTACATCATGAAATAAATAATACTTTATATAAAATATTTTTTATTGTTCAATTAAACTAACAATGCTATAGTTTTCTTGGTTTTTTAAGCGCGCAACAACATCAGGTAAAATATAATCAGGAATAAAATTGGAATTGCGATCAAATTTTGTAAATGCTACGTTATCAATAAAACACAATTAAAAATAAAATTTAATTTTCTTTACTGAGTCGGACCCGGTACAATGTATTTAGCTTTAAACCGGACCCGGTCCCGGTCCGACCCAAATCAAGCACCACTGTTCACGTGAACAGTGGTGCATATCTCCACTGTGCACTTAAAAGTGAACAGTGGAGCTCTCCACTGTTCACTTTTAAGTGCACAGTGGAGAACAGTGGTGCATGTCTCCACTGTGCACTTAAAAGTGCACAGTGAAGCTCTCCGCTCCACACTGAAAGCAGCATAGAGTTGCTTTCAGTAACCTGCGTTTTTAACGCAGGAATTGCTGGGACCCACAAGGCTGAATCAAGTTTTCAGCCGTTACCAAACATCATATTTACGCGGTTAGCTTTAAAAGCAGAAGCTACCGCGTAAACAAACACTATCTTCATCTTTTTTGTAAAGTAAAATTGCTAATTTAAATCTAGAATAAAATAATCTAAAGCCTACTACTCGAGGACATTTTTGTATTTTTAATTTTTTAAAATAGTATAATTACTTTGATGCCCTTAAAAACAAAACCAACAAACTCTCACCAGCAGGTCTTTTTTTTTCATTTTACATTGGTTTTATTTTAAATTTCAAGAGTACTCAGGGCATCATTATAAATTATATTTATTATATATAATTTTAAAAAAACTTTCTGGAGAATGCATAACACTAGCCAGCATGTAGGCGACCCCAGCGTGAAGGGTCACCCAGCCACCAAGCATCGCATTTTAGGGTAGTGTTTGAAAAGACTCGGTGTCCCTAATGAAATGGTGCAGCACGTGCCCCTATCACGCATCGAGTTTAGCATCGGCGACTGTGTTTTTTTTCCTTTTTCTCTTTCTCCACCATTGAATTTTACGTTAGTCCATTCAAAAAATTAAATCAGCCCATGCAATTTATTTCTCCTTCACATTTGGTCTTTGTCCTTGTGATTATTTATATTTTTTTAATAAGCCATGAAATTACAAATGTTTTTCAATTTCACCCTCTTTTAATTTTTAATCTTTTAGATTTGGTCTCTATTCTTTTGATTACTATTTTTATTTTTATTTTTAATAAGCTATAAAATTACAGTTTTTTTTTCAATTTCACCTCTTTTTATTTTTTAAATTTGATCTTCATTCTTTTGATTGCTGTTTATTTTTTTTAAGATTATTTTTTTAGATTTGTTTTATATTTTCATCATTCTTGAGTTTTTTTTCTTTTAAATTTGATCCCTATTCTTTTTTTTACTATCTTTTTTTCTTTGACAAGTTTTTTAAAATGAATTTTTTCATGATTTCACCATTCAAAATTAAATTGGTTGGGAATTATGCTTCTTAATTGAACCTGGTTGAATGATTTCATGGGTTGTGAGTTTTAAAGATCAGACCAGGTTTAAGAGATGTACCCGATTTGGCATGTTATTTTCTTTTCTTTTTTAAAGCTGTTGCTTTTATTTCTTACCTTTTTTTTAGATATTTGCTTTCTTATTTTTTATGATTTGCTTTTTATGAGATTAGTTTCAGGTTCATGGCCAGAATCTCTAGTTTCAAAGATTAATGTTGGTTGACTTTTTTTAGGTCCTTTTTTTAAAATTGATTTACTTCAATTTCATTCTTTAACATTTAATTTATTTGAAATTGGTCTTCCTATATTTTCTTTCTTTCTTTTCTATTGAGTTATTATGATCTTATGTCATGATCACGGAGTCTATGGGTTAACCTGAGTTAACTAAGATTTTTTTTTGTTATTGTGACAGGGTTAATCCTAGGTTCAGGGCCATGGTTATTGGTTTCAAAGATTGTTTTTTATGGAAACTTTTTTTGATTTAATTATTTCAATTTCATCCTTTAACATTTGATTTATTGAAAATTGGTCTTCGTAGTTTTATTTTCATTTCTTTTCTATTGGGTTATCCTGATTTTTTTTTTACAATTTCATCCTTTATGAGTTTTTTTCCCATCATATTTGATCTCTGTTCTTTTTCTTGCTATTTTTTTCCTTTGACATGCTTTTTAAATTGATATTTTCTCACGATTTCATCCTTCAAAATTAAATTGGTTGGAAATTAAGCTTCTTGATTGAACACGATTCAAGAATTTCATGATTTTTCATGGTTACGGGTTTGCCGGTTAACCCGGATTGACTCTTATTTTTTTTCCATTGCTTTCTTTAAATTATTATTTTTTTATTTTTGTCCTTTAACATTGCGTTGTTCGATAATTGAGCTTCATGATATTATTAAATTTACTTCTAAACATGTTCACCCTGGTAATCATAACTAGGTCAAAGATTTTGCATCTTGACCTGGGCGGGTCTAGATTAAGTTTTTTTTTACCTTTTTAAATTATATTTTTCATGAGTTTTCATTCTTCAACATTTTATTTGCTGGAGATCGATTTTTATGGAGTTATCATGATCTCATTTGATTTATTAGGAATTAGTATTTGAACGTTTTCCCTACACTTGTTTTTATAAGATTATCTCAATCTTATGTCAATGGTCATAAAGTTTGCAAGCTAATATGGTTTAACATAGGGTTTTTCTTTTTTTATCTTTTTTATTTTATTTTTTTCAATTTTGCCCTTCATCATTATGTTGTTTAATAATCCAGGTTGACTCAGTTTGGTTCTTTTAACCTTTTTTTCCTTGTCATTTTTTGTCTATTTATTTAATGTTTTTGTATTTTTAATCATATTATTTAAATTATCAATTGAACCAACAACTTTTTAGTTTAATGTACATTGAATCTAATATTTGAATTTTGAATCTAGAGTAGATAAAGTCCATGAGAAAAAAATATTTTGCAAAGAAAATTACAAAGTTGTTATAATTATAGGATTTCTATTGCATCAAAACATTGTTTCTAAAATGTTCCTAGTTGATACTTTTTTTAAAATTAGACATTTATTAGAGTTGTAGAGACTGCTACATATTATATTCTTTTTTTTTATGAAAAAAAAATAGTTGTTCTCATAAGTTAAGATATAAGGGATACCTAAAACTAATATGTAGGTGTTTATTGTAAGACATGTACACTGAATTGACCTGCATGAGAATTTCATATGGAGAGAGCACATATATCTATAGAAAGGCTCATGTAACGGTTGTGTAAGTGATTCTTAGATTTGAGATCACTAAGTTATCTTATATAGAGAATATTATGCTTTGATTCTGTTACATGTTATCTTAATCGAGGTGATAAAGGGGTAAATATTGGATATAACATGAATTATATGAAGGTATTTAAGTGATCAAGAAAGGATTCATCACCCTATGTGAATTAGAAAAAATATTACATCCGTTCTCAAATAGTATTGATTGAGAAATCCTTGGCCAAGATAGAATGAAATTTGAAAAGGTTTTCAAATCTTATTTAAACGATCAATGACTATTATATAGAGAACAAACATGTTTTAACATGATCGACATACTCTATGCTTTAATGTTAAATCAAAACATTATTGATGAAAGAATATTAATTACACTAAGAAACCGGTCACTGAAAGGTAAAGTCAAACCACTAATGACTTTTCTAATATTTGAGGAATCATGACACGTTGCTAGATGATGCACCTGATCTTCAAATATAAATTAATCAATTGTTAAATTGATAATAAATTATTTTTAAAATTTTTTAAATTCTAGTTAATTAGAATTAGAATTTATATTTGGGTCAACATATGAGGAACCTAATGGGTCATACACATTAAGAACCATTAGTCATAAATTAAATTGGGATGATTTAATTAAGTATGACTTGATTAAAATATATCTTAGAAATTAAGAACTAGAATATAATTAATATAGAGATTAAATTTCTAGACCTAGAAAAATCAAGTAAGGACTTGATTGAGTTAATTTCTGAAATTTTCCTGAATTAATATATGAATATTATTCAAGGGACAAATTGATATTTTGTTAATTTATAGAGTTTTTCATATTTTTCTATAAATAGTAAGCTATGACTCTTATTTTTTTTATGGTTGTTTGTTAGACATAAAAACTATATAAGTCACAGATAGAGAGTTAACATTCTAGGCAAAACAATCTCTCTCTCCTAAATATGGATCTAGGAGAGAATATTTTTCATTGGTGGTTCGTGTGGATTACCTTTGGAGATCGGATAATTGGATAACTTGTGGTTTATAACAACTTAGTCTTTAAAGAATTATTCAAAGCCGAAGAAGATCAGATTTTCATGTAATAAATCCCTAAACAACTCTAGACTTGTCTTATGAGATCCTAGAGACTCTCGAATAATTTTGTTTTATTGTTTTCGCTGCGTGTATAATATTCAAGAAATCCAACACAACTCTAGTCTCAATTTTTTTCTCAACATTCTTTTTTTACATGGAAAAAAAATTGTCTACCACATGCTGCAAATCTAGTTCTTAATTCTAAATGTTGAGGTTTATGATTTTATATATGTGATTGTAAAAACAAGAAGATATTGAAAAATCTGGACCGTTTCTTTGAATACATAATTAAAAATTTTAGATATCTTGATGCACTAAACAAAACATATTATTGCTTAGAATCTTGATTTCAATTAAAACATAAGGAATTTAACAATTTTTATATCAAACTATTTATTAAAACTACAAAGTTTATGGATTACTGTGAGTAGTTTATTGTATAAAATAATTGATTATAAAAATATTTTTGTTAAATTTACAATTCTTTTCAATACATATCTAAATAATTGATGTCATTTTTCTTAAAATAATCTTAATTAATTTTGTTTGATCATTGCTTATATATTTTATTTAATAAAAAATCATAGTAAAACAATTATGTGAATTTTATTAGAAATTCATCTTCCAATTAAATGGAGGCAAATGAAAATGTGTATAGAGAGATTAAAAAATGCAAAGCTCTATGGCGTTATAAAATAGGTTTCAGTATGACATATACCCAACCGAAGAGCACAAGCACCTTGGTTGATGGCCTAAGTATGATTCCTTTATTTTTTTTTATCATATTATTAATTATTATTTTATTAACATTAAATTAAATTTAAATTGAAATTTAAAAAAACTAAAATAATTGTTCACCAAGACTTTGAACACTATTCATTGTAATCGGGTAATGATAAAATTGCCCTCAAGCCATAAAAGCTTTGAACTAGGCATTAAGGATAAGAATATATTTTCACCGTAACACAATTGTCTTTTATAAATTTTATAGTGTTAAATTAGTTATTTTATTTTTTATTATATAATAAAATTACTAATTTAACTCTAGAATAAAAAAAAATATAATGCCTATTACTCAAGTTTGTTTTGGTCTTTGTAAATTTTTTTTAAATAGTGTAATTACTTTGATGTCTTTAAAGACAAAATCAACATAATTCTCTCACAAGGATTATTTTGTCACTTTACATTGGTTCTATCATAAATTTAAAAGTTAATAAGAGGCATTATTATAATTGACATTTATTAAAAAATTTTGCTCGTGCATGTGTAGTACGCACCAATATGTAGACAACCTCCACGTTGTTTAGGCAGCATACATGGACGACCCGCAGGAGCCATCACTACCATTGTTTTCCTTTTCCTATAGTTTAAGGTACCAGCCACGCTAGTAATGGTAGCAAGAGCAACTCAAAGCCAAGTAACATTTCCTTCCAACCTCCTCGTGTTATGTGATGTTTAAGACCGATACTAGTTGCTTGTATGGTAACAAAAAGAAAAGGAGATGTTGAGAATGCACGAGGTAAGAAATGCCTTTGTTAATGGCATTCTACATGCCAAGTAATAACTCTCGGGTCGGGTTGATTAAGAAATAATAGGGGTCGAGCTTCCCACCCAAGCCTAGCCTATGTGGTTGGGCTGAGTTCTATATAAAAAAGAAACTTTAGGCTGTTTATTGGCCCAATCAGATCGGCTTGGGCTAGGAGGCCTAACTCACATGCCTGGGTTAAGCCCATTCCAACCATAAAAGTTTTTTTAGCATGCCTGATTTTTACTGAAGGAGAAAATGTCTTTTTTTGTTCTTAAAACGTATTTGTCAAACGCAATCTTAAGATATTTTTTCATACCTTTGATTTTTTTATAAGGATGTATTTGGTAAACACACTTAGATGTTTTCTTTTAACATTGGTTTGTCCCTTATTTTTTTTGTTTTGCCAAACAAGCTCTAAATAATTTTCAAAAATTTAAAATCATTTCCAGGATGATTTTAGAATTATTTATGGGTCTCTCACTAGGTTCTCCAATAATTTCATTTAATATCGAGCTTGTAGACTTACAATGTAAGATACTGACTCGATATTAAAAATACTCGTTTTTCTTCAAAATTTCAAAATATATATATATATATATATATATATATATATAAAGAATAGCTCATTTAAAAATGCAAAAATATGTTTTTATCTATGTGCATACAACCAAATCCTAAAAGTTTTTAATGTGTAGTTTATAAAAAAAGAAAAAAAATTGCATTTTTATCATGCTTTAAAAAAAAAACAAAAATGGATATTATAACCAGTTTATTATTATTCATTAGGATTTGATCAAAATTTTAAAAAAACACCACAAAAAATGAATTTGTTTAATTAATATTTTTAGTATGAATTTTACAATGTAATGCATATTCTCGGTATTAAATTAAATCAATTGAAAAAAATAAAATGTTAAGAATTAACTGTAAACTTTAATATTTGAGAGTATAAAATTACATTGTAAAGTATATCCCCTGGTATTAAAAATACAAAATAGAAATAAATGCACCATTAAAATTTGAACTTTAAAATGGTTAGATTTTAACCTGATAAAATAGGGATCTCCTTAGTGAGGAGGACTTTTCTTGAACTTTAGATGGACCAATGAATAGAAGCAAGACTTGGAAGAAAAAATCAATCAACAATGCAGCTTATCATAGGTAGGGTGCACAATAGGTGATGCGTCTTTTCCATGTGTAACTAGTTCTCTTACGCATACTCTTCCAAACCAATAGGTTTTCTAGTGACCAAGATACTAGACGACGACTTTCTCAAAATTATAATTTTATGATTAATTCTCATACTCTTGCAAACCAATAGGTTTTCTA